>Ga0208771_1001315_pt1 | contig 13256 bp, 12 predicted proteins | sample AntAceMetag02UKX_FD_184775 | JGI IMG/M metagenome (GOLD analysis project Ga0208771, IMG submission 184775) | Saline lake microbial communities from Ace Lake, Antarctica - Antarctic Ace Lake Metagenome 02UKX (SPAdes) (version 2) | ecosystem: Environmental > Aquatic > Non-marine Saline and...
ATTATGCTTTCTATTTCTTATTATTCTGCTATTAATAATTCTGTTATAATTTTTGATTCTATATTTCTTACAATACATCACCATCACTGAATAGTTACGAAGTATTTATTAATTTGATAAAATCAAAAAAAATAATTATGTATAAATTAGTACTTCTAAGACACGGGGAAAGCCTTTGGAACAAAGAGAATCGTTTCACTGGATGGACCGATGTTGATTTATCAAAAAATGGAATTACCGAAGCTCAGGAAGCGGCATGCTTGCTACAAAATGAGGGGTACACTTTTGATGTGGCTTTCACTTCTGTACTTAAAAGAGCGATTCGCACACTCTGGATTGTCCTGGACGAAATGGATTTAATGTGGATTCCTGTTTTTCGTTCATGGCGATTGAACGAAAGACATTATGGCGCTCTCCAGGGGCTTGACAAATCAGAAACTGCAGTTAGGCACGGAGAGAAGCAAGTGCTTTTGTGGAGAAGAAGCTACGACATACGCCCCCCGGCACTAAAAAAAACTGATGAGAGAAATCCTGGATTGGATCCAAAATATAAAAATTTAAGTACAAAAGAACTACCTTTGGCAGAATGTCTGAAGGATACGGTCACCAGGTTCTTGCCCTACTGGCACGAAAAGATTGCTCCTGCCATACAATCAGGATCAAAAGTGATCATCGCAGCACATGGTAACAGTCTCAGGGCTCTGGTCAAATACCTGGATGACCTGTCAGATGAAGTCATAGTGAAACTGAATATTCCAACAGGTATTCCCCTGGTGTACGAACTGGACAAAGAATTGAAAGCTGTTAAAAATTATTATTTGGCAGATCCAGAAACGATCAAAAATAGCATAGAGGCTATAAAAAATCAGGGAAAATAAATGAAAGCAAACCGAGCAAAAGAGGCTTTCTTATATGAAAAATTTGATGAAAATAAAGTTCAATGTAAGCTTTGCGCTCATCGCTGTGTGATTAATTCTGGAAAGAAAGGGATATGCAAGGTTAGGGAAAATAATGCGGGGATATTCTATACAAAAGTTTATGGGAAGACCATTACTCAAAATATCGACCCGATTGAAAAAAAACCGTTATATCATTTTTGCCCAGGTTCAAAAGCATATTCAATTGCTACGCCGGGGTGTAACTTCCATTGCCGTTTTTGTCAGAATTGGGATATTTCACAAATCACTAATGATGAAATATTAAATTCCGGACAGGAGGCAACGCCAGAGCAAATTGTATTGAATGCAAAACAAGCAGAATGTCAAAGCATTGCTTATACATATACAGAACCAACGATTTTTTTTGAATACAGCTATGATACAGCATGTATCGCGCATGAAGCAGGACTCAAGAATATTTATGTGACAAATGGCTATATGACAAGCGAAATGCTGGAAATGATTAATCCTTATTTGGATGCTGTCAATGTCGATTTGAAAGCATTTCGAGATGAAACGTATCGGCGAATTATTGGTGCACGCTTACAACATGTTCTGGATAGTCTAAAGAAAATAAAACAACTGGATATTTGGTTAGAAGTTACCAGCCTGATTATTCCTGGAGTAAATGACGATCGGCACGAAATTCGGGATATGGCAAATTTTGTAGCTACAGAATTAGGAGCGGATATTCCCTGGCACATTAGCCGATTTTTCCCAGCATATAAAATGAAAGAAACACCTGCTACGCCAGTAAAAACTATGCAGATGGCAAAGGAGATCGGTCTTGAAGCAGGGCTTCATTATGTATATCTGGGCAATAAAGCAGATAATGAAAATATGAATACTATATGCTACAAATGTGGTCAAATATTGATCGAACGATATAATTTTGGAATAATAAAAAACAACATTCAAGATGGACATTGCCCAAATTGTGGGATGGAAATAGCAGGCGTGGGTTTGTGATGTAAATGATGTTATTAACTAAATTATAATTGGACGCTATTGATTTGTTTTAATAGAAACAGAGGATTTATTAAATGTATTCAATCGCCAGAAAAATTGCTCGCTTTGCGATCGATTTAAAATACAGTGACTTGCCCGATGAAGTAGTCTATCAGACAAAGCGTTTTTTATTTGACTCTATTGGCTGTGCCTATGGTGCTATGAAAACGAAAGATGTGAATATTATTCACAAATTATATAAAGATATGGGTGGCAAACCCGAAGCAACAGTTATTGGATTCGGTGATAAATTACCAGCAGTCAATACAACTTTAATCAATTCTTTAATGATTCGATCCCTGGATTTTAATGATATCTATTGGAAGCAAGACCCTTCTCACCCAAGTGATCTAATTCCCGCGGCTTTATCAGTTGGAGAACGACAGAATAAATTTACCAAAGATATTATCGTTGCAATTGTTTTAGCTTATGAATTTGAACAACGCCTATGTGAATTTGCCGTGCCTGGTATAAGAGAAAGAAAATGGCATCATGCTAGCCTGACTCAATTTGTATCTCCTATCGTTGCTGGTGTTTTGCTCAATTTAAATGAGGACCAACTTGTAAACGCAATCGGAATTAATGGTTCTCATAATTATACAATTGGCTGCCCAACAGCGGGTAAGTTAAGTATGATGAAGAATACCGTAGATCCCATGGCAGTGCAAAGTGGTGTCTTTGCAGCTTTAATGGCAAAAAAAAGTTATACGGGCACCGAAGCTGTTTTTAATGGCAAGGAAGGATTTATGGATGTATTTGGACCCAAATGGGATGAGAGAAAATTATTTGATGGTTTAGGTGATACATTTAAGATTTTGGAGTGCTCCATGAAAGCTTTCCCTACAGAAGCATTAACCCATACCCATCTAACAGCCGCATTAAAACTTGTTAACGAAAATAATATTCAACCTGAAAAAATTGAAGAAGTTATTATTACCACCATTGCGAGAGCTCGGGATATTCTTTTTGATCCGCATAAATATAAGCCAGATTCACGCGAAACAGCTGATCATAGTTTACCCTACTGTATTGCAGCTGCTATTGTAGACAGAAAAGTAACCGTAAATTCCTTTTCTGAAGAAAAACTGAAAGATCAAAGAATCTTGGATGTAATTAATAGGATTAAAGGTGAAGTCAGCGAAGAATTTGAAAAAATGTTTCCTGCCAAACAACCATCTAAAGTTGTTATTAAAACTAAAGCAGGCAAGAAGTTCAGCCAATATCTTGAATATCCAAAGGGCGATCCGCGAGAGCCAATGACCGATGAAGATGTTATTATTAAATTTAATTCTCTATCTGAAAATGTTTTATCTCCAAAAAAGCAAAAAGAAATACAAGATGCGGTCTTCAATTTTGAAAAATTAAAAATTACTGATTTTATGGAAACACTTGAAGTTAAACAATTAGCACTATTATAGAGATTCAACTATTTTTGATTGCTTTAAGCTCATTTTACAAAATTAATTCGTTACAAAACCAAAATATTATATTTTTAAAACTAGGAGATATAATTATGATTGATAAAATTAAAGAATATCTTAGCGAAGAGGCAGAAGAGCTTCTTGATTACAAATGTGAAGGCATAAAAAAAGAATCACTCCATTTGCCAGGACCTGATTTTGTGGATCGTGTTCTTTCTGTTTCGGACAGGTCTCCAGCCGTTCTACGAAATTTACAGCTTATTTTTAATACGGGTCGATTAGCTGGGACCGGCTACTTATCAGTTCTGCCAGTTGACCAGGGTATTGAACATTCTGCGGGTGCTTCATTTGCGCCCAACCCGATTTATTTTGATCCGGAAAATATCGTCAAATTAGCTATTGAAGGAGGCTGCAATGCTGTTGCTTCCACATTGGGCGTTTTGGGTTCAGTCGCTCGAAAGTATGCCCATAAAATTCCGTTTATTGTAAAGATTAATCACAATGAACTGCTCACTTATCCCAATATTTACGATCAAACATTATTTGCTGATGTTGAGCAGGCATTTAATATGGGAGCGGTAGCTGTTGGTGCGACCATTTACTTTGGATCCAATGAATCGCGACGGCAAATTATGGAAATTAGTGAGGCATTTAAGCTGGCTCATGAACTAGGTATGGTTACTGTATTATGGTGTTATTTGAGAAATCCCGCTTTTAAAGCCGACAAGGATTATCACCTAGCCGCAGATTTAACAGGGCAGGCAAACCACCTCGGAGTAACTATTGAGGCAGACTTAATTAAGCAAAAACAACCAGAAAATAATGGCGGCTATACAGCTCTTAAATTTGGCAAAACCCACGAAGATGTTTATAACAAGCTTACATCGGATAATCCCATTGATTTAACTCGATACCAGGTGGCGAATTGTTACATGGGACGTATTGGCTTAATAAATTCAGGCGGAGCTTCTGGAGATAATGATTTTGCCGATGCAACGCGTACCGCTGTAATTAATAAACGCGCCGGCGGTATGGGCTTAATTACAGGAAGAAAGGCATTTCAACGACCAATGACAGAAGGTGTGAAAATGCTGCATGTAGTTCAGGATGTGTACCTGGCTAAAGAAGTAACGATTGCTTGAAAAAATTCATTAAAAACAGTCATAAAAATTAAGGTTAAAAAATGAATTTAAAAATAATCAAAGAATCTGTCACTGAAATTATGAACTCAATTCCGTCAAACGTCTTACTTGTTGCGGCATCCAAAACAAGAACAGCAGATGAAGTAAATTGTGCGATTGATGCGGGAGTGAAAATTATTGGCTACAACTACGTACAAGAGGCAGAACGAATCTTCCCGCATGTGGGAAAATCGGTTCAGTGGCATTTGATTGGACACTTGCAACGTAATAAAGTTAAAAAGGCGATTCATATTTTTGACATGATTGAAACGATTGATTCCTTGCGACTGGCTGAATCGCTGGATAAACATTGTGCAACTGAAGGGAAAATAATGCCGATACTGATTGAAATCAATAGCGGTAAGGAATCTAATAAAACAGGCGTGCTTCCTGAAGATGTTGAAGAATTGGTGCATGAAATAAGTAAGCTGTCACATCTGCGGTTAAAAGGGTTGATGACCATGGGGCCTCGTTTTGGCATTCCTGAAGATGCCAGATCCTATTTCAAAGAAACAAAGGCTGCCTTTGACCAACTGAAAAAAACAGAAATTGATAATGTGAAAATGCGTTATCTTTCAATGGGCATGAGTAACAGTTATCAAATTGCAATTGAGGAGGGCGCCAATATCGTCCGTATTGGCTCTAAGCTGTTTGGCGAGAGAGATAACAAATAAAAGCAGTCTCAAATTCAACCTAATCCGAGGCTAAAATGAAAGCATGGATTCTTGAACATCAAGCGCCGATTGAAGAAAAACCGCTCATATTGAAAGAAATTGCTGACCCTGAACCAAAAGCACACGAGATAAGGATCAAAAATGTTGCCTGTGGCGTGTGCCGCACTGATATTCATGTTGCTGAAGGAGACTTGCCTTTGAAAAAGTCACCATTGATTTTAGGACATGAAGTCGTGGGTATAGTGGATAAAGTTGGTGAAAAGGTGAGTGATTTTAAAACTGGCGATAGAGCGGGAATTGCCTGGCTCAATAGTACATGCGGCAAGTGCAAATTTTGTCTTTCTGATAGAGAAAATTTATGTCCAGATGCGCATTTCACCGGCTGGGATGCAGATGGGGGTTTTTCTGAATTCAGCGTTATTGCGGCTGATTTTGCCTTTCATCTTGGTGAAAAACAATCGTTTATAGAAATGGCTCCTCTGATGTGCCCCGGTATTGCCGGCTATCGCGCATTTCGTTTAACAGAAGTGAAGTCAGGAGATAAATTGGGACTTTACGGTTTTGGTCCCACTGCCACTTATGTACTGCAAGTGGCAAAGCATAAGAATATTGAAGTTTATGTTTGTACGCGCAGTGAGAAAAATAAAATTGCAGCAAAAAAACTCGGCGCTGATTGGGTCGGTGGATATGATGACAATATTTCAGAAAAGTTAGATGGCGGCATCATATTCCCACCTGCTGGCAATTTAGTTGCCCACGCATTATCCCAGTTAGACAGTGGCGCCAGGCTTGTATTGGGTCCCGTAACAATGACGCCGATTGAAATTAAAGATTACAATCTCATCTGGCAGGAGCGTTCTGTCATTAGTTTGGCTCATATTACAAAAAGAGATGGTGTTGAATTTTTGGATATTGCCAACCAGGCAAATCTCAAAACGCCCATTGAGGTCTTTCCATTTGATGAGCTTTCTGAAGTATTAATTCAGGTTAAACACGGAAAAGTGAACGGTAATGCTGTGATACAGATTGCAAAAGAATAGAGAATTGAAATATTAATTATGACTAAAGTTAAAATAAGCATCCATGAAAAAGACGTGCAGCATTTGAAAGATTGGTTTTTAAATTATGTTCAAACATTTAAACGTGGCGATAAAAATTTTCAGGAAAATATAGCTTTGAAAGAAAAGCATACCAGAAAGGTGTGTAAAGAAATTTTAAACATCGGTGAACAGCTTGGATTAAATAATAATGAATTGCATTTAGCTGAAGTCATTGCACTTTTCCACGATGTTGGTCGTTTTGAACAATATGCTCGATATAAAACTTTTGTCGATATAAAATCGGAAAATCATGCTGAACTGGGTGTAAAAATTTTAAAGGAAAATAAAGTTTTAAATCGGTTTGACAATTCAATACAAAGTTTAATGCTGCGAATCATTTCATATCATAATCGCGCGGCACTTCCAGAAGAAGAGACTGATACATGCCTGTTTTTTAGCAGGCTGTTGCGCGATGCGGACAAATTGGATATAATGAGAGTTGTTACCGATTATTACAACAGAAACAATGGAGAAAAAAATGGTGCCATCGAGTTAGGTCTGCCCGATACACCAGGTTTTTCAGATGAAGTTTATCAAGACTTAATAAATAAAAGAATAGTTGACATTAAACATCTAAAAAATCTCAACGATTTCAAACTACTTCAGATGGGATGGGTTTATGATGTTAATTTTGAGCCGACCTTCCATTTTATTAAATCAAGGCGTTATGTAGAAATGATTGGCGATGTTTTGCCGAAATCATATAAAATTCAAAAAATTATTGATGTTATTCAATTGTATCTTCGCAAACGCTCGGAAGAAAATGGATCGTATCATCCTGATTGGATGCTTCCTGATGGGAGCCTGGATAAAAAATTAAAAGCTGATTGCTGACGGCTAAAGGCTTAAAAAATTTGTTATCACCAGACTAACCTGGTCAAGCAAGAATTAAAAATTGAATGGAAAAGAGTACTGGATTAATGGCGCAATTTATTGTTGAGGCAGATCTCCATCAATCCAATACTCCATAACTCCTTTTCCATTGTATTGAATTTATTTGTATATATTTTTGCCCTTTGTGCAAAAAAATAATTTTAGATACTAAAAATATTAGGAGAAAAAATGTTATCATTAAAAAATCAATTTATTTTTGCGCCCATTAAAACTGGCTACAGTGATGGGACAGGAGTTGTAACAGATAAAAATCTGTCTTTTTACAAAAGCAGAGCCAGGTATTTAGGCGCTATTATTCCCGAACCTTTTTACATGGACAAAGGTTTGAGAGAATTACCCACCCAGATGGGAATAGATAACGACGATAAAATCGACGGTTTAAAAAAGTTGACAACATTATTTCATGAGACAGATACAAAAGCAATAGCTCATCTCAATCATCCTGGACGGATGGCAAATCCAAAAATTCCTGGCAATTATTTTTTTTCATCAACTGATAAACCCTGCGAAAATGGTGGCGCCACACCTAAACGAATGACAACAGAAGATATCGAAAAAGTTTTTGATTTGTTCAAACAAAGCGCCATAAGGGCTCAACAAGCAGATTTTGATATGATAGAATTACAGTTCGGTCATGGGTATCTTGCAGCGCAATTTCTTTCTCCTTTTGTTAACGACAGAGATGACGAATATGGTGGAATTTTTCAACACAGAGTCCGATTTGCGCTTCAAACTTTGCTGGCTGTAAAGGAGGCTGTTGGTTTACCAATAATTGTCAGAATGAGCGGCGATGAAATGATACCCAAGGGAATTAAATTACCAGAGATGCTGGAATTTGCACATTTATTAGAATTGGCAGGCGCTTCTGCTATTCATGTTTCTGCAGGTACAGTTTGTAGCACGCCGCCCTGGTTTTTTCAGCACATGTTTGTTCCCAAGGGAAAAACCTGGGAAATGGCAAAACAAATCAATGAAAAAGTAAATATCCCTGTGATTTCAGTTGGACAAATAAATGAAATAAAAGATATTAAAAAAATAAACGACGAGAAAATGTCCGATTATATTGCTGTTGGCAGAGCGCTGGTGGCAGATCCCGATTTTGTGGGAAAATATCTTGGGGAAGTCAAAGGCGAGATTCGACCTTGCCTGGCGTGCTCGGATGGCTGTTTAGGCGGTGTGAAATCTGGAAAAGGGCTTCACTGCCTGGTTAATCCTGCTGTTGTCCCTGAAAAGGACGCACTGAAAAATTCCGAGCCGCCGAAAAACTATGCTGTTGTTGGCGCTGGTTTGGCAGGCATGGAAGCCGCGCTTGACCTTGAAAGAAGAGGCAATAAAGTTGATTTGTTTGAAAAGGATAAATTGGGCGGGCAATTTAATCTTGCCCCATTAACGCCTAAAAAAGTGTCCATGGGAAAATTACTCACCTATTATAAAAATGAACTGCAAAAAAGTAAGGTAAAGATTTTACACAAAGAAGCAGAAGAGGCTGACCTTGTTTCTTACGATGAAGTTATTCTGGCTACAGGATCAATTCCTAAAACGCTTTCAATTCCAGGTTTGGAAAAATTTTATTGGGCAGAAATATTGCTTGAGAAAAATTTACCGCAGGACAAAAATGTACTCATCATTGGCGGAGGACTTGTCGGCGTGGATATCGCAACGGCTCTAATTCTAAAAAACAATAAAGTAACTTTGGTTAAACGAACAGAAGATTTTGGTGAAGATATGGAAGCGATCGCCAAGGCGCTGTCACTCAAAATGATTAAAGAGAGCGGTGCTGTATTCAGCGATCATACGCATATCAAAAAAATCAAAGGAAAGACCGTTTTTGCTGAGAGAAACGGTAAAAAAATAAAGTTTAAGGATATTAATATTTTTGTTGTTTCAACGGGAATGGAGAGTTACAATCCGCTTGAAGAAAAATTACGGGGCAAGGTGCCACTTCATATTATTGGAGATGCTAAAGAGGTGGGCAAGGCACAGGATGCTATTGAGAGTGGGTATAATTTAGTAACTGAACTTTTATAAATTTAAAAGATGAACCACAGAGATCACAAAGAAAACACAAAGTCCACAGAGAAAAATGAGAATCATTAAAATAATTCTGATATTTAACAGCATCTAATAGATTAATAATTGATTTTTTAAAACGATTTGATTGACTTTGAGTACTTTGTGGCTATTTTTTAACTGATTGATAAATTTGTTAAATATGCAGTATGTCCTGTTAATAAAGGCGCATTATGAAAAAGAATATTATCCTGTCAATTTTTCTTTTTGCAGTAATAATAATTTTAGCCTTTTTAATAAATTGGGGTGAACGCGGTCGTAAAAGGGATTTTTATTCTTCAAAAAAATATCAATCAAAACAACTGGTAAAAAAAAATAATTTTCAGGATAAAACAAGACCTCATAGGTTTGGCAATAAAAATAGAGACAGGCAGCTTAAAAGTCGTTATGAAACTGTAGGTCGAAGCAAAAGCACAGCACCGATAAAACGCGGTGAAAGAATAAACAGATCATCAGGCAGCTTTATAGGCTATTTTTTATATGCTGTCTGGCTTTCTCTTATTCTTGTCTTTATATTGTCCCGAAAGAAGATCAAACGATTTCGTTTGCCCCTTTTATTTCTCGCCGTTTTATTATTTGGAATATTGTTGAGAGCAAATCCAAGCCCGATGCAATCGGTCGTTAAGCTTTTTAAAATGTTTAATGGAATGGAACGGGACATCATCATAATAATAATTAGTTTCATTTTCTTCAGTCTGTTTTCGGTTTTAGGAAGCAAGTTGGTATGTGGCTGGGCATGTCCTTTGGGCGCTTTACAAGAGCTCATTTTTAGCATCCCAGTTGATAAAAAGAAATTCGGATATAAACCGCCATTTGCGCTTTCGCTTTTTATTAGAATTGTTTTGTTTGTTTTATTTTTTATATTACTATTTGGTATTGGATTGGGAATTAGCAATTATGTTTTATTTCATGATGTCAACTATTTTAATATTTTTGATTTTAAAAGGCTAACCCTGTTTGGCATATTAACGCTGCCAATTTTTCTGGTTTCAAGTTTATACATTTTCCGACCTTTTTGTCAATTTATTTGTCCCTACGGATTATATTCCTGGGTGTTGGAAAATTTTGCCGTTTATAAAATAGTCATTATTGAAGATAAATGCACAAAATGCCAGCAGTGTGTCCAAAGCTGTCCCACCGAGGCGATGAAAGCAATTTACGAAAAAAAGCGAAAATATTTTTTGCCAGATTGCTGGACTTGTGGTGAATGCATAGAAGCTTGTCCTACTAAAGCTGTGAAGTATGAAAACGTAAAGAAATTTACGTTGCATAATTCGTAAATAATTTGTACTTATTTGGCATGGTCTTTTTTTATGAAAAAATAATGGCAAAATATTTTTCTGGCAACCTGTCCGATTTCTTTTTGGCGGAAAATAATTAAAAAAGAATTATTTTGACTCTAATAATTGTTATAAAAATTAAAAAACATATTTTTATAACAATTCAAAATAGAACCATCTTAAAAAGCGGAGGACCAAATGAAACGGATCACAACTTTATCTGTTATGTTTATCTTCATCAGCTTGTTTTTTGTTAATGATTCATTTTCTCAACGTGGATATCGGGGAAGAGGCCGCGGCAGAGCTGGAAGGGGAATGGGATATAACAGAATGTACAAATCCCAGCGTTTTAATGCACCAAATTTTAACAGACCTTATTTACAAGGATTGGGCAGAGGTTACGGACGCGGTGGCAGAGGCATGGGCGCTGGTTACGGCAGGATGTATAATTACCAAGATATGAATACTGCTAATACCAACGCCGCTTTTATGCCAGCAAGTCCAATTGGCTACGGACGCGGTGCCGGCCAGGGATTACCTTACGGCAGGATTTATAATCCACAAACAGAAGAAACCATCAAAGGAAAGATTATCAGCGTTGACAGAATAAGCCCAAATCAAAGAATGTACTGCGGTATTCATCTGCTGGTAAAAACAAAGAATGAAACAATTCCTGTACATTTAGGTCCTGAATGGTATTTTGAAGAATGCTTAATTAACCAGGATGTTGAAATAGCCGTTGACGATAAAATAGAAATTATTGGTTCAAGGATAAGTTATAATGAAAAACCTGCTATAGTTGCTGCTGAAGTAAAAAAGGGAGATAAAACAATAGTACTTCGAGATGAAATCGGTGTGCCGTTTTGGAGTCTTGGAGGGCGGAGATAAAAATAGTAGTTTTTTAGAAAATGAAATTTTTGTACAATGGATAAAAATTTAATGGAACGCGGATGACACTGATGACGCGGATTCACGCAGATTTAAAAATCTGTAAAAATCTGTGTAATCCGCGTCATCCGAGTTCTATTCATTTCTTTTTGTTCTGGCTTTTCCTATTAGGGAAGTTAAAATCGTAATTTTTTGAGAGTTATTAAAAAATATTTAGTTGAAGGAGCAACAATGCAAGAAAAAGTCAAACTCGGAATTATCATCTGTCATCGTTATCACACTTGCGCTGGAGGAAAATGTTTTCGTTCCCTTCGGGAAAGAGAAGGCGCTTTCAATATTTATAAAGATCAAGATGTCGAGTTGGTTGGTTATACAACTTGCGACGGCTGCCCTGGCGGTAATGTAGAATATGCACCAGAGGAGATGATAAAGAATGGCGCAGAAGTTATTCACCTGGCAACGGGATTGGTTGTTGGTTATCCGCCATGCCCACGAATCACCCAATTTAAAAATTTTATTGAAGAAAAATATGGGCTGAAAGTTGTTTATGGCACGCATCCTATCCCACAAAAATATTACATTACGCATACAAATTTAAAAACATGGGAATCGCCCAAATGGCAGGAAATTATTCAGCCGACATTGGCTGATGAAAATACGCGATTGGCTTATGACTGATAATACAAATTATTGGGAAATCTATATATGGATTTAAAGAAAAAAATAGAAAAGGCATTAATCCAAGTGGTTGATCCCGAAACAACTCTGGACGTTATGCGCATGAAATTGATAAGGAATCTGACTGTTGAAGAAAACGGCATCGTATATTTGAAATTTGCTCCTTCATCTCCTGTTTGTCCGTTAGCTTTTCAGTTGGCATTCTTTATTCAGGATGCGATAAAAAAAGTTGAGGGCGTAAAAGAAGTAAATATGATCACAGAAGGATTTCAGCGGGCAGAAGAATTGAATAAAATTCTTGAAAAAAATCAATGAATTTAAAAATAAATAGCCACGAATCCACTCGGAAGACATCGAACCCTCAACTTATGAATTAAAATTAGAAAAGTTATTACTTTGAAAATATTTTACTTGATAAATTAGAAATTAATTTCTAAATTACAAATATGATAGAAAGAAAAATTAAAAATGTCATTTATTCAAGACTAAAAAATTATCCTGCCGTTGCTATTTTAGGACCAAGGCAGGTTGGTAAAACAACACTCGGCAAAACGCTTTCTCCAATTTATTTTGACCTTGAACTGGAAGAAGAGAAGTTGCGTCTGGATCTACAATGGAATGACATTGTCAATTCAGACCGAATAATAATTCTCGATGAAGCTCAGAATTATCCGGAAATATTTCCCAGAATTAGAAATGCAATTGATAAGAATCGAAAAAGAAATGGCAGGTTTTTAATTCTCGGTTCGGTTTCTCCTGGATTAATGATAGAAGTTTCAGAGCTGTTAACTGGTCGTATTGCGATTTGCGAGCTGGCGCCATTTTCAATAGATGAACTTGATGCAAAAATTCAAGATGACCTATGGTTGTTGGGGGGCTACCCTGATGGCGGTGTTTTGCAGAAAGATAATTTTCCGATTTGGCAGCAGAACTATCTGGATTTACTAGCTATGAGAGATCTTCCTTTGTGGGGACTGCCTGCAAAACCGCAGGTGATTAAAAAATTTTTTAAAATGTTAGCGGCAATGCACGGCAAATTATGGAATGCCAGCCAACTTGGTAAAAGTCTGGGATTGTCTTATCATACAGTTGACTCTTATCTTGATTTTTTGGAACAGTCATAT
>Ga0208771_1001318_pt1 | contig 13230 bp, 12 predicted proteins | sample AntAceMetag02UKX_FD_184775 | JGI IMG/M metagenome (GOLD analysis project Ga0208771, IMG submission 184775) | Saline lake microbial communities from Ace Lake, Antarctica - Antarctic Ace Lake Metagenome 02UKX (SPAdes) (version 2) | ecosystem: Environmental > Aquatic > Non-marine Saline and...
TGCTTATCTTATAAATTACTTGATTATTTTTTACTGTGGAATAGTGTATTTAATAAAAAATGAATATAACCCAAGAAAAAAAATTATTGCTGCTTTGTTTAAAGACCGAATTAAACAGTAAAGCCATAAATGAAATAATTCAGTTGATTGAAAAAAAGTTAGATTGGCAAAAACTGGTAACAGAAGCGCGACTTCAAGGAATTGCATCTTTCATTTACTATAATTTATCCCAGATTCCAGACAAAAATCTTATCACTGATAATTGTTTATTAGAACTGAAACAAGATTATGTGGAAACAACAGGAAGAAATATTGCCATCTTTGAAGAGTTAAAAAATTTGCTGACCATTTTAAAACAAGCTGAAATTGACGTAGTAGTGCTCAAAGGACCAGCTCTTGTCAAAACTGTCTATTTTAATTTAGCCTTCCGATTTATGTGCGATATAGATTTATTAGTTCGGAAAAAAGATTTATCAAAAGCACAAGATTGTTTGTTGAAGCATGGATATATCCAGGAACGTCAAGTGTCTAAAAATAACCTGATGGAGTCTCATCATTTACCCGGATTCCGGAGCAATAAAAAAGGGGCTAAAATAGAAATCCATTGGACACTATTGAAAAATTACAATATTTTTAATATTGATATAGACGAAATATGGACCAGAGTTCAAACATGTAAAATTAGTAATATTGATACACTGATTTTATCACCAGAAGATATGATACTACACTTATGTTTTCATCTTTGTGTTGGTCACGTTTCCGAAATGACTTTTAGAAGACTGTATGATATTGCGGCAACAATTCAGCATCATAAGGATTCAATTAATTGGGATCAAATTGTAAAGTGCAGTATGAGATATAAAATTGTTGCGCCTGTTTATAGCGGACTACGTTTGGCTCACGATCTATTTTCCACTAATATCCCCTCGGATATATTGACACAACTACGTTCTAAATGTTCAAATAAGCAGTTAAAATTGTTAGAAATGATGAGCTATAATTCAGTAAATATTAAAGGCGCTTTAGCTGTTTTGCTTTTTTGGAGCAACAGTTATCAAGGCAAAATTAAGCTTATTTTGTCAAGAACATTCCCTTCAGTTGAATTTTTATCCTTCAGGTATTCATTGCCTTTAAACTCCAAGATAGTCTATTTCTACTATATGATTCGTCCCATAAGTTTATTAGCTAATAGCGTAATTTCAATTGTAAAATTAATGATTAGCTTTTCTGCAACATACCTCAAAAATTTATCAAATCGAAAACTAAATAAAGATATTTGTAGCATTACCGATCATTTCTTTGTTTTTTTTGCAAAAGTATTAAAATAAATTTATCAGTATTATTAAAAAAGTAGCTGTGGTATTTGCAGTAAAATATTGGACGCGCGATTATTACTGCCACTTGCAATGAGGGGGCCCCCAATGTGTTTAGACAGAAATAGAGGGAAAATAAGTTATAATAAGTCAGAAGGAATCACCCCCCACTTTTCTCCACCTTATTTTGAATCTAAAACAGTTCAAACATTAGGGACCCCCGTATTCTTAGCGTCTTCTCCGCTAACTCTGCGGTTAATTTTTTTTGAAATCATTTCTCGGCTTCAAGCTTCTCCAAAAATTTTTTCCCATTCTCATTGTCAGGATTTATTTTCACTGATTTTCGATAATTTGTAACTGAAAGTTCAGTATCTCCATTTTTCATGTATGCATCACCCAGACTATCGTAAACATTCCACGATTCAGGATAAGCTTCCACATTCAATTTGAAAATTTCAATAGCCTGGGAAAACTTTTGTGTATTAATCAGCCTGTAACCCAGTGCATTAAAACTGCTTTCAGAAAAGAAGTATTCGTCAGAAAGCTTTGCTTTTAGTTCATGGTATTTCTTAATTCCGTCTTCAATCCCTGACTCTTTAATAATTTTTTCGATAATAAAAGCGACTGGTTCGCCGCGTCGGAATCTTGAGTTGGAATCAATATTCATTTGCGTGACATTACCTTCATCATCAAAGCTGAAAAATGTGGTGTTTTTATTATATTCATCAAGCCATCTTCCGTTTTCATCAGGCGGTTGCAATTTGATTGTCTTTTTTGCCAGTGGATCATATATTGCCAGACTGCTATCAAGATACAAAACTTCAAAATTATCCTGCGCTTGAGCAAGCAAATATTTTCCCAGATAGTGCTTGAATTTTGCAGGAACAGCTTCGTCGGTTTTAACAGAATCTGCCTGTTTCATCATGGGAATAATTTGATGCAGTTGCATTTGTTTTACTTTCCCTGAATCATCTTTATCAAATTTCAGAAATAACTTATTGGAAAATTTACAATACCATTCGCCATCTTGATTTGGGTCAATTAAATGGCAGGGTTGCTTTATTGGGAATGTCAACTGTCAAATTTTCATTTTGAACAAATATTTTTACAACTGTATTCATTTCCAGGTTTGTATATTTGCTTAAATACGCGCTATATTTATCAACATCTGCTTTTTCTTCTATATCAACTTTTCCTGAGCCAACCTTGTGATCAAGTACTTCCATTTTTTTTGCATTCAAAGAAATGGTCGGAGAGTTAAGCACACCAAGGCGAATATGACCAGAGTCAACAAAATCATTTTCAAAACAGTGGCGTCCACAGGAATCCAACCTGCTTTTCCCATATAAATTTCGCTCCATCCGTGCTGACCAAATGCGCCGCCAAAATTTGGAATATACATACATCCCCAAACAACACGCGCTGGAATGCCAACAGCTCGACAAAAGGCAGTAAGCAGAAGTGAATGCGCGCCACACTCGCCAGCCTTGACGTCGTAAGTTTTGCGCGCCGCGCACCGCCAGGAATAGCATAATTGATATTCTCCGCCACTCATTTGCTCAAACGTTTGGCTTCTTCCCAGGAGTCTTTTGAACCTTCGGTTAATTCTTGCGCTTTTTTAATGAGAACACGGTCATCGGATTCACAAAATGCTTCTGGCTCCAAATATTTTTTCAGAGAATCAACATCGTTGAAATCTGCTGGAAATGGGGAGGCGTCAGTACCATCATATTTTTTATGTTCAATTTCAAAAATTCCTTCAATTAAATTCTCTTTTACGGTGCCTTCAAATTTCTGTCCAGCAATATTTAGGCTCCCTGGTGTAACCCATAATCCTGTTGGTTCAATTGTAGCCTTGACCTTCATATATGAAATGGATTGAAAATCTGCAATTGATACATTAGTTTTAGTGGAGATACTTTTGTCAAGATTAGCTGCTTCAATTTTTTTAACCACCGACTGGTCTGTTAAATAGGATGACCTGTCATTTGGCAGTGTGGCTTTTAACAGATAACCATTTTTTGAATCAATCCACCATTTAATTTTTAAGCCGGTATTCTGGTTCAGCTCGTCAAGAATAATGGCATCGTAAATTTTTCCAGCCAGTTCAATTTTTTCAGCGCCGATTTTGGTTTAAGTTGTTTTTTGAATTTTCGTTTCCCTGACTTCATAAGAGTTGTGAGTTTTTTTCTCCAAATTATTATCCACAAAATCTTTTTTCAAATGGAGGAAGAAAAGTGTATTTTCAAGAATTACCTCTGAAGTGAGATGAGTTTTAATATCTTTTCCCCGCATTGAAGTTGTGAAACGGGCAGTATCATTTTCAATATAAATTGCCGAGTTTAATTCAGTCTGCCCTTGTTTAACATAACTATCGTGATACGTAAATTGTGGATCGATAAAATAAGTCAATTTCAGATCTGTGTTAAATTTACTTCCCAGCGCAGAAATCATCACAAACGTTTTTTGTTTAAGTTGAATCAAATCCTTCCCATCTTTTAAGATGGGTGAAGTTTCCATTTTTGAATAACCGCATAAAACACCATTGATTTCAATTCCATAGTACTGGGTTTTCGTTTTTGCCAAATCATCTTCTTGATTTACTAATTTTTGATAGCTTGAACAGCTAAAAATAAGAATTAAAAATGAGAATACGAAAAATTGATTTTTGAATGTTTTCATTTTTACCTCAAAAAATAAATATAACAGCGACAAATATACGTTTCATAACTCTTTTTCCTTATTATGGAATGATTTGCAGCCTATTCTTTCGTGTCGCGGATTTTCTTCAAAGCTGCTTCTGCGTACAAACGTACTTCCCAGTCCTCATCTTCCAGAGCCTCTTTCATTATGGATTCAGTCTGATGGGCAGGATATTTTGAGAGTGCCAGTATAGCAGCGCGCCTGATACGAACTTCTCCGTTACGCGCTGCTTCGATCAAGGGATTAAATCCACTCTCAGCCTTCAATTCGCCCAAAGCAGCAGCACAATTGGACTTCATCCACCAGACGCCTTTTTTTAATCCGGCTATATAAGCGTCCACTGCCCGTGCAGAACCCAATTTCTGCAGCGCATCTCCAACCATGAAATAATGCCAGTCAACCTTCCTTTCAAGACAGGTGATGAGCGGTTGAGTAGCCTGCTTTGCACCGATTTCGCCCAGTGCCCAGGCAGACCAGCGAGCTGTGGCGAAATTGTCACTTTTCAGACCTTGAATAAGAACAGGAACAGCCTTTTTAGATTTTAGCATGCCCAGTGATCTGGCGGCACTGCTTTCTACTCCTTTATCCGGATCCAGAAATGCGTCAATCAGAATTGGAACCGCCTGATCGGAACCGGAGCCGCCAAGAGAACCGGCTGCGGCTCTACGCACATTAGGATCCGGATCATTCAACAGGTCCGCAAGGGGCTGAACTACTTTTCCCGACCGTACACTACCCAGCGCATCTGCACAGTACCAGCGCACAAAAATTTTCTTACTTCCCAAAAAAGTAATGAGAGAATCCACAGCAGAACCGTCAATCATTGCCAAAGAAGTGGCTGCATTCCTGATATCACCTCTGTTTTGTGCTGTTTTTATTGTATGAACCAGGCGCTCAATTTTCATATTCGAAGGAATCTCATTTTTCGACAAACTGATCATTCCTGTAGAAAAAGCAGATAAAAGAATGCAAAGCACGGTATAAAAAGTGATAACCGCTGCGATCTCCGGCTTTCTGTCCGGGTATGCTTTCCTGAAAACGAGCCTCAGCGGCAGGGAAAAGAGATTGCGAAAAATAAGAGGAAGAGGAAACATAAAGGGTGCCTGATTCCTGTAAAACTCGTAAGCGTCTCCTAATCTCTGGTTCATCTTCCTTTCTTCCAGAAGAGCCACCCCAATGATAATCATTGTGGCAAGCAGCCAGGGCAAAGTGTTGGCAACATCCACGTACCGCTTCATATTTGAACCAGGGAGAAAAAACATTCCATAACTCCAGATAATCCAGCCCAAGTACTGCGGATGTCGGGAAAGACGGTAGATCCAGAAATCGGTCACGTTCCTGTTGCGAATCCTTCCGTACATCCATGCCAGAACACCCAGCAGGAAAATAAAGATACCAATACCTGTTATGATGAATGGCAGTTCTTGGTACAGATTGATGCCAATTAGGGACGCTCCGTTCAGAATCCAATTATAGGGTAGAAGGACAATATCCCCCAGGCGCATAATATCAAAGGATATGTCAAGGAACGGAAGCCAGAGCAAACGAAGAAAAGCCAGACCGCCCAAAAAGAACATGGTAGCAGCAAAATGGCCGAACACAGGAAGAAAAAGCAGGACGGCTCCTGTTGACACTATTGTATGCTTTTCCAGAACGAAACCTGCAACGATCAGGATTAAAACAAGCCCAAGACAGGCATAACCAATGAGTCGGATATGATAGTGGGAAAAAAAGAGCTCGGTTTTGTATTCTGAAAGCTCATTCTGACCTGTTGCTACATCCAGAAAATCAATGTTTTGATGGAGCAGTCGGTCAACCGCCCTGGGAATTTCCATTGAAGCAAACATCAAGCCTGCTATAAAAACCAATGCCAGCAGTACAAGAAATAAAGGTTCAAACTTTTGAAAAAATGTTTTGGTATGCATGATTTTCTCCGATAAGAAAAAATTCTATTACTTTCCATATTTCAAAATCCAATCACCAATCAACTTCAGCACTTTTGGCGAAATAGTTTCTTCGATTTTGCTGTAATTGAAGGGAATGCGTTGTTTGCTCTTGCAATGTTCATTTTTTAAGCTCAGCCAAAATCCTGTGTTCTTTGCCATTATTATAATATTCCAGAAATCGAATATAAACACTTGCCAGCGATGAACACAGTTGATCAAAAGTTAATTTCTCTTTATACTGCTTATAATAATATTCAGAAATGTGAACCGAAATTTTACCTTCTGAATCAAACGAAACCTAACTCACTTGTTCCAGTTTCGGATTCGACAGTAAACAAATTCCCATCGAAAAAATCAAAGTTATCGAGTCGTTTTGAATTAATGATTTGACAATTCTCTCTCCATTTAAAAATCGAACAAAGCCAAGAATGACGTCCCGTGAATATTCTACTTTTCCCGCAGAATAAGGACGGCTGGTAAATCCGTCTGAAGTGTCGTGAATTATTTCAGCCGCCAATTTAAACAAATTGCGGGCTTTGGTTTTCAATTTATCGTAATTCTTTAAAATCGGTAGGCTGAAAATGATAAAGACGATCACCGCAATTAGATGGATCAAATAAGTTCCGAATGAAAAGAATCCGATTTTATTAAAAGCCATCAGCGAATGCCAGGTGCCTGTTCCAAGGAGCAACCCCAGAACAAAAAGCGTCGTCAGCCTGGTTCGGTAATAATCAGCTATCCCTAAAAACGCCAAATCCCAGACAACATAACCCGTGAGACAGATTTGTTGCATTTCAATCATGGCGAAGAATAAAAAAAAAAATGACAATCGGTATTATCCAGCAAATTAGTTGTTTTAGTTTTGAATAGTTTTTCTTGATAAAATTTCCTTATTTTGAATATTATTTTTAACAGGTCGTAGATCCCGATTTGTCGGGGATTACAAGGATATAAAATTATTCTGCCAAGAAAATAATTATATTTGTTAAGATAATCGCCTATCAAAGTTACAATTTAATAAACTTCATTTCAAATGAACTATAAGGACAATAAAATAAAAAAGTTTCAAAAAGTCAAGTACTTTTTTTTAAAAAGGTAAAACTTTTTTTGGCTACCTTTGCTAAATGAGCAAAAAAGAGAAGCAGGGTTGCTAAAAAATGAACGATGGGAGGTAAAATTATAGAATAACGAAAAGATTTGAAAATTCAATTATTTTGATTAAAGAGAGAACTGAACATTAATAGATTAATAAAAGAGAAATAAAAATCAAAACATTGCTAATCCTTTTTTAAAAATATTGGCTACTGATTTTAAAGAAAATATGCTTAACTTATTATCCTTCAATGGTTAGGGAAATTCATCAAATATTTTCTGAATGTGATGTGGCAAAAACGCAGTTTTGATTTCTCTATTTCTGTCTAAACATTGGGGACCCCTCAAGATGATTGAAACTCATCAATCAATTTGGTTTCAAATTCTTTGTCATATTTCTCCTGCAAAAATAGATCAATAATCTCGTTATAAAATCTCTCCCACGATTCTTCTTCATGTCCGGGAATAATCGGGTAAAACAAAACATTGTTTGCCCGGGCTGCTTTTAAATCACCCGGCGCGTCCCCTATCATCAAAACATGCTCGGGTTGGTACTTATTTCTTGTGGCAAATTCAAGATGCTCTTTTTTAGAACCAATTTCCTGACCAGCAATAAATGCAACGTACTGGTCAAGTTCATTTTCCTGCCATTCCCTTACAAGAGCTTCAATCGGAGTAGAAGAGACTACAACCAAATCAGCAGAATTTTGTAATTTATCTAAACTTTCTTTTACCATTGGAAATGGTTTTACACCTTTGACAACTCTTGTTAAAGCTTCGTTAATGGCAAGACTCCAGTTATAAACTTTCTTTAATTCTTCATTATCGTTTCGTTCGAGTTCAGCTTTCAATGCAGGATTGCCAAGTTTTGTTTCTCTTTCGCACCAACTTTTAAGTGCATCCAATTTTGGTATTTCAACACCACGCCTTTGCACAGCAGCTTGATCTCGTAACAGATAGAGCGTTTTTTGAAGCGCCAAAAATCTATTGCACCCCCTATCTTTTGAGTAGAGATTCACAAATTCCCAAGCTTGGCGTGCATATTTGGAAATACCTGCCAATCCCCATTTTTCAATTGTTACGGGACAAAAGCATTCTTTCTGTTTCGGTTCCATTGAATCGAAAACACAACCATCAGAATCTATTCCAATAAAAAAATCATATTTGGGTTTAAAATTAATTAAATTTTCCCGGAGGTATTTCATAAAAGTTCCTTTACATTTTAACACTCTATTTCTTTAATCGATATAAAATTTCACCCGCTTTTTCAACTAATAAAATCCTTTCATCTTCCCTATTCTTCCATTCATCAATATCAATAGTATGAGGATCACGGTAACCCAAATTTATTTTATTACACGTTTCTTTGGAAATTTGAGTCGCCAGCGTAACAGTAATCCTCGGCTGTTCAAACCCATTTTCGTAACTTCCAATTCCTTTGACATATGTAGAATGCGCCATTATCCCGCCTGGGATATCTCTGAATTTATTCATCTGTTTAACATAGTAATCACGAACATGATAACCAATTTTTTCGAGAATATCACCATGAGTAACGGAAAGTTCAGTAATATGAGGAGCATAAATGATCAACTCTCCCCCATCAGTAACAACAGGTTCAAGTTTATACATACATTTGCCGGCAGTCCAGATGTCATCGTACATTTTGGGAGCGCACGATAGTACTGATTTAAAGGGATGTTCTTTATTTATTATATGAATTTTGTCTGATAAATCAGCAGCAGCAGAAAACGCATCTTCCGGAATTCCAATGTAAAGACCTGAAAGATCATTTCCTTTAACAACAAGACTCAAACAAATCCGCTCTACTGGCAAAAAAGATGCTGCTTTATTAATGACCTCTCTAACCGCTGTTTCTTTTTTACCGATAATAACCTGATTAGTGATCAGCGCGCCTAGCCAATGGAACATGTCAATTATTTCCTGACCGGCAATTCCCGGAAAAAGGTATTTATTACCTCCAGAGAATCCGACTACTTCGTGTGGAAATGTCGGGCCGATGATCATTATCACATCATAATCAAAAACCATTTTATTGATTGATACATCAACTTTCTGTTTCATTAGCCCACCCGATATTTCAGCGACTTCTTCTTCGCTTATCGTGCCAATGATTTTTAATTGATTTTTATCTTTCCAATGATGATTAAAAAAATTAACCTTTTGATATTTTGTTGTTCTTTCTTCCTGAGTAATCCCAACACGTTGTTTAATTGCCTCGTCACTCATTGGCGGATGAGTTCCAGAAGCAATGAGAAAATCAAGAGCTTTAACCCGGCCCACCAAAATTTTATTGACCACTTGGAACATCATATCAATAGGAGCGCTGCGGGTGTTATCCGGAATAATTGCCAGGATGCGTTTGTCTGCTAATTTATGCTTATCAAATGCCTCTGAACAATACTCAAATACTTTTTCTTCAGTTAAAAATTCTGATGTTGAACCAGAACCAATTACCATATATTAATGCCTTTCAGTTTAGCAATTGATTAATGGTGAATAGTGAATGGTAAGTAGTGATTTTTTAAGTGGTATTCAAATAATCACAAACTACAAATAACCAATTAATCCAATTTACCAAAAACCAATTAAATAGTTTTCATCCAAGCGCTAAATCGTCATAGCAGTAAAGCCGCCATCCACACGGATAATAGCGCCAGTTACAAATGAAGATGCTTTTTCAGATGCCAACCATATCGTGGCGCCGATTAATTCTTCCGCCTTGCCGAATCGATTCATTGGTGTATGCCTGAAAATATCTTTAGTACGCTCCTTTGTCAATATTTTTCGATTTTGCTCAGCAGGAAAAAATCCTGGCGCGATTGCGTTGACTCTTATTTTATGGGGAGCCCATTCCCGCGCTAAAAATTGAGTGAGATTATTGACACCTGCCTTTGAAATGGAGTAAGTAAAAATTTTTGATAAAGGTGGGCCTGATGAAGCAGATGATATATTAATAATACTTCCCCTAATATTTTGCGCTATCATTCTTTTGCCAAAAATCTGACAGGCAAAAAGCATGCTTTTTAAGTTTACGCTTAAAATATTTTCCCACTCTTTTTCAGTTATTTCAAATATTGGAGTGCTTGAATTAATTCCCGGAGCATTTATTAAAATATCAACCCCTCCAAAGGTTGACCATATTTTTTTTTCTGCTCTGCTAATACTCTCTTTTCTGGAAGCATCAACCTTAATCGCAATTGTCCTGACTCCAAATGAAGAAAGTTCAGCAGCGGTTTTTTGAGCGCTTTCCAAATTTAGATCAAGAATGGCGACATTGGCACCTGCCTTAGCAAGTCCCTCAGCCATTTTACCAGCAAGAATTCCCCCACCTCCGATTACTACTGCTGTCTTTTCTGCTAATCCGAAAATATTTTCCACGAAACTCATTGAAACTCCTTAATCAAATAAACAATTGTTTTAAATGCCGATCATAAATATTTTCGGTAACATTTCGCGCCACAATTTCTTCATTTTTCTTTAAAGCCGATAAATATTCTTTACCCATTTCCCCAGCTATTTTATAAGCAACATGAAGCAGTTGCCGAAAATTGGAATTGTACAACTTTTGTGATTGATCGTGTCTTAAGGTTTTAGCATAAGTTGTTCCGTCCCATTTATCTACTTCATGAGGATTGGGCAAATTTTCGGCATAAATACTAATTACACTCGCATAAGGTTTACACAATTCATCACTTCGGGAATAGGCATTACGATAAATTCTCTTTGCAATTTCCAACCCAATACCACCAGCTTCTGCCAACCCAATTAGTTCTTCAAGCCATGTCGTGCCTGCAGTTTTTAAATGTAAACCAGCATTAAATTTTTGTAAAATATTTTTTATTGGTTTATAGATTGAAAATTTATCGCTTCCCGAATGAACGCTTAGTTTTAAATTATCAGGGAGAGCAAACTCATTTGTGGCAAAATTGATAACAGCGACATCCTGTTCAAACTCCCTTGTGAATTGACTTAAATCTCCAACATAATCAACTCCCTTGTTGAAACGACCGCTAAATTTTGCAGCAATAGTCTGCGCGGGAATGCCTTCATCGGCTATTGCTGCAAAAATAAATAATAGCTCAACAGGTGTTTGCGGTTCATCAGTTTCATCCATTGATACTTCAACTACAAAAGAATCAGTATGCTTTTTTGTTAAAATGTGGCGGTATATTTTTCCAGCTTCTTTAACTGCAAAAAGATATTTTTTAGCAACTGCTTCAATATACTTTTCAGATATCTCGAATTCTTCCTCAATTTCAGGAATTTTTATATTTCCAGTAAATCTTTTATATTTTTCAACAAACGATATTACTTCATTTTGTTTTGCATTTTTCCCAATAAAATCAGCAACATCTAAAGTGAAAAAATCGCTGCTGTCAATAAAATGATCAATGTTGCCAAGCCCCACATGATCGGCATCGACAAAATAGTTATCTCGCCAGCCCAATGATTTAACCGCATTATCAGCTTCCCTGCGAGTTGAAACCGGATCGCTTTTTACAATTTGATGTTCACGGAAGGATTTGTTCCAGACCGGTGTGATATCGCTACCCTTCTCTTTAGCTTTTATTACTGCCTTAAGTTGAGCCTTACCCTGATGAGCAAATCGGTCACCAATTCCTATTGAATATTTTCCTAATTTCAAACTCCCTCCAATGTGTAAAATTTTTATTACTCAGTCATCAATACAAACACACGTATTTCTTTTAACTAAGTTTGCTTTTAATACTTTTTTCGCCATTAAAAAAACAGATTGATTGTTGATTTGTTCGATTAATAATGCAGCAGCAGTCTTACCTATTTCATAAGCCGGAACATGAATTGTGGTTAAAGGAATTTTAAATGATCCACAAAAATTGATATCATCAAAACCTATAACTGAAATTTGTTCCGGAACTTTAATGTCTAAATCTAATAACGAATTTATTAACCCAATAGCAACTAAATCGTTATAACAAAAAACAGCAGTAGGACTATTATTATCAAATTTCGAAAATAGCTCTTTTCCCCTGTCATAACCATCTTTAATATATGAGCCAGCCTGTATAATATTATTTGCATGAATGGGGATATTAGCACCAATAAGCGCTTTTTGGTAGCCATTCATTCTTTCGTAACTATGTTTAGAATAGGACGGACCAGCAAAATAGGTAATATCTTTATGCCCCAACTCAATCAAATATGAAACTGCCTGATAAGATGCTTCAACATTATTAATATCAACCGTATTTGTTGAAAAATTTGCAATGCTATCGAGCATCACCATTGGGTATTTCTTTCCTATTAAATCTGCGATATGAGTTAAATCAACATCATCGCCCTGCAACGGCGAAATAATCAATCCATCGACACGTTTATTTACCAGTGTTTCGATATTTTTAATTTCTTGTTCTGGAAAAAGCTCTGAACTCCCCAACAGTACAGTATATCCGTGTTTAGAACAAGCGTCAAACACACCTTTCATGACCTTGGTGAAATATGGATTATCAATCTCCTTTATTACTAATCCAATACTTTTCGTTTTTCGAATCGATAATGATCGGGCAAGTTGATTGGGACGGTAATTTAGTTTTTTAATAACCTTTAAAATCTTTAAGCGCGTCGATTCCGAAACAGTTGCCTTATTATTCAATACAGCAGATACAGTGGCTTTAGAAACATTAGCCATTTTAGCGACGTCTTCAATTGTGATATTCATAATTAAACCGATTATTGATATTTACATCTTCCGTAATTATAATGTATTACAATATATTTCTAATGTAGTATTTGAACCGTTTCAAACAATATACTAAATTTGCTATCCTTTGTCAAGAAAAATATTTTGATTTAAAGCAAACAGGTTGAAAAAAAAACTCCATGCCGAAAAATTGATATTTTCTGACACGGAGTTTTGATAATAAAACAATAAATTTTATGATTATTCCAGGTTAAGATGCAGAAGGTAAGTTTAAATAATTTCAAACTAAATTACTTTGACAAATAAAATTACCGCATTAGATTTTACTAATGATCAGAAAAACAACTCCTTCTTCGGAAACAAACCAAATAATCCTCCTGTATGAATGAACAACACCTTCTCTTCTTTTTTGAACCTGCCTTTAACTATCTGATCTCTCAATCCAAACATGGTTTTTCCTGTGTACACC
>Ga0208771_1001320_pt1 | contig 13229 bp, 3 predicted proteins | sample AntAceMetag02UKX_FD_184775 | JGI IMG/M metagenome (GOLD analysis project Ga0208771, IMG submission 184775) | Saline lake microbial communities from Ace Lake, Antarctica - Antarctic Ace Lake Metagenome 02UKX (SPAdes) (version 2) | ecosystem: Environmental > Aquatic > Non-marine Saline and Alkaline...
TCCTTGACGACTCATACAATATCAAAAATATTCAGTAACTATTCAGTTTTCTAGGAGCAAAAAAAATATTATTGACCTAAGCTTGATAATACCAAAGATATTTTGAGCTATGGGAATTAATGCCTTTTTAATAATTATGAGCCAAAGGGTCTTTGACTAAACAGGTTTTTAAATAAGGATAAGTTGCAAGTTTCAGATTTAGGTAAGTCCTATTATGGTGTATTGTTCAAAATGTGGGAAGGAAAATAAAGAAGATTCTGAGTTTTGTATTAAATGTGGTGTTTCATTAAAAGGGAAAACTACTGATAAATCATCTATTGAACAAAACATTGAAGATTTTGCAGATGAAATGGGACAACTTGGGGAAAAAGCTGGGAAAAAGATAGAAAAAACGATGAAAAACATTAGTGATGATAAAGTTAACGTTGGAGAAAAAGCAGGTAAAAAAGCTAAAGAGGTTGGAAAATCTTTTGAGAAAGGAATGGATGATTTTGGTAAAAGGATGGATGCTAAAGGAAAAGAAATTGATTCTTGGTATGATCGTAGTTTTGGTTGTTTTGGACCGTTGATTTCTAGTTTTGTTTGCCTTATTATTTTATTTTTGATCATTAAAATCCTTGGTTTTTTTGGTCAGGAGTTTCAATTTATGGCAAATCTCTCCGATTTTCTTACAAGATATATTCTGATTATTTTTGTATTAATGTTGTTATCGTCATATACAAAATATCTTACTAAGAAACATCATTTCTGGTTTCGATGGATATCACCAATTGCTGGTTCCATTGGTTTTTATTTCGGTTTCTGGTTTGCCCTAAGAATTATTGAAATCATAAATAATAGTACAAAAATATCATTTGTAGATAAGCTTATCCCCCTTGGTGATTGGCTCCTTCCTTTTATTGCAGTGATTGTGCTAATTGTTGGATATGGTGGCGTTATATTTTCAACGACTACTAAAAAAGAAATTGAAAAGTCAACAGTTGAAAAAGAGACAAAAAAACCGTCAAAAGAGAAAACTCAAGACGATGAAGAATTGGATTATAAACGTCTGTATCGAGCTGGAGACAAGAAAATTCTTGGTGGTATCTGTGGTGGTCTAGCAGAATACTTTACAATCGATCCAATAATCATTCGCATTATTTGGGTTATTGGATTTTTTGTTACTATGGGTGGAATTATTCTTGCATATCTTATCCTTTGGATTATTGTTCCACGTAATCCCAATCAAACTTGGAAATAACCTGTCATTATTTTCCTGGATCAATCTTTTCTGTCGTTGATATTGCTACAGCAGGAGAATTGGTACGAGATTTGAACACTAATTTACTGGTAAAAAAAGGTTTGCTCATCTCTTGCTGCTGCACATGTTCCCTATGTTGAACGATCTGATTATTCTGAAAATAACCCTATTTTTGTTTGGAAAATGATTGAAAAATCCTTATAAAAAATATATTGACAGACATACCATTAAGCCATTTCTATTTTTATCTCTAATTCAACCCTTATAAATAAAGTATCCACCAATAATCATTAACACACCAATAACATTGACCAAGAAAACTAGAATTATTGTAGCCATATTTATGGAGAATCCAAAACCAAATAACATACTGATTATTGCATATATTCCTACTATTAACAATGGTATTCCAATAATAAACGAAAATAATGATAAGTTATTTCCTATTACTTTTCCGCCTTCCAACCCTGCTTCTTTTATATCTTTACTAAACTTTATGTCTCGTTCCACTCTTGTTTTCCATGGTTTTTTCTTAACTTTAGTTTTACCAATCCCTTTAACCATTTTATTTCTCCCTCAAATCTACAATTTCAAACCGCCCTTTCAAGAGATGGTTGTTCAATACTTACACTTCTTTGTAGAATGCAGTTTAGATTTAGCCATCCTTTCACGAAGTTTTTTTATTCTTTTTTCTACATGTCTTGCATAGGCATCTGACATTTTTCTCCCTTCCAAATCTACAATTTTATAATCTAATTTATACTAACTATTTATTTTTCTTTGATAAATCTCTTTATCTTACCATTTACTCCTGTTACTGTATTATAACAACACTACCGAACGGAAACCCCAAAATATCTTTGGTATTATCAAGCTTAGGTCGATAATATTTTTGTTACCCTTGGAAAATGGAAGAATTGCTGAACATTTTTGATATTCCATGAGTCGTCAAGGAATATCTAATTTTTACTAGAAAGTTTACAAATTTCCGTATGCGACATACCAAAGATATTTTGAGGTTTCTACAAAAATATCTTTTTACTTGTTAGATAATTGGAGTAATACCTGGCAGGTTTTATTAAATTTTATTATTTTTATAAAAATGTATATAAACCCCTCTGAGATATATTGTAATTATATGTATTCAGACGATTTGTCATTAGGTACTCTAACAAATACATGGTAGAAACTAAAAAATAGTGTAGAGATTTATATATAAATCATGCGAGATAGAAGGGGATTGATTATGAACGAGACTGGTAGAACCATTTTTATTAAGGATAAGACTATTAAACAAAAACATACTTTGAAAAATATAATTCTTATGATTTTTTTGATTTTGTTTTTATCATCTGTTTCTTTTTCTATAAAAGCTACACCTGATGGGTACTGTCCAGAAACCATCTCGGATTTTCACACAGCTACATGGGTTACAAATGTGGATTATGAATTATTACCTAATGTAGAAAACCCAGAGTCAATAAAGATCACAGTGGATATATTCTTTACGACAGAAGGAGTTTGTGTATTAGGATATTCCTGTCAGCCGGACCCAGAATGTGATGAAGATTTCCGCTATGTGAACGCATGGATTGATTGGGATGGAGATTATAATTTCAGTTCTTCAGAACAAGTACTAGATGAGGAATTGTTCTGGTATGATGAAAATTACCAGGATTGGTTAATCACCAACTATGAGGGCGATCCTTTAGACATGTTAGATATCATTTTACTTCCAAGGGAAAATTTCACAGGGAAATCCATTCGATGGTTCACGTTTGATAGTTTTGCTGGCGGCATGGGAATCATGACGGTTACAAAAATCATCCCCATGCCTGATTCATATGGAAATGATACATGGATGAGAGTGAATTATGGTTGGCTGTATAATCCACAGACGCCATGTGAACTCTTTGAGCCAACTGGAGCTGATCCGTATACGTATTGGGAATATGGAGATGCAACATACAAGCAAATCAGTACTACTCCTGATCTTTCTATTAATGCATCTGATATCATTATCAAACCAAAATCAAGTACGGCTGCGACAAATTATGATCTCAAAAATGCAGTTCTTACCGTCACGGTTCATAATAAAGGAAAAACAACAGTAAAAAATGTTGATGTATTAATGAACAAACAAGATGGTTCATCGAACATAGCAACAGAAATCAAAACAATTACTAGCATACCACCAGAGGACTATGTGAATATAAGTTTTGAAGGTAACTTTGATCCGTATCGTTTTGAAACTATATCTATTGAACTTGACCCTGAAAATACCATATGGGAAACCAGCGAAAAAAATAACAAGGCGACAACCAATAATATTGAAGGACTCATTGTTCAGTACAATGAAACTTTTAGTGTATTACCAAAAACAAGGGTTAATATTGAACAAAAAAGCGGTACTGATTTTAAAAACACTTTGACTACGTACACTGATGAGGAAGGCTTCTACAAAGTTTGGACGAATACACAGGCGCTAAAGGAGGGGTTGCCCACTCGGGTTAATGCTAAACTTGAATATTCACCAACAAGGAATTATTCAGATACTATCATTTGTGTCATTAATGAAAGTGATTTTGGAGATAATGCATATCCAAATGACTACATCGGAAATAACAAAAGCTCAACAACTTGGACACTACAGCATGATCAAGATTACACCTATGACATTTGTTATAGCGGAATTGAAGGGGGACTAGCTTATCAAACACTTATTACAGCTTACACGTATCATGAAAAATTAAAAACCGCTCCAGCTCGCATAACAACTGCCAACATCAACGATGACGACTACTCATACATGAGTAAAGCCGGACCGTATGTACAAGGATTCAGCATCCATCTTCCACCAGGTAAAGCAGGAACAACAAGACCATCAGCGATTGGCCACGAGTTTACCCATATTGTAGAATACGGATGGCTTCCAACACACTATGGTCATCATCCACTCGTTCCTGTTGAAGAAGGCTCATGTCATTGGGGCTCCTGTATTTCCCGTAACAATTCTCTGTATGAATTTCCATCGCGTGCAACAGGTGGATATGTAATTATTGATGTTTCCAAAGATAAAGACACCTGCAATAGCACACCCGCCCCTGCCACCTCGACTGGCTGCAGAGAAGAATTTCAGATCGCAGGAACCATGTGGGATCTTAATGCAACATTAGTATGGAATGTTCTCCGCTACGGTTATGGTCTGTGTAATCCGCTGTGGCCCAGCACGCCCGTCTTGTTTTACAATGCATATAAGGAAATTGATGCCCGTTCGTCACCAACTATCAAAGGAATTTTTCAATCCCATGCCTACAATACCAGTCTTTGGCCTGGAAAAGATGGACAAGATCCAGATTATTTTACAGATATATTCTCAGATCAAAGAGTGGATTCAGATAGTGATGGAAAGTATGAGACACTACAAGTAACAGTAGAACTCAATATGAGTGTCCCTGGAAACTACATTCTTACAGGCGTACTCGGAGGTACAGATGTTGGGGGTAGCAATACCACCTCTCTTGAATATGGTGTGCAATTAGTAAACCTCTCGTTTTTTGGAGAAAACATCTACGAAAGCCAACAAGATGGACCATACAATCTTTCATTTTATCTATATGATGAAGACTACACCTTTCTAGATATCAGAACTGCTATTTATGATACTCAATACTATAGCTACACAGAATTTGAACGTCCAACCTTACTTTTTACTGGAAATCAAACAGCCTATGGTACTGATTCTGATGGAGATGGCATATTTGATCAACTCATCGTAGATCTTGAACTCAATCTCACCGAAAGTAGCTACGTCAAAATGTATGCAAACCTGTATAGCAATGATACCTTCATCGATAACTGCTGGGGGCCTTCTATGTATGATGATGCAGTTTATGAATATCTTGAATCTGGAGTTCAACATTTACTATTGTACTTCAATGGTGAATCAATATATGCAAGTGGACTGAATGGCTCTTATGAACTGCGAACGTATCTTTCAAATGCAAGAACCCTTCAACTAGGATTCTTTAATTATACTGATTTTGCTCAACCACCTGCCTTTATTGGCGATCTTATTGAGGAATCTGGTATCGATGAAACTGGAGATGGATTCTATGATGCACTCAACGTAAACATAAGTGTCAATGGATTAGGAACATATTCACTTAGTGGATATCTCTACAATGAAACCGGTGCACACATAATAACAACTCATCAAACAGATGACATCAATCTAACACAATCGATCCTTCTATCCTTTGATGGAAAAACAATACGGGATCAACAACGAAGCGGAGTATATATCCTCTCTGTTGAACTCTATGATATGAATGGGTTCTTCCTTGGTTGGAAGAACTATACGCTTTCAATGTATGATCACACGGATTTTGAACCCTCTTCTGATGACATTTTCGAAATAACCTGCAATGATTATGGTATTGATAGTAATGGTCATAGCGGATATGAAGAACTCCGTATTGACCTTGACATAACCTCACTACTTCCAGGAATGTATGATGTTGAAGGATATCTTTGTACTGCCAATGGTGAAATTGTTTGTTTTGATGAAACAACGAGTTATTTAGATGAAACTGTTGAATCACTATCATTGTTATTTGATGGGCAACGATTAGGCTCTAGTTTTTATAATGGCAGTTACACGCTTGATCTTATCTTTAAAAACTCATCCGGAATCGTTGAACTTGAACAGGTGTATTCAACGTCTTATTACTCATTTGATTCCTTTGAATCATCATATGTTCTTAATACGACTGATAAACTTTATTCATATGGTGGAAGTGAAACTGTTGCAAATAGACTAGGAGTAACTGCAGAGATCTATTCAACAATCCCACGGTATGTCACATTCAAAGCACGATTACTGGATTCCACAGGTGAGCTTATCGCTGAATCCAAAACCGGGGATATTTGGGCGTATGAAAATGATACTGCACTCATCCTTTTTGATGGAGGTAATATATATGCTCATGGAATTGATGGACCATATACCATCGTGTTACGTTTATATGATGAAAATGGTGTGCTTTTAGATAGTTTTAATTCTATAACAAATTATTATGATCACTCACGTTTCTTGCTGATAAGTCTCACTGGCACGTATACTGATTATGGCATTGATCTGAATTCTGATACTGTATTTGATTATCTTGTCATCGAAGCTGATGTCCATGTGTCTACTGATGGTTTTTGCACCATCACAGGAACACTTGAAGATGCAACTGGTGAGGCCATAACAACATCTGAGAACACTCTTTGGCTGCCAGAAGGATTTCAAATACTATCGCTCTATTTCAACGGTTCAGAAATCAAAAATCATGGGGTGAATGGCCCATACTATCTGAAACACGTTGTTGTCTCTCATAATGCAGATGTAACCATTACTGATTATATGGTTGATGCATATGTTACTAGTGCGTATGATTATAATAATTTCACGTTGTCAGCAAGCATACTGCCAAATCAGAAGCCCATAAGTATTGCAATGGGACCAAAGGGTGGAACAAGTGGTGAATCACTTTTGTTCAATGGATCTGCATCGTATGATCCAGAAGGGCAACTGCTTACGTACTCTTGGGAGTTTGGTGATGGGGCTAGTTCAACGGAGCAAAATCCAACTCATTCTTATTCATCAGAGGGAATTTACACGGTTTCTTTCACGGTCAATGATAGTACACAGGATTCAAATCCTCAGGAACTCATTGTCTCTATTGGTTATCCTGTTGCGGATGCTGGTGGACCCTACATTGTATATGGGATTCAAGAAACGATCTTTAATGGTTCAGCATCTTTTGATCCAGAAGAGCAACTGCTTACGTACTCTTGGAATTTTGGTGATGGAGTTACAAGCACTCAACAAAATCCAATGCATAACTATTCAGCGGAAGGTGTTTACACGCTCACCCTCATTGTCAATGATGGTATGTATGAATCAAATATGGCCACTACAACAGTTACAGTTCTTAAATCTCTATCCTTAGAAGATGAAAGTACTGATGAAGGATATGACCAGGATAATGATACTTTTTATGATTATCTCATTGTTAAAACGGGGTTCACTAATTATATGCCTCAGAACATATCTTACGAAACAACTCTTTTGGATTCATATGGTACTGTTTTATCATATGGCCAAAGCCCTGGATATTTTTTAAATGCTAGTTCCTATGTTTTATCAATATATTTTGATGGGATAACTCTTTTTGAAAACATGGTTGATGGACCCTACTACGTTGAACTCATCATCAGAGATGAATATGATATTATTCTGGATTCTAAAAACTATGTCACATCAGCATATGAGTATACTGATTTTCAATATATCACAAAAATTGGAAATATCTCAGACTATGGATCTGACATAGGTAGTAATGGAATCTATGATTATTTAATGGTGGATGTTGAACTCATCACTCGAGAAGAACGAGACATTGTTTTGAAAGCAGAACTTTTTGATGGTGATGGCACAAGTATTGCAACAGTACAAAATTCATCAGTTTTAAGCATTGGCAATACAACTCTGCAAATTCTTTTTGAAGGAACAACTATTAATTCACATAAGCAAAATGGGCCATATACTATTATTTTCGATCTTGAAGATGCATTTAATGTGGTGATATGCAAAGCAGAACATGATACATTTGCATATAGTTATACTGATTTTGAGGAGCGAACAAGTCAAATTTGGACTGTGGATGATGACAATCTTGACATACCAATTTCACCTGCAGATTTTTCAACGATTCAAGAAGCAATTGACGCAGCAGCCAATGGTGATGAAATACTGGTGTATACTGGTACATATTATGAAAGAATTGACTTGAATAAATCAGTGACTCTTGCAGGAATTGGGTTGCCCCTAATCGATGCGGATTGGGGAGGTCATGGAATCGAAGTCACTGCAGATGGCTGTATTATCAAAGGCTTCCTCATCACCAATGCATACATGGGAGACCCAGATACATACACGGCAGGCATCTATGTGTTATCAGGTAACAATACGATCATGAATAATAGTTTTGAGTACAACGAAAACGGTATCTCTCTTGTTCAATCACATGATAACGTAGTTGAAAACAACACATTAATAGTGACTTCCTATAATGACGAAGTCCATAACATTATTTTGATAGAAGCAAAACGAAATACTATTATTGAAAACAGTTGTATTGGAGGGGGTAAAGGTATCACTGCGATAAACTCATCTAGTAATCTTATTTATCTTAACACACTTGGAAATGGCAACTATAATGGGTATGATAACAGCCTTGATAACATGTGGAACTCAACCGAACCAGTTGAGTATATCTATAACGGGAGTGTGTACAGTAGTTGTGTAGGTAATTACTGGGAAGGCCATGTCAGTACTGATAACGATAATGATGGCATATGTGACACACCATATACTAACATCGAAGGATCAGGTAATGCAATTGATTATTATCCTATGGTGGGAAATTGGCCTCCGACTGCAGAAGCAAATGGTAATTATCGAGCAGATGATGAGGAAAATATTACGTTTAATAGTACTGGTAGTTTCGATCCAGATGGCGACCCGCTCACCTATTTTTGGGATTTTGATGATGGGAACACGTCAACTGATGCAAACCCTGTTTATGCATATAACATATCTGATGGTGAAAGGGGGAAATTTTATGCTGATCTCACGGTGAGTGATGGAGTTTATACAGATTCTGATTCAGCAACAGTGTACATCAATTACCCTATTGCGGTTGCTGGAGGCCCATATTGTGGAGTGGAAGGCGAATCAGTTACGCTTGATGGATCTGCATCCTATGATCCCTTAGGTCCGCTTTATAAATATTATTGGATTCCTGATGCATCTGGATACTCTCCTTCCTGGAGTATTAGTAGTAAAAAGTATGTTACGTATAATTCAGAAGGAAACTATACGCCAGGATTAAGAGTGTGGTCAATGGCCACAGGAGTCAGTGTTTTTTCATCATATGATTATACCGTTGTGTATGTCAACGATACTGACCCCATTCCTGATTTTACATGCATTCCACAAAATGGGCAAACACCACTCACTGTTGATTTTATGGATATTAGCACATCTTATGATGGTATCACACTGTGGGAATGGGATTTTGATGATGATGGAATAATAGATGTATCTGGTACAGATTCAGCGGCACAAAACCCCTCGTTTACCTATGCTACAGCAGGTGTTTATTCTGTTAATCTTACTGTGCATGAAGCAGATGGCGACATAGTTTCAATGATAAAACCTGACCATATCTTCGTCAACGCTCCACGTCCACCAATAACCATCTATGTGCCAGATGATTATTCGACGATTCAAGATGCAATTGATGCTGGAACCACCATTGATGGAGATATAATTATTGTTCGAGATGGGATATATAGGCAGAACATTGTTGTGAACAAAGAACTCATCATCAGATCTGACAATGGCTCAGAATACTGTCAATTGTTCCCTGAAGTCCGTTCTGACCATATGATTGCCATAATTTCAAACAATGTTACCATCGATGGATTTTTTATGAATGGTACAAGAAGCACGTTCCCTGACAAATATGGTTCTCTCTATGTTGATGGAGTATTCAATGTTACCATCTGTAATAATTGGATTAATGATAGCAGCTATGGAATCGTGCTTGAGAACTCACATAACATCACAATTATAAACAATACTATCATCAACAGCGACGATTCAGGTATCTATGGATATTCTGATAATGATTTCATCACTATTATTGGCAACAATCTTTCAAATAGTGATAACGATGGATTGAAACTCTATGGGGATTATTGTATCATATGTAATAACACTGCCATTGGCAATGGATATAGTGGTATTGTCATTAGTGGTGATCATAATGATATCAGTGGAAACATTATGAATGGAAATGGAGTGGTAGGTGATAGTAGCTATGAAGATTGCGGATTACGAGTGACCTCTGGTAATCAGAACAATATCTGTAATAACACCATGAATAACAACTCTGAATATGGTCTTTTCCTTGGTGGAGCATATAATATTGTCCATGATAACATCATGCAAGAAAACGCATTTTATGATTTTTTCACAAGAGCGCGCAACACTGCATATTCAAATACTGGCTCGGGGGATAGACCAATTATCTTTGTTAACGAGACCTCTGTGATCAAAGACATAGTTGTATCAGAACTTATCCTGGTCGATGCAGATTACTCACTCATTCAGAATGTGACGGTAGCGGGCTCTGAAACATTAAGAAACAATGGCATTTATGCTAGAAGTTGTGATTATGTTGAATTCACTAATGTTACCTCAAATCACAATTATCATGGTATAGACATGACACCTACAGTTTATTCCTTACTGGTTGGCCAAGAGGATAACATATTCACCGATTGTACCTTTAAGGATAACCGACGTGACGGTGTACGTATTGGTGGAGATAGGAATAAGTTTGAGAACTGTGACATTAGTTTCAATAATGATTATGGATTATATTTTTATGAATGTTCTGAGGATTCAATCGTTGTAAACAGTACTTTGAACAATAACTCAGGGTATGGGATATACCTTCGTGTTGATTATACTCGTTTTCATATCTTAAATAACACAATCAATGGGGGCAGTTCAGGAATTTATTGTGGGAATGGCGATTATGTAGGTACTACTCCTAGCAATGTAACAATATCACACAATACGATTTCAAATAACACTAATGATGCAATTTGTCTAAATGATAAAAATCGTCGTCATGGTTACCTAATACATGACAATGTACTGAAGGATAATGTTGATTGCGGACTCTTCATCCTTGTTCAATATTGCAATTTCGAAGTGTTCAATAACACGATCACCGGCAACTATGAGGGAATTTCTTGTGAAAACACTTATTGGTATGAAAATGCCCATGTCAACATAACTTACAACACCATCTTAGACAATAACTATGGAATCGGAATAAACAAAATCAATGATCACCCAAATAACTACTTAATCTCCGATAACATCATCGAGTACAACGCTGTTTATGGTATCTATATTAGCCCAGTCTCCGGAACTCTGCAGATAGTAAATAATTCAATCATTGGAAATGCTAATGGTATCTATTGTAATCATGGAACTACTACAGGTATTACTACTCATGTCACAATAGGTCATAATACCATTTCAGATAATGATGATGCAATCAATATAACTGACAAATCTATTTCTCATAATTATCTAATCCATAATACTATCATTGAGAACAACGCTGTTTATGGTATTTTTATTGGCTCAGTTTCTGGAACTTTGCAGATAGTAAACAACATGATTACTGAAAACAATGATGGTATTTATTGTGAAAATAGTATTTGTGATGAAAATGCTCAAGCGACAATAACACACAATATCATTTCACATAACAATAATAATGGAATTAGAACAAACGATTTAAGCATTCAATTTTTGATTTACGATAACATCATAGTGAATAACTCTGTCCATGATATAGCTGAAAACAGCTGGAATATCACTAAAACATCTGGACCAAATATTATAGGAGGCCCCTATATTGGCGGAAATTATTGGTCTGATTATGCAGGTGTTGATCTGGATGTAGATTTTCTAGGTGACACTAACATACCATTCAACGCATCAGGTAAAATAACAACGGGTGGTGATCATCATCCTTTGGTGATGTCCCAGGAACTTTACCTTTTCCCAATTCAAGATCAAATGATGTATGAGGATACAATTCGTTCGGTCTCGGTGTGTGCATTAGGCACAGATACCAATGCTATCATCCTTTCTGCAGATGGTCTTCCCTCTTTTGGTGTGTTCTCCGATGAAGGAAATGGTATTGGAATCATTGACTTTATGCCTGACTCGGGTGATAAAGGAGATTATATGATTATCATCAATGCAACAGATGGGGTGAATACGGTTACAGAATCATTCAACCTATGTGTATTTGCTATGAATCATCTCCCTGCCGCATCCTTCATGTTTGAACCAGAGACTCCAACAACACTTGATACCATTTATTTCAACAGCACATCAACTGATCCTGACGGCTCCATTGTGAATTGGACATGGGATATGGATGATGGAACCATTCTTTACGGTGAACAAGTTGCACATCAGTTCGCCACTGCAGCCACTTATAATGTCTGTCTCATTGTCGAAGATAATGATGGTTTTATTGATACTCTCTGTAAACCTGTTATTGTTGATGTGTTTCTAGGTCCAGGTAATACCTGTGATGATCCAATCATTGTAGAGATACCTGCTGATCTGAACTATAGTGATCTTAATCAAACGACTTGTGGACGAGGAAATGAGTATGAAGATACTTCAACGAGTTATAACCTTGGAGAGGATATTTTTTATCGGCTTGATGTCACAGCGGATATTACAGTAAGAATCGAAATGGCCCCCTATGATAATTGGACTGGTTTATTCCTGTATGATGACCGCCCCGATGCACTTTCGCCGGGTGATTGGCTTGCAGCAGTAACTGATTATAATTCTAATCCACGGGTTATTATCCACAACTTAACCGCAGCAGATAGTCCATATTATATCATGGCTGATAGTTATCCAGATCCAACTTGCTACGGTTTTGATCTTATTGTTGTAAGCGATGCTGCTGTAAACCAACCTCCTGTTGCTGATGCAGGTGGACCTTACAGTGGACTACTTGGAGAAGATATACAGTTGGATGGCAGTGGCAGTGTTGATCTAGATGGTACTATTGTCTCTTATGATTGGGATCTTGACGATGATGGAGCCTTTGATGATGCAGCGGGCATCAATCCAACTTATACTTGGACTGTTGATGGCACATACACTATTTCTCTGAGAGTGACTGATTCAGATGGAGCAACGGATAATGATAGTGCTATTGTCACAACGTCTACGCCCAATCAATCACCAATTGCTGATGCAGGTGGACCTTACAGTGGACTACTTGGAGAAGATATACAGTTGGATGGCAGTGGCAGT
>Ga0208771_1001326_pt1 | contig 13209 bp, 4 predicted proteins | sample AntAceMetag02UKX_FD_184775 | JGI IMG/M metagenome (GOLD analysis project Ga0208771, IMG submission 184775) | Saline lake microbial communities from Ace Lake, Antarctica - Antarctic Ace Lake Metagenome 02UKX (SPAdes) (version 2) | ecosystem: Environmental > Aquatic > Non-marine Saline and Alkaline...
TGATCGGGCCTGCTCCGAAATAGACAATTTCGCTCAAGCTGGTGGATGGGGTTTTTATATCCCCACAAAGAATGATGGAAAATTCCGGGTTTTGGGACAGGCCCTACTTAATTTCTGAACTAATGCATATAAATTTGTTATTAGAAAAAATGCCGGTATCGGTAAATTATTATAAAAAAACAAGTGACAAGAAGCCAAAAGGTGATATGCTTTATATACGGTAGTTAATATATTTTTGAGATCGACTTTTAACTTTCAACGTAAGGAGTGCACCCATGTCGACATTACTGAGGGATCGCAGATTTGTAAAGGGCGCCTTGCCGGCCGCCATTATCATATTAACCATCTTTGTCATCCTCCCAGGAATCGGCTGGGGACAGCTCATATCCGAAGGGTTTAATGGTTTTGATACCGGGACCCGTCCGGCCGGTTGGTATTTTTATGGCTGCAATAATAACTGGGATACCTACACCTCAGCCGGTGATTTTGGCCTCGCCTCTCCCTCCATTAAATTAGATACTGACGGCTACTACATCCGAACCGAATCTTTCGTCCATCCTGACGAACTGCAGTTCTGGGTTAAGGGAATGGGAACAGATGCCAGTAGCGCTCTCCTGGTTGAAGAGTATTATCTCGGATCCGGCTGGAATATTTTGACCAATATTCAGCCGCTCCCGACCTTCGCCGACGGCACCGATCTCGGTCCCTTCTCTCTAACCTCCAATGCCACCGATGCTCGCTTCACCTACAGCAAAAGCGCCGGCGATCTGGCCTTTGACGACGTGGATATCTCCGCCGCGGCACTGACACCAACCGTCACGCCTACGCCGCCGCCGACCGCCACCCCAACCCTGACACCACTGCCTACCGCCACGCCCACGCCCAACACGGACGTTTGCAATCCCAGTTTCGAGGAAATTCCGGTAGACCCCATCCCCGGCTGGACTAAAGTCGCCAACAGGCCGGATTATGTTGGCGTAACGGGAGATGAGGCATATGATGGAGTCCGTTCCTGCTCCCTAAGTTTCAGTTCTGGTCATACTGTAACTTATGACTATGATGACGCGGGGATACGCTCTTGCACTGTCCCGGTCAACGGGGGAGACGACTATATTATTTCAGGCTGGTTCTTTGTTCATGATGATGAGGGCAGTTTGCCGATTACCAATAGTCAGTTTAAATTTAATATTGAGTGGCGGGATAGTCTGGGGGTTGTTATTTCTACCGACAGCGATGTTGACTGGTCCTTGACCGCTTTTGACAGTTGGGAACAACGGGAGTATAACGAGACCGCTCCGTCCGCGGCCGTGAATGTCACGATCTACATTGCCACCAGAGAAGTTGTAAACGCTAACAATTCTGTTTACATCGATTTGTTTCGCGTGGCCAGCGCCCCGACTATCAAAGTGACCGCACCGGTTACAGGCGATGCCTGGTATATTGGAGCTTCCGAGGATATTATCTGGAATTCGGTGGATATCTCCCCGAATATCGATATCCATTACTCGACCAACGGCGCGGATTGGGCCCCGGTTACAACCAATATCGTGGATTCCGGCATCTATTCCTGGACTATCCCCAACGACCCCAGTACCCAGGCCCGGGTCCGGGTTCAGGAGGCTGGGGGTGGGGGCCTATCCGATGAGTCCGACCAGTTTACGATTGCCGTGTCGGACAGCATAAATGTTGAAACGCCAGCCACCGGAGACACCTGGTACTATAATTCGACCAATGGTATTGTCTGGACCCATGGTCCGGCCGTGCTGCCTGCTAATGATGTCGATCTTGAGTACTCGGATGATGGCGGAACCACCTGGACCACTATTGCCACCGGTGTAGGGTTGGACTCCAGCCCTTATAACTGGCCAATACCTGATGAGGATAGCAGTAACTGCCTGGTCCGGGTTTGCCAGCAGGTCACCCTCATCCGCGGAGAGTCCGGTGTTTTTACTATTTCTCCTCCCTCATTATCAGTCACCTCTCCATCAGGCGGGGAGACCTGGTATTTCGGAGACTCCGAGAATATCACCTGGACTTCTACCTCCGGGATTTTCGGAAATGTCGATATTGATTATTCCACCAACGGAGTCACCGGTCCCTGGGCCGAGATAATCGACAATCAGCCCAACTCGGGCTCCTACCCCTGGACCATCCCCAATGACAGCAGCAGTACCTGCCGGGTCCGGGTCTCGGAGGTCGGCGGTGTCAGTGAACCCGGGATCTCTGCGGCTGATTTTACTATTGTCGGTATTGACCCCCCGCCACCATATCTAAAGTTGGGCTGGAAAGAGATGGCTGCGCCGGATACCGTCTGCTCATTCGAATCGATAGAAGCTTTTGACCCTCAAAATGTCTGGGTGGGCTGCAGTTGCGGGCTAGTCTATCACTGGGACGGAATAGAATGGACGCTCCAGGATTACTGCTATGGTGGAAACAATATTGGGACCAATGTCAATGAATTTGTGGCCTTAAGCGCCGATAATGTCTATGGAGGTGGATCCGGTGGTTACTTGGTCAGTTATGACGGATATTGCTGGACAAACTTTACGTGTATTGGAGGTACAGTATATTCCATTGATGCCCTGGACCCTGACCATATTATAGTCGGCGCTTCTTCTGGAAATGTTGCCTATAAGGAGTCGGGAGTTTGGTCTGTTTCTGATATCGGAAATGGATCGTTATACGGCTGCGTTTACTTGAAGCCGGACGAGGCCTATATTATGCGGGAGAAGTCTGGCGACGATAACACCACAATCCTCATTCCCGTGGATGGAAATTTCAGCGAATGGACAGAATTCGTAGATTTTGGCGGATGGGGGATTTCGGATCATCCTCTCGGCGGCTGTATCGACCAATATGGTAATACACTTCTCTGGGCAGTCGGTGACTGCGGAAATGTATTCCATTATAATGGTTCCTACTGGTTCCAACAAACAAAGTCTGAATTTAATAATTTTAAATGTGTTGAAGTTCTTGCTGAGAACAATGTCTGGGCCTTTGCGGAGGGTATGGTCTATCATTATAATGGTTCGGAATGGATTATCGAGGCTGAAAAACTTAGCTCCATAAAACAATTTTCAGCAACCGATAACAGCCATGTTTACGGCCTCACTTCTTCCAAGATATATACCACCTATGTCCTTCCGACATCCACCCCCACACCGGAAGGGTATAAGACTCCCTCGCCGACACCGGTTGCGTCGGCGACGCCGGTAGGATATAAGACCCCCACACCAACTCCGGTATCGCCGATTTGCAACAATAGCTTTGAAGAGAGCCCGGACCTGACCTGCTGGTGGAAATATGGGACCGCTGCTTCCATCGAGAAGAGCGGTGCCCAGCATTATGACGGTTCGTACTCCTGTCTCTTTGAATCTCCTACCACCGCGTTTACGGGTCGGGGAGTTTATTCCGAAGAGATTACGATTATCGGCGGGGAGCCGTATATCTTCTCCGGCTGGTATTATGTTGATTTTCTGGCCGGCGCGATTGCCGATACGCAGATTCAGTTTGAGATCTGGTGGTCTGAAGGCGGAACCCGCTTATACTCCGACGATGTTACTCACGCGTTTACTCTATCCGATTTTAATACCTGGGAAGAGAAAGTATTTAACGCTACCGCCCCCGACAACGCCGATGAGGTTGAGATCTATATCTCCTGTAAAGAGACGGCAAACAACGACAATGAAGTATTTATCGACTTCTTTAACCTTGACCGGCCCCCGGGGATCACAGTTACCGCTCCGGCTGAGGGAGTGGTCTGGTATGTGGGGGAAAGTAATAACATCACCTGGGAGTCGGTATCCATCTCCGGGAATGTCGATATCCACTACTCGGTCAATAACGGCACCTCCTGGACTTCGATTGCCACCAATATCGCCAATACTGATTTTTATAACTGGCCTGTGCCTAATGATACCAGTTCCCAGTGTCTGGTTCGGGTCAGGGAGACCGTGGGAGTAGCTTCCGATGAATCCGGGCAGTTCATGATCGCCGACGCTGACACCATCAATGTTCTCTCGCCCCAGGGCGGAGAGACCTGGTATCAGACCGGTCTATATGATATAGAGTGGAGCGCGGGGCCGACTGTGGGAGGCGGAACGGTCAATCTTGATTATTCCACCGATAACGGATCCTCCTGGACCTCGATTGCTGCCGGTGTCGCAGTGGATTCCAGTCCCTATTCCTGGACCATCCCCGCTGAGGATAGCGATGAGTGCCTGATTAGAATTTGTCAGCCCTCGACTAGCATCTGCGGCGAGTCACCGGCGGTCTTCACCATAACGCCTCCCACTTTCATAGTAACTTCGCCCGCTGGCGGGGAATACTGGTATTACGGAGCTTCCTATACCATCACCTGGACTTCAACTCAAGGGATAACCGGGAATGTAAATATCGACTATTCAACTACCGGTCCATCCGGACCCTGGTCCCAGATCGCGTCTAATCAACCCAACTCGGGGAGTTACTTCTCCTGGACGGTTCCGAATATCAATAGCTCCAACTGCCGGGTTCGAATCTCGGCGGTTGCAGGTATCAGCGAACCGGGAATTTCCGCGACTAATTTCATCTTGAGGGGGACGTCTCCTCCGGCGGCATATCGTCCGCTTACCTGGACGGTTATGAATCAGATCGATACCAGTTGTTCGCTTTATACGATTGAAGCCTGGGATGAAAATAATATCTGGGTAGGAGGAAGTTGTGGGGTAATCTTTTTCTGGGATGGATCAACCTGGGTGATGCAGGATGAACTGTCGAATATCGCCTCCTTCAAGGCTTTCGCGGCGGACGATGTCTGGGCCGGGGGTCTGGGCGGCGGGATATTTCATTACGATGGGGTCTGGAGTTATATATATTCCGCACCCCTTGATATCAAGTCCATTGATGGATGCGATCCCAATTATGTCATGGCTAGTTCCTCCAAGAGTACGTCAATGTATATGTCCTCCTATACTTCTGCCGGGGGTTGGAGTTCTGAGAGGGGCAGCGGCAGCTCGGCGCATAATGTTGTCTACCTGAAGCCGGATCTGGCTTATGTATGTGTGGGCTCAAGTGGAGGAGTAATCTATAAATCCGTCGACCGGTTTACCTGGGAATCTGTCGGATATGCCGGATATGGAATGAACAAGAACCCATTCGATGGCTGCCTGGATCAGAATGGTAATCCTCAACTCTGGGTGGTGGGAGACTGCGGGTTTATAAATCATTATGACGGGGGTACCGATACTTGGAGTACTCAGACCAGGGTCGTAATAGGAGATGGTTGGCCTAACTTCGAGTCTGTTGAAGTTCTTGATGAGCACAATGTCTGGGCTTCGGGCGGGGGAAAGGTCTACCACTATAACGGATCGGAATGGATTGTAGAGGATAACGATATATCCACCTTCTATACTATTTCGGTGGTCAATAACGGTCTAGCCTATGCCGTAGGATCAACCGGTTCTCAGAAGATTTACATCGGCCGGGCTGTTCCGACCCCGACCCCCTGGCATCAGACTTCGCCGACACCGAAGGACTTTAAGACTCCCTCGCCGACACCGGTTCCGGTCCCGGGGCCGATCTCGGGTAGAGTATATGATCGGGTTACCGAGATGGGAATCAACAACCTCTATATCAGGGCGCTCCCGGCCGAAAGCGGGCTGTTGCCGGGAGGGGCCAGGACGGACTCTAATGGGAATTATACCGCTACCAAACCCGATGGCTCTGGGCTCGAAACCGGCTTTTACTATATGTACGTCGACAGTAATGAAGGAAGTGGGGTCAAGACCTATCGTTCCCAGTATTATAATCAAAAGGATAGCCAGTCCAAGGCATCCGAGGTCGGATCGAATTCCACCGGAATCGATTTCCCTCTCTATAAAAAAGAAATCTATCCCACGCCGGCGGCAACTGCCACTCCCGATTTTCAGGCAATCCGGGTAGCCAGCGGAGACTACAGCGGGGATGGATACTCAGATATAGCCATCTTCCGGCAAAGTTCCGGTCTTTGGGCGGTTCGGGCGGTTACCCGTCTCTACTTCGGGACCAGCGGCGATCTCCCGGTCTCGGGAGACTATGATGGAGATGGGACGACTGATGTTGCCCTCTTCCGGGGTTCAGCCGGACTCTGGGCGATTCGGAATGTATCCCGGGTGTATTTTGGCGCCTCTTCTGACATACCGGTTCCGGGGGACTATGACGGAGATGGTTCATGTGATATAGGTATATTCCGGGATAGTTCCGGACTCTGGGCGGTTAAGGATTTTACCCGTAACTACTTCGGGGCTGCTTCTGATCAGCCGGTAGCTGGAGATTATGACGGAGATGGATTGGATGATATCGCCATCTTCCGGGGAAGTTCCGGACTCTGGGCCTTACAGGGCATCAGCCGGATTTACTATGGAAGTTCAGTCGATACCCTGGTTCCCGGTGATTATGACGGAACCGGCGCCGCGGCTCCGGCAATCTTCCGCCCCTCTTCCGGCCTCTGGTCAATCCGGAACTTAACCCGGGTTTACTTTGGGAGTGCTGCCGATCAGCCGGTGCCGACAGGTTTTGCCGGTGCTGATGATATCGGCATCTTCCGGCCGTCCAGCGGATTATGGGCAATCAGGGGAGTGACCCGGGTCTACTTTGGATCCACGGATGATCAGCCGGCAACTAGATAGTTCCCGAACAAATTAACTTAGTCTTCAGAATATTCAGCCTGAGGCTGATGCTCCTCTGGCGCACAGTAATCGATTTTACCAACGGGAAAATACGATTCTTCAGGGAATAAATTGTCTGGTTAATACTTGTTTGAGTATTGGCTCAATATAAAAATAATGGTCTTGGTGCAAAACTAAATTAACGCCGAATGAGCTAATTTATTAAGGAGATACTCGCATGAAACGATTCTGTTCAATCTGGCTGGTCTTTATTCTCACGGTGGTAGTCTTTCTGAATCTGACTTTATGCCTCCCGATTCTGCGAGCTGGAGATCTAAAGATCATGACCGCCAATGTCAGCAAGGTCAACACCTATGCCCGGGAAGAGAGCATCCGGATATTTCAAGGAATGAAACCGGATGTTGCCTTGCTTCAGGAATGGCAAGTTACCGTAACCAACAACTATAGAAATTATGTAGATGAAGCGTTTGGAGCGGAGTTTTATTATTATCTGGGAGATTCCAGTGGGAGTGGATGGGGATATATGCCTAATGGAATCGTCAGCCGCTGGGAGATCCAGACTGCGGGGAGCTGGGAAGATACTTCCATTTCTCCGTCGGCGGACAATGATTTTGCCTGGGCCCAGATCGACCTCCCCGGGGATAATGATCTTCTAGCGGTCAGCGTCCACCTGAAAGCGGACATGGGCGAGGAAGCCCGCCGGGCAGCGCAGGCTCAGTTGATTAAAGATTACGTTGAAAATGCCCAGCTTTTAAATCCTTCCAGTAGTTATGTCGTTGTCGCAGGCGATCTGAACACCGAGAGTCAGTATGAGTGGTGCATCCAGACCTTCGCCACATTTCTCGAGTGTACCAACAATCGTCCGGAGGATCGGCTGGGAGATGAAAATACCAACCAGGTCCGGGACAAGCCTTATGACTGGATCATGCCCAACCAGCTATTGGACGATCTCAATACCATAGTTTATATTGGTGATGTAGATCCTCAATATGAATATGATGAGGGTATCGTCTTTGATAGCCATGTCTTCTCCCGCTGGTCGGATACCACTACCGCGGGCCCCGGCACCCCCCTCTGGAATATCCAGTCGGTTCTCTATGGAGACTCACATAGCAGTGAGATGGATCACATGGGGGTAATGAAGGCGTTCGATGTATTTCCTTCTTCCACGCCGTCGCCCAGCATGACCCCGACCACGACTCCGACCCCGACTCCGACCGTTTCCCCGGCTCCGACTGCTTCCCCGACTCCGACTTTGGTCCCGACTCGGACTCCGACCCCACCTCCCACACCGGCTCCGACCGCGTTCCCAACCGCAACTTTGTCCCCATCTCCGCCACCCTCTGTGACCCCGCCCCCGACGCCTGCGCCGACTCCGACCGTGGCGATTGTAATGGGTCCGATCTCCGGTCGGGTCTATGATCGGATAACTGGAGAGGGAATCCCCAACGTCTATGTCCGGGCACTGGATGGAGGAATTGCCAGCGCGGGTATCTCTGACGATACGGGCTATTATCTTACTGGGACTTTGAATGCCGATACTTATATGGTTTTCGCGGATACATTTGATCAGCGGGAATATGAAGAGCAATATTATAACCAGAAACCCACGCAGAGCGAAGCTACCGAGGTCTCGTCCAATTCATCAGGGATTGATTTTCCTCTCTATAAGAAGGGTGCGGTTCCTACTCCCACGGTAACTCCCAGCCCTCACTATCTCAACAGTTCGATCGATAGCGGAGATTATGATGGTGATGGCACCTCCGATATTGCCGTCTTCCGCCCCTCTTCCGGACTCTGGGCGATCCAGGGGCTGACCCGGGTTTACTTCGGCGGAGGGAGCGATCAACCGGCTTGCGGCGATTACGACGGTGACGGGACCAGCGATATAGCTATATTCCGGGATAGTTCCGGACTCTGGGCGATCCGTGGCATTAGCCGGACCTATTTCGGATCGCGGGCTGACATGCCGTTGCCCGGTGACTATAATGGAGATGGTGTCTGTGATATAGGCATCTTTCGCGGCGCTACCGGCCTCTGGGCGATCAAGGGCGAAACCAGGGTATATTTCGGAGCGTCTGGCGATTGTCCGGTCCCCTACAATGGAGCCCAACTGGAGAAATATTTCGCCATCTATCGTCCCGCTTCCGGCCTCTGGGCGGTTAAGAACTCCACCCGGTGTTACTTTGGTATAGCAATCGATCAGCCGGTTCCCGCTAACTACGAGGGTCTCTATCCGGATACCGCCCAGTTGGGAATATTCCGGGGAACTAACGGCCTCTGGGCCGTTAGGGAAATTACCCGGGTTTACTATGGTGGCGCGAGCGATAAGCCCGTCCCGGGAAATTACCGGGGTAACTGGGGAGCGGATATTACTATCTTTCGCGAGACTTCCGGCCTCTGGTCGGTTCGCGGCCTGACCAGGGTTTACTTCGGCCAAAGCGGTGATATCCCCGTCGCCGGCCTGGCCATCAACCCGTCGAGCGGTGAAACCCCGTAAGGTTGGTTATATTATAAAACTGAAAAACCCCGTCAACGACGGGGTTTTTCTTTGTAGTTTTTTTATTAGAGTTATACACTGTCGGAACAATAACTATTTAAAAATTAAACAATTATATGCTCAGCTCCGTTGGTGAGGCGAATCTTTTAACTTTAGGCACTTAAGCGCACTTTAGGCACTTAAGCGCACTTTAGGCACTTAAGGTACTTTAGAACGTCGCGCCGAAGGCGCTATGTTCTAATGATTACCATCGCACATAGAGGTGCTTCAGCGGTCGCGCCGGAAAATACCATATCCGCTTTCAAGGAAGCTATCCGGATTGGGGCGGATATGATTGAACTGGATGTTCGCCTGAGCCGCGACGGGGAGGTGGTGGTATTCCATGACCAGGACCTCTCCCGGACCACTGATGGCAACGGCCCGGTGGAGGAGCGGAGTCTGACGGAACTGCGACAGATTGATGCCGGATCCTGGTTCTCGGATGAATTTAAGGGAGAGGGGATCCCCACTCTGGATGAAGTAATAGAGACAATTATTCCCGGTCGGATCGAGTTGTGTATTGAAATAAAGCTTGATAAGGGGAGAGAGGAACTCCGGGGTCAGTTGGTTGCCTCCACTCTTGATATTATCAGGAGAACCGGTTTTCAGGATCGGACAATCGTAGCCTCCTTCGACCGGAAGTCAATCCGCCTATCTAAAACCGAATGCCCTGAGATACGGACTGGTTTAATCTTTAGTAAGGAGGAAGTCTGGAATGAGTGCGCGGAAGAGGCGTACGAGGGAATTGACTTCCTCTCGGCGTACTGGAATATAATAACCGCTCCCCGGGTATATGTCGCTCATCAAGCCGGACGAAAAATTATTACCTGGACCATCGACCGAGGCAAGGAACTGAACCGGGTTCTGCTGCTTTCAGTAGACGCGATAGCTAGCAACAATCCGGAATGGCTGATCAATGCTTTATCGGACTGATCCGTCGGATCCAACCGATCCGTCCGATTAATCCTTGCTAAATCCAAACCAGAGTCAAGTAGCCCATAAGGTATTATCTGTAATCCCATGAAAAAGATATCTCTATCGATTATCTGCCTATTATTTTTTGCCTCCTCCGCCAACTCTCAGACCCGCTGGATGCGGCTGCACCCCGATGTCTCATGGAAATATCTCGCCCAATGGGAGTCTGAACATCAGTGGCTCACTCCCGCCCGCATCGGCAAACTCCACTTTCAGAAACATGAGGTGGGGAGGGCCCGACAACAGCTGGAAGCGGCCGTGGCGGGGGGAGCGGAAGACGGGCGTCTTCTTTATGAACTGGGATATTGCTGCCGGGTCCAGGAGGATAATGATCAGGCTCTTGATTATCTGCGCCGGGCCGCTGGGAAATTATCCCGAGAAGATCCCGATCACATCTACCATTTTAACTCCGAGTATCTGATTGGAAATATTTATGAAGAGAAAAATGATAGCGCGCGCGCCCTGTCTCATTATGAAAATGCTCTTCACCTCCGACCGGATACACCGGCTCTCTACTACCGAAGAGCGTATCTCCTCCATAAGCGGGGTAATCTTGATCAAAGCCTTGATGAAATAGAACAGGTCATTAAGCTCTCGCCAAATTCCGGACCGGCGTATTATCTAGCCGGGATCATCTCCCTGGAAAAAGATGATCTCTCCGAAGCCCGGATTTATCTCTCTCGGGCAGTTAAAGAGGGGGCTGATCCGGGTGCCGGGTACTACTGCCTGGGCCATATTTCTTCCCGGCAGGGGAGGGGGGAAGAAGCCGTGGAGAATTACCGGAAAGCTCTTGAGGCTGAACCCGGCCACAGCGAAGCAACGCTTGCTCTCGCCAATCTATACTACGAACAAGAAAATCTTTCCCTGGCCCGGCAATACTATGAGGCTATGGTTAAAATGGAACCGGTCTCCGCCCGCCGGCATTATAATCTGGGTGTAGTCTATCGTGGTCTGGAGATGGATGAAGCAGCAGAGAAGGAGTTGGCGGAAGCCCGGCGGCTTGATCCGGATCTGGTATTTTTATCCAGGCCGGCGGGAGATGATGTCCCGGAGTTATTCGCCGCGGGAGCCCGGCTTCAGCAGGAAGGGAAGTACCAAGAAGCGATCAATCTTTACCGCCGGGCACTGCTCTCCGATCCATTTTATCTCCCCACCCGTTACAACTTGGCAATAGCTTATAACTCCCGGGGTGAGAGAACCAGGGCTATTCGGCAGTACTCCCGCCTCCTCCGGATCGACCCTGATTTCGCCCCGGCCCACCTGAATCTCGGCATCCTGGCATATAAGAAAAAACAACGCACGACAGCCGCGTTCCACCTCCGGAAATACTTATCCCTTGAACCGGACACCCCCCAGACGGAACTGATCAAACGATATCTCCACGAACTGCGCGGCTGGTAGAGGAGGGGGGGGAGAAACGGTAAGCGGTAATCAGTGATCGGTAAGCGGTAAACTGTAGCCACGGTCGCTGACCGCGGAAACGAGGACCGGGGTCGACGACCCCGGCTACAGGGCCTGCGGGAGCCAATTTCAAGGTGTGGGACGTTGTAGCTGCGGTCGCTGACTGCGCGGAAACGAGAACCGGGGTCGTGACCCCGGCTACAGGGCCTGCGGGAGCCAATTTTAAGGTGTGGGGTGTTGTAGCCGCGGTCGCTGACCGCGGAAACGAGGACCGGGGTCGACGACCCCGGCTACAGGGCCTGCGGGAGCCAATTTCAAGGTGTGGGGCGTTGTAGCCGCGGTCGTTGACCGCGGAAAAACGAGGACCGGGGTCGACGACCCCGGCTACAGGGCCTGCGGGAGCCAATTTCAAGGTGTGGGGCGTTGTAGCCGCAGTCGTTGACCGCGGAAACGAGGACCGGGGTCGACGACCCCGGTTATAGGGTCTGCGGGAGCCGATTTCAAGGTGTGGGGCGTTGTAGCCGCGGTCGTTGACCGCGGGAAAACGAGGACCGGGGTCGACGACCCCGGTTACAGGGCCTGCGGGAGCCAATTTCAAGGTGTGGGGCGTTGTAGCCGCAGTCGCTGACTGCGGAGGTATATTCAGTGGAACATAAGCATTTAAAACGATTAGATAGAATATGGAAAGACACCCCTATTTTTTTCATCACCAATTGTACGTTTAAAAGAAAGAATCTACTTGATCGCAAAGAAATTTCGGAGATATTGATTTCGGAATGGCGAGAAGCAAAAGATCGTCATGGATGGGCGATCGGGTCTTATGTGATCATGCCCGATCACATCCATTTCTTCTGTTGTCCCACATCAAAAGCAATTTCTCTATCTAATTATATCGGGATCTGGAAGCAATGGACCAGCAAGCGAATATCTAGAGAACTGGGTGCTGTATCCGCGGTCGTTGACCGCGGAAACCACGGACCGGGGTCGACGACCCCAGCTACAGGGAGGAAGCTAGGCACTGTAGCCGCGATCGCTGGTCGTGGTCAATCCAGACCCGATATTTTTCCTCAACCTATATGGCAAAGAGGTTTTTTCGATCATCTCCTGCGTTCTGAGGAAAGTTATGAAGAAAAAAGGGATTATGTTTTAAATAATCCGGTTCGGGCTGGGTTGGTTGAGAAGTCGAAGGATTGGAATTATTGGGGATATATTGATTTCCTGTAGTGGGGGGGCTAGAGTCAGCAACCTTGGGCTTATCTTCCGCGGTCAGCGACCGCAGCTACAATGCTTGAGTAGATTGGGGCAATTCGTCCCGGGTTTCTCTTCCGCGGTCAGCGACCGCGGCTACAATATCTCGTTAGTAAAGCCAGAGATCTGAGAAATAAGAACAAAACAGATTCTTTTCCCGCAGGGAAAAGAATCTATTCATATTCATCGGTCTCGAGGCCGCCTTCTTCTCCGTCAACGTATTCCATGGTGCGGATTGAACTGTCCCCTGAAATCTCCGCTTTGAGAGGGCATGTCTCAAGCAAGTCACAGTTCTTGCAGAACTTGTTCTTCTTGGGAGGGAAGTACGGACTATCTCCCTGGTCGGGGTCGTAGCTCTCCTGGAACTTCTTGATGTTATCTTTCATCTCAGCCGCGACC
>Ga0208771_1001332_pt1 | contig 13173 bp, 8 predicted proteins | sample AntAceMetag02UKX_FD_184775 | JGI IMG/M metagenome (GOLD analysis project Ga0208771, IMG submission 184775) | Saline lake microbial communities from Ace Lake, Antarctica - Antarctic Ace Lake Metagenome 02UKX (SPAdes) (version 2) | ecosystem: Environmental > Aquatic > Non-marine Saline and Alkaline...
ATCTTGGCGATTTAATTGACTTTAAAAGAAACGGTCCAATATCTCCTCCTGTTGCGCCAAAGGCTACCGCACCTCCGCCGCAAGCACAGGCAGCTCCTGCTCCACAAGCGGCAGCGCAACAACAAGCAGCGCAGCAACAGGCAGCGCAACAACAAGCTAAGGGTGGCAAAGGAGCGGTTTCCATTAGACAACGTACCGACATGGCTCTTAATGCCGCACAAAACGTACCTCCAAGCGTAGCAAAGGAATTGCGTGAAATAGCAAGCGACATAGACAACGAAACAGACGATCTAAAAAGACGCAAGCTTTATATGCAGTTTAGACAGGTAAGAGAAACTGCAAAAAAGAGAGAGACTTCGTTCCTTGATCCAGAAGTTGAGAACCAAGCTTTGTCGGTATTCAGTAAAGTCGAGGCGGCCCTTACACCTAAACAAAAAGAAGACTTTGAAGGTGTCTTGCATAAAGCAAAGTTCATGAAAAATGTTAAGCTCCGGGAAAGGGCTGTTGAAGACCTTCAGATAGAAATTAAAACACTGGAGAAGATTGCTTTTTACTTATCAATGCAGGGCGCCGAACAACAAGCACCGCAAGGAGGAGACAACTTCCCTCTTCTTAAAGACCCCTTCTCGGTTCCTAAAAACCCCGAAAAGATATACGACTTCAAAAAAGAGTTCTTAAATAGGACTGGAGGCAAGTAAGTCTAATGCCAAACCCAGATACCCAAGTAAGAGATGTTCCTGCTGCTGGAAATCCGTTTGATAATTGGCCTGAACCCACATGGTTAAAAAGGGCGGAAGAAAAACAACGAGCCCTTGATTTTGTCAAAAAGGCTTATGGTATATCTGAAAGAATCGAAAAAAGCGATGAGAAGGGCATTAAATCCTTCCTCGACATGAAGCGCGATCTTGACGGTTGGACCCCAAAGCATGTTGAGTTATTTAAGGCGGTTCATAAAGATTATGCCTTAAACCCAGAACGAAACAAAGCGCGTGTTGAAAAAGAGATTATTGATATTTATTCTGAGGCATACTCGAAACAAATTCCTCTTGTGCGAGACGTTATAATGGGTGTCTACATGGGGCGGCAGAACCTTTTCTCTTTAGCTGCCCGCCCGTTCTCTGGCGAAACTGCCGACGAGATGAATTACAACGTAAACCTAATTGGTCAAGCTGCGGCTCAGTCCGACAAGGACTCGCTTTTTGGTAGGCTCGGTGGAGACGTGCGAGGTGCCACTAGTTCTATTTACCAGGCTGCTACTCTTGGCGCTACTGGCGGCGGTGCTGCCGCTGTTATCGGGGGCTTTGCCTTAGGTGAAATGAACCAGGCAACTAGCGAGGCAAACAAAGCCGGGTTAAAAGGCAAAGAGAAGTGGGCCTACATTGGACGCGCCGGGGCTATTGAGGGACTTATTGCTGGAGGCTTTCAACTTGCAGGATGGGGTGGTTTTGAAAGCATTATGGGCGGCACCAGGCAACTTACCCGCGCGGGGCTTAAAGAGGTTTTCAAGCGCACCGGAGTCTCTCTATTGCAGGAGCTTCCAGAAGAAGGTTTAACCGAAATACTGCATGGGTTCAACAATGCCATGTCGTTACCAGGCCAAGAGCCAATGACGCTGGAGCGTGGTTTAAAAATACTTAAAGACACGACCATCCAAACAACCCTTGCCGTTGGCGCTTCGGGTGCGTACCAGGGCATAAAATCACAGTCTTATCTCAAACAAAAAGACAAGATGATGCCGGGGCTTTCTCAGCGGTTCGGTATTCCTGAAAGTGTTGTTAATGATATGTACGACAGGGCCGCCAAGAAATCTAAGACTGGCGAAGACTTTCAGATTATGCTGGGGCAAGAGCTGACTAAAACACCGGAGGGCGTACAGCAATGGGCGAGAGATAATTTAAAGCAAGCTCAAGGGCTTATAGATCAAGACTCCACCAGTCGTACCCCGTTTAATGAAGCGGGCTTACCCAAAATGAAAGGTCCAGAGCGAGCAGCTTTTCTCGGCGAACTTAAAAAGCACGAGATGGCGATTGGGCATTTGCTGAAGATTAAGGACATCTATAAAGAGACAGAACATCGGGCCCAACAGCAGGCGGCGGAGTTTGAAGAAAAGCCTGAGCCTGTTACTGAGACAGGAGAGTTGACGGAGCGCTTAGAGGCAGAGGTTAAGCCGGAACCAGTGGTCGAGGAGGCACCACAAGAGGCACCACAGGTCCAAGACGTTAAAGGGTATATTGAGAAGGCCCGCGCTGAATTAGACGAGACGGGGGCTGTAAGTGTTGCCGGAAAAGACTATAAGATAGTTAGTGTTGCAGAAGGCGTATTCAAATTAGAGATAACAGAGGATGGGCGAAAAATAGCATCGGATATGCGAGGCGGTAGCTCCTCACGGGAAGAGGCCATCTACCGAGCCGGTAAAGACTTTGAAAGAGACGCCGCTCTCATTGAGGCAGAGTTGACGCCGAAGGTCGAAGAGAAGGTCCAGGAACCAACCAAAGAAGTTGAGGTTGTACCGGAACTAGAGGCCAAGCCTGAGATCAAGCAGGAAACTGAAGAGAAGGGTTTGGTGATAGAGCGCTTAGAGGCAGAGGTTAAGCCGGAACCAGTGGCCGAGCCGGAGGTTGTTCAAGAGCCTATTGAGAGCGAAGGTAAAAAGTTAGCGCAAGAGATAGAGGAAGAAGTCCAGGAGCCCATAGAACAGCCTAAGAAGAAGCTGAAGAAAACCGAAGAGGTCAAGCAGGCTGAAGAGGCAAAGAAGGTAAGGCAAAAGGCGAAGCTCCAGCCCAAGCAGGAAACTGAAGCAGAGGTTGAAGCAGAGGCAGAAGAAGAGGTTGAAGAAGAGCGGAAGATTTCTGAAACCGACAGACAGGTATTCGAAGGCATTCCGCTGGCTTGGGTTAAGACTGAAGATATTCAAGCATCGGCACCGGGAATGAATATTAAAAAGGACGCAGATCCCGTAACCGGAATCGTTCCTGGAAAAGAAATACAGGGTGATATCAACACGATTGGGCTTGCGCCTATTGTTGTATGGGATCGTCTTGATGGCACGCTTGTTATTGCAACAGGCCGACATCGTTTAGATTTCTATCGCAGAAAAGGCTTGGAATATATTAAGGTTCAAATAGTTAAAGAGTCCGAGGGTTTTACAGCGGATACGGTCAAAGCCATAGACGCAAAATCAAACATTCTTGATGGACAAGGAAGTGTATTAAATTATGTTGACTACTTCAGAGAAAGCAAAATCAGTAAAGAGGTCGCAGAAAAAGCAGGATTCTTCCGTGACGCCCGTGGTCGTGACGGATTCGTCATTGCTAAAGATTCCTCCGATGATCTCTTGGGGGCAGTACAAAATGAATCAATCTCAACTCGAAAAGCAGGAGAAATAGCAAGCTCTGCACCTGGTAACGAAGGCGTGCAAGCGGTGGCGCTGCGCGAAGCGAAAACCATGACAGCCGATCAGTTAGGCTTCTTCACAAAAAACCTCATTGCTATGGAAGGCAGGGAAACCGCTCAAACAGAGGAATATGAGCAGCTTAGTATGTTTGGACCCAATGAGTCTGCTACTAAACAGCTTAAAGCGGTGGTTAAGCAGATCGACAAAGAGATTAAAGAGCTAAAGAAGATTGTGGCGGTTCCGAAACAGGTCACGAAAAACCCGATAATAGCAAAGCGGCTTGGCATAAATCAAGAAGATCCAGATGTAGCAGCCAAGGCGGTGGAGGCGGCCAAGCAGCGAATAGCTTTGTTGAAAAGACCTATAACCGATCCCGCGTTGTACGCGGAGATGCTTGATAGGCATAACGAGGCGGCGACAAAGAAGGCTAAGCCTAAGCCTAAGAAGGCCAAACCTAAGCCTAAGCCTAAGAAGACTGAGCAGCAAAAGAGAGACAACCTGAAGCCTAAGAGCAAGAAGAAGGGTGGTGGTGCAAGTGGCAACGCGATGGCTGCAATTGGTACGGGCGACAGCTTTGCGGCAGATGCAACAGATGCGGCAGATGCAACAGATGCGGCGATAGCATCTAAGTTGTCGCAGACAGTAGCTAAGAAGATCAAGGCTGTTGCAGACAAAATCAATTACAGAGAACCATCAGAGCCTTCCAAGAAGATCGATGAGATAGCATCTAAGTTGTCGCAGACGGAAGTTGTAGACGGCGCAATGGAAATGTTTTTCCCGGCAAAGCGCGGGGCATTCGGAAGAATGATGTCGCTTATTACTCGAAAGCGCACCGCTGAGATAGCTCAACAGGACCATGCAATTCGCGCCAAGCTAAATCAGATAGGAAAGCTTTTCCGCTGGATGTCTCGGCCTAAAATTGAAGACTTCATTGGCCGCATGGAAGATCCTGAGGGAGCACGTCAACAGGAGACAAAAGAGCTGGATGATGCTGCGGCGGTTTTGAGAGCATTGTTAGACAGAGGCCGGAAACGAGTTCAGGATCTTGGGACAGGTAAACTAGAAGAGTATTATATAGATTATTTTCCCCATCTATTCAAACGCCCAAAACATGCGGCTGATGTTATTGCGTCAATTCTTTCAAAGAGAAAGTTGAAACCTTCGGGCTTTTTGCAGGAGAGAAAATATCCAACCTTAAAGGATGGGCTTGATGCGGAGCTTGAGTTGGTCCACGACAATCCTGTTGAGATGGTTGCTTTACGTTTACATGAAATGAATCGTTACGTTGCTGGGCAGAACATCTTTCAGGACACCAAAGACACCGGCATGGCTATATTCATTGCTGAGAGCATGACTAAGAACTATAAGCGCTCTGGCTGGGTATTTATCGATGATGCGGCCTTCCACGTCAAGGGAACCCCTACGATGAAGATAGAAGAGGCTTACGACAAGCTGTTGGTTGACCAACTGATGGGAGTGGCGGCAAGGCTTGGCGTTTCACATAAGCGTTTATCTAAATTGCGGGGTAGACGGTGGGGCGAGTCTGGACCGGGTAAAAACATTAAGACTAAATTTGCTGGACCTGTTAGTGTCTTCGCTCATGAGGTTGGGCATCAAATAGGTGAGCAGTTTGGGCTATATGATTTTATGATAAGCGGTGAACATACCATTGGGCGCACATTCAAGTCGGGCAAAAAGAAGGGGCAGCCGGTAGCATCTGACCAGCAGGCAAAGCGTGTCACGATTAAAAACGAGTTCAGGGCTTTGGCGGATCTCCGGAACGAAGGGGAAGAAGTAAGTAAAAGCCGAGAGAGCTACGTTCGCAGGGAAGCAGAGAAGGAAGCTGTTATTTTAGAGGCATGGCTCCAGGCTCCTGAGAAGATGGCAAAGGTTGCTCCTAACATTACAAAGGCATGGAAGGGCTTCCTGGAGAACAATGATGTTGTAGCTCCTTTGTTGTCTTTGGACCGTTCTGTTGTGTTGGGCTCCCGGGAACAAGAGTTTGAAGGCAAGGGCGTTGTAACACTTGGCCGATGGGCGTTACCGAAAGAGGCTGCCACTATTCTGAATAGACACCTGTCTCCAGGGCTGGGAGGCAACAAGAATATTTGGGTGCGGGGTACTTATGCAGGGCTTAGGAAGATGCGCAACTTGTCGCTTATGGCAAGTCATGGACTGAGCGCGTTTCATGGCATCAATGTTGCTACTGACTCAATTAACTCGCATGTCGGCATGGGCTTGGAAAAGCTTGGAATGGGCGACTGGCAAGGCGCTATTAAATTGTGGGGCGGTGCATGGAAAGCTCCGGTTGGCGATATCCTCATTGGTCGAAAGGTTTTTGCAGCCATGCAAGAAGAGGATCTTAATAATATTGTAGATCCCGAGATGCGAAAGATAGTTAAGGCGGCAATAGCTGCGGGCGCAAGAGCAACGATGGATGCTGCTTATAGTAACAATGCAGCAAGTATGCTTGTAAAGTCTATGCGAGATATAAAATTTGGCGCAGCAGGCCAAAAAACATGGGGAGCATTCAAGGCGCCGTTGCAAGTTGCGATGGCTGGTTTTGAGGCGTCTGCTTGGCCTATTATGACATATCAAGTGCCAAGGCTAAAGCTCGGTGTTTTCTACCATATGGCACAACACATATACGAGCAGGCGGACCATTACGACTGGAACGATGTCCGCATTGAAACCGAGATGGCAAAGGCGTGGGACTCTGTAGATAATCGTATGGGACAGCTCATTTACGATAACTTGCATTGGAACCGGGTATTCAGGGATTGTATAATGCTGGCCTTCCGCGCTCCTGGATGGACGCTTGGTTCGATACGAGAGTTTGGTGGCGGATTAGTTGATACCCTGGCGCTTCCCTACCGTTTGTTGAAAGGAGATCCCATTGTAACTCGCAAGATGGGGTATGCTCTTGGTGCTGGCATTTCTTACGCAATACAGGGCGCTGCTATTCAGTATCTACTCACAGGAGAACCCCCGGAAGAGATAAAGGATTTGTACTTCCCTAAGACTGGCCGAAAAAACTCAGACGGCAGCTCAGAGAGGCTTAGTATGCCTCATTACTCGAAGGATATTATTGCTTGGTACACGAATCCTGCGAAGACTACCAAGCATAAGCTCAACCCCTTGTGGGGAACGATGGCCGACTTGTACGAGAACGAAGACTACTTCGGCAACCAGATACGAGAAGGAACTTTCGCAGAACAAACCGCACAGGCAGCAACGCATTTTGCTGAGAATATGTTTATGCCCTTCAGCTTCCGTAACTATGCTAAATATGTAGATAACGGGGAGACAAAGGTGAAGTCCTTTGGTATTGCTGCAAGCGGTGTATCTCCTGCCCCTGCTTACATAACTCGAACGAGAGCAATGACGCTGGCAATTTCACACATGAGAACCGCCGGCGGACAGAAGAGCCATGAAAAGGCCGAATACTACGACAAGCGCCGCAAGATAATAAAAGACATGCGCTTAAAGAAAAAGATTGATCCGGCACGGTTGGAGGGCTTCACGGAGTTGCAGCGAAAGAGCTTAGAGAGAGATTCCAAGCTGACTTCATTCCAGGCAATATTTAAACGATTGTCTTTCAAAGAATCGATTGATGTCTTTAATATTGGAAGCAGAAAAGAGCGCAAAGATGCGTGGAACATTCTGTTGGAGAAACGCGTCCGGCAGGAAAAGCTTGAACCTGAAGTCGAGCAGATGTTTTACAACCTGAAGCTCAACCAAGCGCAAATAGACGACCGGGTGAAGGCTGACATTAAAGTTATCCGCAACGCAGCATGGGGAATAGCCCGCAGTGATATCTCGGACAGACGGAGAGATGAATACATGGAAACCTTGAAGTCTAATCCGCAATACGAAGAAGGCGTAAAGTTCGCTGTTACAGCTTTGCGACATCGGTATCTGTTCAAGCTGGACGGCACGCGCTCTGGGAGAAAACTCACATCGCCATCGTATAGGAAAAAAGTGCATCAGCTTTTAGAGGCGTTGAAATCTTCTAAATAAATCTGAAATAACTTTCCAATATTTTCTTATATTTTCTTAAATTCTCTTGACACATCCAAACTTGCCCTTTATTATATCCTCAGTAAACACTTTTACAGGAGGTTGATATGACACCAACGAAAAACAACTTGTTGACAGGCAAAGAGCTTGCGGCGCTATTCGACATTTCAATGGCGACGCTCTATAAGTTGCTAAAGGAAGGCGGGCGAAGCAAGCGCAACAAAGGTAAGGGAATAAATCTACAGAAAATTCCAAGCCACTTCCTCGGAGGCAAAAGGTTCTGGTCACGAAAAGTTGCGATGAGGATTCTTAATAAGCATTTGAACCAATAAGGGAAGTAGTAACATGGATTTCGACAAACGCTACAATAGGGCTATTTCGCAGAGCCTAGTGGAGAGCTATCTTAAATGTGGTTTAGCCGCAAAGTTCCAGTATGTTGACGGACTACGCAGGGTGAACACACGCATGGCCACAGGCACAGCGCTTTCACGTTGTGCTTGCGAGGATAACAGGGAGAAGATGTACTCCGGCAAACCTTTGGCTTTAATGGACTTGCAAAACATTGCGGTCGAAGAATACGAAGCAGAAATAGAAGCTAACGATGTTGTTGAATCTAAGATAGATATTGCCAAAGGGAAAGACAGAACTGCAAGCGCGGCGGTCGCCTTTGGAGAGCGCGTTAGTCCCAAGCTCAACGGTGTGATAGCTGCCGAGGAAACCATTACCGTCAAGGTTGATGACGACGTAACTTATGCGGGGACGCCCGACTATGTTACCGAGGATGGTATTGGCGACTTAAAGACAGGGAAGCCCTGGAACCAAACTAGGGCTAATAATTCACGACAGCTCACAGCCTACTCAATTTTACACAAGTCGCGTTACGGCGAGTTTCCGAAACGCGTTTGGATAGATACGCTTTATGCAAAAGGGAAGGGTTGGGAAGCTGCGCGGCTTTGGTCAAGACGACAAGAAGAGGATTATCGAGGTTTTATATATATTGTTAAAGCAGTAGTCTCTGGTTTCAATGCCGGAGTGTTTTTGCCAGCAGCCGAGACAGAGTGGTATTGTTCGGAAAAATGGTGTAGCTATTGGAAAATTTGTCCAGCTAAGGGCAGAAGGGGATGACGATGACGGAAAAAACAAAAGAGCTGAAGATTCACAGTTCTAACCAAAAGGGAATTGAGGTTAGCACAATGTCGGACTTGTGGCGCATGGCCCAGGCGATGGTAAGTGCTAAGATTGCGCCAAAGGGGATGGGTACGGAAAGTGCGTTTGGCATCATGGCGTTTGGGATCGAGTTGGGGATGTCTCCCATACAGTCATTAAAGAATTGCTGTTTCATCAACGGTCGCCCGGACTTGGACTCTGAAGGTGCTGCTGCGCTTATTTTAAAGAGCGGTTTGCTCGTTGACCAGGAGGAGCTTTTTGAAGGCGAGGGCGATGAGCTGACTGCAATTGTGCGACTAAAGCGAAAGGGAATGGAGAGGGCTGCTGAGAGGCGTTTTTCGTGGGCCGAGGCAAAGGCGGCAAAGCTTATCGGTAAAGACAACTGGCGGCTATACCCGAGACGTATGCTTCGAAACCGGGCTTATAAATTTGCTGCCCGTGATCTCTTTGCGGACGTGCTCAAAGGTGTTGGCCGTGAGGACTTTGAGTACGAAGGCGAGCCTATGGATACCAAAGTCTTAGATGTTAAGACCGTAGCCGAAGAGAAAAAGACTCCCTTCCCAACCGAGACAACAGGGATGCCTGAAGCTATGTTTCAGGACAAAAAGGAGTTTAGCTTTGAAGAGGTAAACGATGCGGTTGAAAAGACAGACGAAGCTGAAGAATGCGAAGCGCTCTGGGGTGTGTGGAAGGCGCTGTTAAAAAAGTTGAGCGGACCACAGCTTGACGCCATTAAGGCTCGCACCGGCGTTCACAGGATTACGCAGAAATGTACGGTTGATGAAATGAACCTGGCCGTTGATGCCGGAGAGAAAGCATTGGAGGGGAAATGATAAACAAAGTATCTCTTTACAATTTTAAGGGCTTAACTCGTGATTACGATATAAACCAACTAACTTTGTTGTTGGGCCGCAACGGTGCCGGGAAAAGTGCATGTTTCCAGGCTATTGTGTATGCCCTCACGGGCGAAGTAGAAGCGGGAAAGACTAACGATGCTATCGCACAGTTTTTCAGCGTACATGGTGGCCACGTAGCATTGGAAGACACAGATAAGAATTGGCTCAAGCGTGGGATTAAAGTTGACCACGAAAAGAACCAAGTATCTTCCTTCATCGAAACCTCGGACGATGATAAGGATGTTCCCGTTCCTGACAGGTGGAAGGTTGAAACCGAATCCCTCCAGCTTTCTAAATTCCTTGGGATGTCTCCTGCGGCGAGGCGGGACTTTGTGATGGCTCATTGCAGCGAAGGCGCAGCGGGAGAGGACGATGTATTGTCTGCTCTCGGGGCTTATTACGCCAAGGAGATCGGTGGCAGGTTGGCAACTATCGAGCAGTTGGCCGCGATGAATGATCTTCCGGATGACATTGCGAATCTATTTAGTTTGTGGGAGCGGCCACTTGGAATTAAGACGATCCTGGAAATCGAAGCGCATAAAAACAAAGACAATCTTACCAAGTGCATGATTGGTTTGGCGGCGAAAGCGAAGGAGGAGCGCTTATTCGCCAGAAGGACCAAGCTGGATGCAATCGCGGCAAGCCGGGAGCTGGAGAGCGCAGCCAAGGGAGCCGAAGCAGCCGGCGCGGAATACAAAACTCGTGAACGTGAATACAAACTGCTCAATGCGGAGCTGAAGGAAATCAACGAGGCCATTGTCCGGTATAGCGAGGCGAAGTTTGCTTATAACCAGGCGAAAAAACTTGGCTTAAAATCCGCAGAGGACAAGATCCAGGCCGAGAAGCAGATGGCCGCGATGCCGCTCTTAGAAAAGATTGAAGAACCCGCAGGTGATGGCTGGCTTGCGGAGTATGAAGAACGATTGAAGGTTGTCAGGGATAAGATTGAAACCAGGCTGAAAGTATCTGATAACCAGAGGAAGGCCGAGAAGGGCGTTGTAATCTTGACCGGGCAGATGAACGCAGCCATGACAGCAGCTAAAAAACACAATGCGATGGACATGGGGGCGCTGTTGTTTCTGTTGAGCGAGATCCCGGATGAAGCGCATGAACATATCCCGAACCTCAGAACTGTTGTGGATAAGTTATCGGCGGGCTGGAAAAAGCTCAAAGGGGAATTGGAGGCTAAGTATGAAGATGCTATGGAGGCGCATCACTTGGCTAGAACCGAGGTGGAGGCCGCAGCCGCGAACGAGCTGAATGTTAAAGATGATGTGAAGCTGCTCTCTGTAATCGAGGCAGAGATCCTGTCGGACATGAAAGAGATCCAACTGGAGAAGTCGGCGGAACTCGTTGAATACACAGACCGCAAGAAGCTGTTGGACGAACAGGCACAGCAGATGCAAAAGCTCGTGACGGTTGCCGAGGAGGCGGACAAACAGATCAAACGCTCCCAGGCGACCATCGCGGAGTGGGCTGGACATCTTGAGGAGTTGGAGCCGAAATCAGCATCGGAGTGCGAGATCAAGATCGTAAAGGCCGAAGCCAAGCTTGAGGAGGCGCTGGAGGCCGCTGGGGCCGCCAGGACATATAAAGAGGCTATCTATAAGGCCGAGGCCAACATGGTGGCGGAGAGAGCGTGGAAGATCGCTGAAGATGCTATTGGCGAAGCGCGGGAGAAAATCGTGGGACAGATCACGGCACCGTTGGTTGATGACCTTAACAAGATCCTTGCCGATGCCGGGCGACCGGAGCGGGCGTACTTGGAGCTGGAGAACAAGCGCGGTAAGCCGATCTTTGAGATGGGTTGGACGCTTAACGCTGTACGCCGGAGTCTACCTGCTATGAGTGGAGGCGAATCGGTGATGTTTTGCGCGGCCTTGTCGGTAGCGCTTATCAAACGCTCAACAGGCCGGAAGATACTGATGGTTGAGGCGGACCCATTAGACGCATCCAATTTAGTTTCGGTGCTTAAGGCGCTGGAACCGTGCAAGGAGAATGTTGAGGCTGTTTTGGTTGCCACAGCTCGGAAAGTGACGCCGGGGGAGGCTTGGAAGGTGCTCGAAATATGACAGCAGCAGAGAAGCAGAAGAAGAAAATACTTGATGGCATAAGAGAACTTGTGGACCTACTACAAGGCGCGAATTTGCCCGATGAAATGCCAGAAGTCGAGGAGCTGCCAGGAGTTATGGTGGATGGGTTCTTCGAAGCATGGAATGCTTTGCCGGATGGAATCCCTAAGATCCAGGAAATATCAAAAGCGCGGAGAGCCAAGTACCGTTGCCGGATGCAGAACAAGTGGTGGCAGATCAATCACATTGTAGCGATGGCCCAAATTCCAGGACTTGCGGGACTGTGTGGTGAGAACGACAGGAATTGGAAGATTGACGTGGACTTTTTCTTACGACCCAACACCGTAGCTCGAATCCTGGAGGGAAAGTATGATTTATGGGGGAAGGCCAAGGACGAAATGGCTGCGGCAAGCAAGTCTAATAAGATTAACTTTATGGCCGGACTGGAGGATGAATGAACGATGTAGCAAAAGTACGACGGCTGTTCACGGCGCTCTATGAAGCCCGTATCGGCTTCTGGCCCGCCAAGGGCGACGACAGAGAGGTAGAACAGGGGCTTTGGTGGCAGGTTGTGGACTTGATTCCCGAAGAGAAATTGCCAGAACTCTTTGATGCACTTGGGTTTATACAGCAATCTTCGAACAAAAAACCTTTGGTCCCTGCGATATGGCGGGCGTGGCGCAAAGTTGAAGGACAGACCAAGCGCACGACCGCACAACATGCCCATTGTGCTGTTTGCGGAGGTGAAGGCCGGTATAATCTACCCTGTTGGGTGGGGACAGATAAAAATGGTATTGGCTGGGATTTCAGTGGGGAGCATAATGTACTAAGCAGCTACATATTCCCATGTCAATGCAGCGCTGGAGACCAATGGCGGGATAATTATCACTGCCCGCATGAGTTGTTATGCGATGCATTTGATCGGCAGAGGGCTATCTTGACGGCTTGTGGGATCACCGAGGAAACGAATCGACAAATGACCCTAAAGGAGTATCTGGCGCAGGCAGCGACTTCCACAGCAATCTCAGTACAAGGCTACAAGTTGGAGCTAATTCGAAAGTCGCTGTTGGCCGAGGCGCGGCGAGATGGGGAAGATGCTAAGTTTTTTGAGAGAACCCCCATTCGGAGAACTCTGGCGTTGCTTACCGCAGGGAGTGGATTGGTTGAGGCGGCGCAGGTGCAAGCTGATGCCGAAGTCGAACGGCTGGAACATGTTCCCGAAACAGATTTCGGGAACATCGCCGAAGTGGAACGTGTTGAATAGCCTACAAAGCGTTATTTTACTTGGGGGAGGTGTACTCCCCCGCTTATTACAGAAGGGGTGTAAAGATATGGAAACAATAGACATGCGTGGCACTGGCTCTGGATATGGTTATAGAGATGGAGATGGAGCTGGCTGTGGATCTGGATCTGGATCTGGTTCTGGAGGATCTGGATATGGATCTGGATATGGATCTGGAGCTGGGTCTAGAGATGGAGATGGAAATGGGTATGGCTCTGGAGATGGATATGGCACTGGCTCTGGCGCTGGTTATAGAGATGGAGATGGAGCTGGATATGGATCTGGATATGGAGATAGATCTGGATCTGGATATGGATAAATAAACTGTTCACGCGCGCTGTC
>Ga0208771_1001335_pt1 | contig 13154 bp, 11 predicted proteins | sample AntAceMetag02UKX_FD_184775 | JGI IMG/M metagenome (GOLD analysis project Ga0208771, IMG submission 184775) | Saline lake microbial communities from Ace Lake, Antarctica - Antarctic Ace Lake Metagenome 02UKX (SPAdes) (version 2) | ecosystem: Environmental > Aquatic > Non-marine Saline and...
TAAGGAGGCAAAAGGAAACATCATAAAAGAGCAGTTGATATTTAAAGAGATTAATCAGATTTCAAGTTATGCATTAAAGGGTGAAATATCTACAAGACAGTTTTATATGGTGTTATGGACAAAGTATACCGAGGACAATGAACTGATACTTAAAAAAAGGGCTTCCAACCTAATTAACAAGTTAGGCAGCTGTGGCTTACCTACAAAGCTTTTAACGAATCAAGGAATATATAAATTGATGAATCTCTTTTCTCATCCAACAAGCAAATATGCTTCTGTTGAAACCACTGACTATTCACCAACTATACCAAGACTAATATGGGGGGATGATAATGAAAAAACAAAAAGTTGAAAAAAGAAGCACCGACCATGCACTACTTAATATGGTAACTCCTATTGGTATAACATTTAAGAGAACTAAATTTATGATTGGAGAATGTTATAGTCGTATTTATGCAGTTACAAAATACCCTCCAACAACAACGATGGGTTGGTTTGCTTCTGTTGCAAATTTACCATCCACCATTATATCACAAACTTTTATTCCTATAGATAATGGTGCTTTGATAGAAAGCCTCTCAAACAGCATTATGCAAAGTAGAAGTGTTGCAAATAGTACAAGCGTTCCACGTGACCAGCAAAGAGCAGAGCAAGGTATTGAGGATGGTCAGCGCCTTTTAAGGCAGATAGATTTACTTGGGGAAGCAGTTGGGTATATGGTTAATCTTATTATGCCGATTGCTAAAGATGATAAAGAATTAGAAAAGCTATCAGATTCCATACAATCAAAGGTAGCAGCAATCAGTTGTAGGGTTAAGATTATAAATGATAAGCAAAAGGAAGGTTTTAAAACATTATCCCCTCACCATATTTGTGATGATGAAATTATAAGAATTGCAAAAAAAATAATACCAAGTTCAACCTTTGTTGGTGGGTTATCTTTTTCAAGAACAGGTTACAGCGATGGTGTTGGTAGTTGGATGGCAAATGATACTGCTGGCGGTTTGGTTTTATTAGATATTTGGAAAAAGGGCGCAGATCGTACCAACTCTAACTTTGTTATTCTTGGTGCGAGTGGTAGAGGTAAATCTACTGCTCTTAAGAATATTATCATATCGGAATTTATTCGAGGTACAAAGATATATATAATTGATCCCGAGCGAGAGTGCCGAGATATGGTTAAAAATCTTGGCGGTGATTGGATAAACTGTGGTGGAAATCGTAGGCAGTACAATGCAAAAAATAGAGATAAAAATAGTCAGGAAAAGAAAGAGTTAACAAGCGATGGAATGATTAATCCTCTTCATCTTACACAAAGTCCTAGTGATGAAGAAGATGATGAGGACTTTGGTGTCGGTGATCTAGCAAAAAATATGAAAAAACTTGAAGTTTTCTTTGCTTTGGCTCTGCAAGGTATTTCAGATATACAGCTTGCATTAATTAAGGAAACACTAATCGAGCTATATGATAAGTTCAATATTGATTGGAACACCAATTCTAATAATTTAACTGCTGATGACTTTCCGATAATATCTGACCTGTACCTTTTGCTTCAAGATAAGGAAAAAAGAAAGAAACATCAAAAGGATTATGAAACGTTAGTTGCTCTTTTGATGGATATTGCGGTCGGCAGTGACAGTTTTATTTGGAATGGTAAAACGACCATAAAGGCAAATAGCCAAGTTGTATGTCTTGATACACATGAACTACAAGGTGCAAGTGATAGAGTGAAAAAAGCACAATATTTTAATGTGCTAAATTGGGCATGGGAGCAAATGAGTAAAGATAGGAATGAGCGAGTTTTATTGATTGCAGACGAAGCATATTTGATGATTGACCCCAAAATACCACAATCCTTAGTTTTCTTGCGTAATGTAGCAAAAAGAGCTAGGAAGTATCAAGCCGGTATTGTGATTGTTTCGCATAGTGTTACCGACTTTCTGCATGAATCCATAAAAAATTATGCGCAACCGCTTTTGGACATGCCATCATACAAACTTATGTTTGGTTGTGAGGGCAAAGATTTGCAAGAGCTATCTGAGCTATATAACTTTTCAGAATCAGAGAAAGAAATGGTTGGAACATATAGCCAGCAACAAGCATTATTCCAAATAGGAAATAAGCGCATCCCAGTAAAGATTGATATTCCTAAATATAGGCTAGACATCATTGGTACTGGAGGTGGCGTATAATGATTCACGAAAGATATAGAAAAATAAATTGCTCTATATTTGACTTATCGGAATTGGTGATCTACATTTAAAGTAGACATTAAAGGAGGACATAATAATGAATAAATTAGGATTCTGGTTACTTATGGTATTCGGTTTCATGTGCTGGTTTTTGCGAGCAGTTGCAATCGAGGTTGGATCTTATAACGGAGACACTAAACTTCTTACAACTATTGGTTTAACGATTGTGGTCTTTGCTGTTATAATCTTTGGCACTCCGAATGGTTTTATCAAAGGGTTTATAAATATGGGTAAAGATAAGGCTAATAAGTAAAATTGTTAGATAAATGATTTGTGTTTCATGGAGGGAGCGGTTAATGTGGCGATTAACTGCTCTTTTATTTAACTAAAATAAACTATTAATTGAAGTTTTTTCAATCTTATAATATTATGCTATTATATATAGTAAAATAGAGGGTGTATTATGGATAAATATAAAAAAGTAAGACTGATAACTAAAAAACGTTTCAACGAATTTCAAACTTACTTTAGAGGATTTGCACCACCTGAAGCTTCTGACTTATTGGAAAAGGCTAGATTAGATTGGCTTTATGAGTTAACAAAAACGCTCGATATTTGGCAAACAAATTACTATACTAATGGTAACCTTACTGATGGTGAATTAATACTTGGATATGCTAATCTTGGCGCCTTGGTAGAAGGATGGATGAAAATATTTTATAGTGCTTATATTTTAGATTATGAGGCAGATACTGATATAAAGATAATAAATCCTAAAACAAAAGAGCTATATGAAGTTGAAAATTTAAAGTTTGAAACATTGAAACAATACAGTGTTGAAAAGCTATTTAAAAAAAGTGATACTATGTATAATTGGATTTGCATAATTCAAGCCAGAAGGAATATAATTCATGCTTTCAAAGACAAGGATTTGGGGAAAGCTGAAGATTTTATTAAAAATATCGATATTTATTGTGAATTTGTTTTACTAGTTAATAATAGAATACCTCACATTAATCATAGAAATACTATGTAATTATGATGAAATAAATCATATAGTTAAACCACTCAACAAGGCATCTCTTTATGAGGTGCTTTTTATTTGCCAAGAAGTAGGAGGTAACTATGGCACTAGATCCTGCAACAGCTAAAGCATTAGCAATACTTGCAAAAAAAGCATTAGAGGACGAGAAAACTAGAAAGCTAATATTATATGCAATATTTGCACCAATTTTATTCGTCTTATTCATCTTTGCTTCACCTTTTGCAATAATATTCGGTGTGGCTGGTGAAACTTATCAAGACGAGGGTGTCACAATAGCGAATATAATGAACGACCTTAATACCGAATTAAATGAAAAAGTCCGTGAAGCTAGTAACGGAGATTATGACGAAGTAAATACAATCTACATGGGGAGCGAGGGTGAAACTATCAACAATAGTGGAACAGTCCTTGCTCTCTTTGCTGTTGATAGTAGCATGATTGAAAGCGATGATCAAGACCCCGAACCAGTCGCTAATTTAAGTAACAGGCAAGTACGTGAGCTTCAAGAACTCTATTGGGAGATGAACAGTATATCAAGTGATGTGGAGACTTTAACCCATGAAGATGAAGATTATCCTTTGGAGATACCGCCACCTGAGCCAACACCAACTGATGGAAGTGAGCCACAACCGACTCCAACTCCCCCACCATATGTCATAAAAAACATTTATATCACTTGCTTCGAATTTGATGATATGGTCGCTAGTTTCAATTTTAGCAATGACCAATTGAAAATACTGGACGAAATGATTAATGGTGATTTTGCTTATATCTTTGCTAGTCTTTCAGGAGGAGCAGCAGAACTAACACCACAGCAGATAGCGGAAATAAGAGCAAGCTTACCAGCTAATTTGAGTATTAGGCGAGAACAAGTTGTTTTTACAGCATATTCGCTCGTAGGTAGAGTGCATTATTTTTGGGGTGGAAAGTCAACCGCAATTGGCTGGGATTCCAGATGGGGTGTTCCTACCAGAGTTACAAGCCGAGGTACAAGATCATACGGACAAACTAGACCATATGGTCTTGATTGTAGTGGTTATGTAAAGTGGATTTTCTTAAATTCGGGATATCCTCTAAGTGTTATTAATGATAGTTTTGGCACTGGTTCATCTCATCAATGGACGTATTCAAAAAAAATTGACAAGTCTGAAGTTATTCCAGGAGATTTAGCATTCAAGGCTGTACCGGGTAGTGGTATAAATCACGTTGGTATTGTAGTTGGAAAAGATGCAAGAGGTACTATAATAGTTGCTCACTGTGCGTCAAGTCCAAACAACGTTGTAGTTACACCATACTCCCCTACGTTTCGATATTTTAGACGACCAGTTATATTAGATTAGCAAAGAAAGGATTACTTATAATGGACAATAATAAAAGAATAGTGGAGATATTTTTATACGTTCTGCTCTTAATAGTAGGACTATTTTCTTACTTCGCCGATGTGGATATAGGCTTATACATGGAAATCGAGCCACAACTCCAAGAAGAAATATGCTTTGAAGAAGTACCACAGGATTTAATAAACTATGACTTTAAATTTGAGGAGGATTAAAAATGTTACTCTTATATTTAACCTCTGATAATAACTTAGGTTTGCTTGATGAAATTTGCACAGAAAAGAATCTGATTATTAACCAACAAAATGGAGAATTTAGTCTTAATCAATTCATAATAAGTGATATGAATAACCTTACATGCTGTGAATACCTAGTTATTGATCTATCCTGTTTGAGTGATGATGATGATGATATAATTAACGCAATTGTCGGTATCAAGTCAATGTACGACTTTAGGATAATTATTCTTGCACTTAGCTATGAAAACAGCAACCCATTACTTGGTCGAATATTTGCAGAAGGCATCTACAACATCATAACAGCCAATCGTACAGTTCAACAGCAATTTGAAATCAAAAAATGTTTAAGCGAAAGCGGTATGCTTTATAAAGATTCCATAAAGTATCGCTTGCAAAGTGATTATGTACCTAATACAAATTCTAAGAAAAAACAGAAAAGTAAAGTGATCATTCAGAAGCAGCCCATAAAGCAAACAATAAGCATCGGTATCTGTGGTAGCTTACATAGAATCGGTACAACCAAACAGGCTCTACACATAACACGATTTTTAAATGACAATGGCTATACTGCTTGCTACGTAGAAAATAATGATCATGGCCATATGGATAATCTTGACGATTTTTACAACGTAGATAAGCGTGAAAAATCATTTGTTAGGCTCGAAGGTGTAGATATTTTCCCTACATTTGACATGGGTGAAATACTTGCAGGCGGTTATGATTTTATCATTTACGATAATGGACTTTATGAGGATTCTGATAAACACAAATTCTTGGAATATGATATTAAGATAGTATGCGTTGGCTCTACCTCATGGGAAGCACAGCATGTTAACCCTATATTTGCAGAGATAGGTAATTATAGCGATATACATTTTATTTTCTCATTCACTTCACCTGATCTACATCATGAAATACTATCTATGATGGGAATATACAAAAGTAAGGTTTATTTTGCTGAGTACGCACCTAGTCTTATTGATGGTGTGACAAACGCAAAATTATATAGACAAATTTTTGATGATTATATTCATGAAAAGCTACAAACAAATTCAAAGAAAGGATTTTTTGACAGGTTGAAAAGATGACAAAACAAACTAAAATAAAGAACGGCTTTTACAAGGGGTACTTGCAAGATCAACAACCCAAGACAAATGCTAAGCCACAGGAACAAATTGTTATCGTTAATCAGAAAGAGAAAGATAGTTTTACAAAAGTTCTTTTCAACGCCATTGGTGCTGTATTTAGAGCGATATGTTACATTCTTCTTTTTTTGTTATCTAGCGTTGGTTTAACAGCATTAATTAATGACGAAATTAGAGAAAAGTTACTGGAATTAGTCTTATAAAATCGAATAAATCAGAATTCATACTTTGTTCGCTTTAACCAAACACCCATTCGGGTATAATATGTTTACTGCGAACTCATATTCCTATATATTTGCAGATTCTATGGATGGTGAGTATTAATTATTATGGATAAACTGATTTTACATTGTGATTTGAATAGCTTTTTTGCAACAGCTTCTTTGGTTGATAAGCCAGAGCTTCATGACTTACCCGTTGTTGTGGCAGGTGATCCTAAGAAACGGCATGGAATCATATTGGCGAAAAATATGCCTGCAAAGAGAAAAGGAGTTTCGACTGCTGAACCGATTTGGAAGGCGATACAGAAATGTCCCGACCTTGTTATTCTACCTCCAGATTATAAGCTTTACATGAAGTATTCCGAAATGGTTAAGGAGATATACTATCAATTTACAGGAAACGTCGAGCCTTTTGGAATAGATGAATGCTGGCTTGATATATCCAAATTAAATAAAGACATTTCCTATGCTGAAAAAATCGCTTATGAAATTAAGGAAGCTGTTAAGGCAGAAACTAAACTAACATTATCGGCTGGGGTATCATTTTCAAAGATATTTGCAAAACTTGGAAGCGACTACAAAAAGCCTGATGCAGTGACTGTGATATCAAGAGATAATTATAGAGACATTGCATGGAGTTTGCCTGTTGGAGACTTATTATACGTCGGTAGAGCTACAAAGCGAAAGCTTAATAACATTGCTATTAATACGATCGGTGATTTGGCAAAGGCCTCTCCTCATGTTCTTAAAGTGCTATTAGGCAAAAATGGCTTGATACTTAAGAATTTTGCTAATGGTGAGGATGGATCACTCGTCAAATCAACCGATCATGCATATGGATTTAAAGGTATTGGTAACAGTATGACAACTAAGCGTGATTTACTATACGACTATGATGTAAATATAGCCTTTCTATTGCTTTCTGAAATGGTATCAAAGCGAATGAGGGCCCAACATGTTGCTACAAGGTGCGTGTGTATATATCTTCGGGATAAAGATCTAAAGCATATAACGAGACAGAGAAAACTCACGACACCAACCTTTATATCTGATGAAATAAAAGATGTTTGCATGGAATTGTATGCTACCAACTGGGATATTGCGGACAGACCCATTCGTTCAATTGGTGTACGGACAACTGACTTTACTCCAATTTCTAGTACTAGGCAGATTTCATTTTTTGATTCATTGAATCGAATGCATTTGGAAGCGTTGGAATTTGCAAAAGATAAAATCATCCTTAGGTATGGAAAGGATGCTGTCATTAGAGCAGTTTTTTTAGATAAAACTTCACCACAGGAAGGTGGACATAAGGAACAGCATATTGTCCATCCATTATCATTTTTTAGAAAATAAAATAATATGAATATCGAAAATACAAGGTGCATGGTTAACGCCATACGCCTTTTTTTATATAAACAAAATCCAAAGGAGGAACAAAAATGAAAAGACTAACCGTAACATTACTAATCCTGTTGATGCTAATTCCAAACATTGTATTTGCAGAAGAGCAACAAGAACTTCGCACCATAACCAAAGAATATCAATTCGCTGCAACATCACACGTATTCGAGTATAAACCGCTAAATGAAATTAAGGAGGATGGTATAAAATATCAATTTAAAAGTATTGATTATGAGCTAATCAGTGAAAAGGATTTATTTATATCAGCCGAAGAAACATTTACTCATGAAATTGAGCATTTGGGCATGAGTGAAAAGGATGATACTGTATTTGCTGAATTTGTAGAAGTCACAGAAGAAGCTTTTGAGGGTGAGATTCCACTCAAGGAAATCACCTATACTGAAAGTCTGATTACTGGAAGGACTGCATCCGATACAAAAGAATATGCCTATGGCTTACAATCAACCAAACCGATTCCACCAGAAACGTTGGATGTTTTATATCATGATGACAAAACCAAATCTGATGTACTGGCAACGCTAAACTTTTTAAAGCTAAAAGAATCAAATGCACAGTGGGAAGATAATATTCATGTAGAACAAACATACCGCTCCATATATGAGGACGAGTACTTGTTGAACGATGGAACACGTCTTCTTTTTAATTCTGATAAGCCTGAGTATAAGGAGTTTGAGGATGAACTGCTAGCGCAGATGCGCCTAAAAAAAGAAAGCTATCGGATTGTGGATAGCAAATGGCTTGGTAAGGTTCAAACGTCTGATGGACAGACAATAAGGGTTGCGAGATATACCGTCAATCGATACGTCAAGGATTACACGGGGATTTATACTGGTTCTTTTGATTTGCCAAATATAATTGCGTATGATGGAAAAGCTGTTTATGAAGGCGTGCTTGAAGACCAAGAACCTAATGGGAAAGAGTATCTTGTTAAAGCGATTGTGACTTATGAGCAAATACCAAAACCAGTAAAGAAAAATATAGCACCGATTGTTGCAGGTGCTTCTGGAGGCATCATTGGGCTATGTGGCTTGGTGTTCTTTCTGATTAAGAAAAGGAATAATATAAGTCAATAATATAAGGAGATCAGCAATGAAAAAAAGAATAATGAGTATAATGCTTATGGTAGTCATGATGATGGCTACTTTTTTTAGTTACGCGCCAATTGCACATGCAACGCCATCGAGCAACCCAAAGTTTACAACAGGTCTTGCTGCTACGGCTGGATATTATATGGAGGTTTACTCGGATGGTGCATGGAAGGATTTGAAGACTCCCCAACATTGGGATACTGCTACTGGCGATATTGCATATTGTTTGAATCATCCGATGGATTATCCAGTCGGCACGCAGACATATTCATCGCTTGATCCGACAACCATGTTTTCATCGGCAACGATGAATGGACTTTATACAATTTTAAGCCATGGATATCCGAATACAACAGGCGGTCTGCCTAATGATATGGCAAGGTATGCCACCAGCAATGCGATTCGTGCATGGCTTGCTGAATCCCAAGGAATCGGCTATAACTACATGAATGTAAGCAACGGGCTCATTCGTGCAAAATCTGGTACGCCATGGGCGTATGATTGGATGATGGGTCTGCTAAACCTTGCAAGAGCAGGTAACGCCAATCGCTTAAATTGGTCAGGTCGTGAAGTCACCACTAACCCTAGCAACGTTGAACTATCACTACAAAATGGCAATCTTGTTGGTGCGTTTACAATTGACTCGCCATCTGGAACATATACCATTGATAACAGTAAGCTCCCAAGTGGCGTTAGCATATCAGGATTTACCGGTAACGATAATAACACATTAACAATTACAGCACCAATTGATATTGGAAACGGCGACATTCTTATCGACAATGTCTTTCGAGGCACAAGCGTATTAAGTACATCCAATGTGCATTGGTTTCAGGCCTCGGGTGGATATCAGCCGATGGTGTGTGTGGATTTTTCAAAGCTCCGAACAGTCATGTATAGCGATTTAACAATTAGCGCCACAGTAGGCGGTTATATACAAGTTATCAAGCGTGATGATGAAACATCGCGGTATTTACAAGGTGCTGTTTTTGGTATATATATGCTTGATGGAACTCAGGTCGATACCATTGTAACTAACGTCAACGGTACAGAAAAAAGCGTATTTTTAGACAGTGGTGAGTATTATATCCAAGAGAAAACGCCACCAACAGGCTATATTGCTAGTGATGCCAAACACAGCGTATCAGTTGCAATCAATGGTCAAACACATGTAGTTTGGCTTACAAACACAAAGATAAAAGGTCGTGTTCAACTATTAAAAGTTGGTGAAACGGATAACCCACTTGAGGCTGCAGTATATGAGCTATGTAAGAGCGATAATACCTACATTGAGGATTTAACCACTGATAATAATGGTCGGGCAACCTCATCTTTAATTCCATATGGAAGCTATTACTTAAAAGAAAAGATAGCGCCTGCCATGCACAATTTAAACTCAGCAAAACATGAATTCAACATTACGGTTAACAACGAAACGGTGGAAGTCGAAGCAAGCAATACGCTGTTTCGAGGAAATGTACAAATCGTAAAAGTTGATGAAAATAACGATCCGATTGAAGGCGTTGTATTTGGCATATACGATATGTCCGATACCCTGCTAGAAGAAATATCAACCAATATAAATGGTATTGCAATAAGCTCTGATTTTGTCTATGGGGACTATTTTGTTAAAGAGATCTGCACCTTGCCACAATACTTTATTTCCTTAGGTAAAGTGCCATTTAGCATTAATCAGAATGATATAACCGTAGCGCTGGATATTGTAAATAGGTTTAAGCGTGGTGATATCAATATTATTAAATCTGGCGAGAACAATGATAGCATGACCCCTGGGTATCCGCTAACTGGGGTTGTATTTCAACTATTTGACGATTCTGATGTGTTGATCGAAACACTTACAACTGGTGATAATGGACAAGTGCAAAGCTCAAGCCTAATCTATGGTGATTATTATTTAAGAGAGGTTAGCACGCTACCGCAATATAACTTGATTAATGAAAAAATACCTTTTGAAATTAGAGAGGATAAGGTAACTGTTCAAGTGCCTATAGTCAACACACTAAAGCGTGGCTACTTTAAAATCGTAAAAGTCAGCGAAGATAACGAGCCATTAGAGGGTGTATTTTTTGAGCTATATGATAGTGCTGATGCTTTTATTGAAACGCTTACAACCGATGAAAATGGCGAATCAACAAGCTCTGATTTGGTTTATGGTGACTACTATATCAAAGAGATTAGCACGCTACCACAGTTCAATCTTTTAGCTGGTACTATGCTTGTTCAGATACGAGATAATGGAACAACCATTACTGTTGATGTAGAAAACAAACTGATAAGAGGAAGTGTTAAGGTCATAAAAACCAATATGCAGAATGGTAATCCAATTGAAGGTGTTGTCTTTTGGTTACTTAATTCCGATGGAGAAAAAATCGATACACTGACTACTAATGCAGATGGCGCAGCGACATCAAGTGAGCTTTTCTATGGAAAGTACTATTTGCAGGAAAAAAGCGTTCCTGCAGGCTTTGTGCTGGACGATAAACTGCATGAGGTCAATATAACCAAAGATGGTGCTGTGGAGATGAGTATTAAAAACCAGCCGATAGTTGGAAGTGTCGAAGTGTATTTTAGACATGTTGGCCATAAACATGAATTAGCTAGAGCGTTCGCATATACTGATTGGGTTGGTGAGCCTTATATGGCTTGGGTAGATGGATATGGGCTTGATAAAAAGGCACTTGATGGCTACTCATATGTAAAGGCTGATTATCCTGAAAGTCCAAAGCTTATTGACGGAAAGCTTACGATAACTTATTGGTATGATGAAAAGATAAACGGTAGTTGGAATGATGTTGTTATTCCAAAGACTGGTGATCACAATCCTGTTGGCTCATACCTCACAGGGCTGGTATTTGCTATTTTAAGTGCGCTAATATTTGGGATATATCTAAAAACAAAATCAAACTAAACTGTAAGGGTGTGGTAGAAATATCACATCCTAACTTTAGAAAGGAAATTAATATGGAACAAACAAAACAAAAAACTCAACTATTTTATTCATACTCGTTTATATTCTTAGAGAATCTATCGGTATATGCAAAACTCGTCTATTTATATTTGTGTAAGCTTGCTGACAGAAGCGGTAGATGCTTCCCCTCACAGCGAAACATATCAAGATGTTGTAATATTAGTACATCAACAATTGGACTTGCTATAAGGCAATTAGAACATGCTGGGCTTCTTACGCGAGATAAGCGATTTAGAAATGATGGTATGCAGACTTCTAATTGGTATAAGATAAAAACGGATAATACCTCATGGTTTTATTCTTATCCTTCAATCTTTGATATAAGCATATCAGCCCAATCAAAGATCATCTATATCTACTTTTGCAGGCAATCGGATGAAAAGGGCAAGTGCTTCCCATCGGTGAAAAAGATCGCTAAAGCTTGTAGAATTGGATCAACAAAGATTAGGAAATCGTTAATTGAGCTTGAAAATGTCGGTTTGATTGGGCGCCAGGTACAGTTCAGACCTAATCAAAATGGTCAAACCTCCAACTTATACTCAGTTTATGCACAGTGATTGGATATATAGTCGCTACTAGACTGTTTTAAATAGGTGAATATGAAAAACGCAATGGGTCTGTATTTTTTTAATAGTGATGCCCATCCCCACCGTTTCTAGGTAGCCAATAACTTAATCTATCAAGAAGTAATATAGCTTTAAGAAGAATAAATATATAACTACTATACTTAGATAGTGTATACTAATAGCTATTAATTATTAGGATATTAGTATTTAGATTGTTACTTGATTAAGTATTTTGGTTTTATGATACTTGGTACTGAAAGAGACATATTTTATGATTTAGGAGATTTCTTTTTCTTATAGCTAAAAGCAAATGCCTCAATAAGCTTACAGTCCACATATTAAATTGCAGCTATTAACTAATACTCTAATCTAGCGATTTACTTCAGTCAAATGAACTTCTTTGTCATTTCTGCTATATAAATATATATATATTCATTAATTGTATTGTTTCTTATAATTATGACCAAATATAATCTAATTTGATTTGTTAACAAATGGTGTAAATTGGCAAATTCTTTCCTATCAAATAAAATTATATGATATTATATCGCTATGGGGAAAAAACGAGTAATAATGACGTTTTCTTGGATGCTTGTTGTCGGCTGGATGGGTTTGATATATTATCTTTCAGCTCAAACTGGTGATGATTCTGGAACACTTAGTGAAATTTTTGTAAGAATCGCATTAAAACTGATTAAAGCATTTTCTGACAAACAAATAACCGATGTTTTTCTTCTGCATCATTATGTAAGAAAAGCAGCACATTTCTGTATATATCTAGTATTTGGTTTTTTGATGACCAATGCTGTTAATAGGAGTGGATTTAGTAGAAAGATTCTTTGGATTGCAGCAATTCTTTGTATTGCATATGCAGCTTCCGATGAAGTCCACCAGATGTTTGTTCCTG
>Ga0208771_1001338_pt1 | contig 13143 bp, 8 predicted proteins | sample AntAceMetag02UKX_FD_184775 | JGI IMG/M metagenome (GOLD analysis project Ga0208771, IMG submission 184775) | Saline lake microbial communities from Ace Lake, Antarctica - Antarctic Ace Lake Metagenome 02UKX (SPAdes) (version 2) | ecosystem: Environmental > Aquatic > Non-marine Saline and Alkaline...
ATTACCCGAAGAAAGTATAGATTTAATATTTGCCGATCCACCATATAATTTATCAAATGGTGGATTTACTTGTTATGCCGGTAAACGAGTTAGCGTAAACAAGGGAAAATGGGATAAAAGCAAAGGAATAGAAGAGGATTTTAAGTTTTGTTATAACTGGATCGAGGCTTGCAAAAGAGTGTTAAAACCAAACGGTTCGTTATGGATTTCCGGGACATATCATTCAATTTATTCATGTGGTTTTGCACTTCAAAAACAAGGTTGGCATATTATTAATGATATTTGTTGGTTTAAGCCCAATGCTTCTCCTAATCTTTCTTGTAGAATGTTTACAGCGAGTCATGAAACCTTACTCTGGGTGAGAAAAAATAAATATTCTAAACATACATTCCATTATAAGACGATGAAGAACGGTATTTGGAATGAGGACTTTATAAAAAAACCAGAAAAACAGATGAGGAGTATTTGGGCAATTAATACTCCGAAAAACGGAGAAAAAAAATATGGTAAACACCCAACGCAAAAACCAGAAGCCTTATTAGAACGTATAATCTTAGCTAGTAGCAATGAAGGCGACATTGTACTTGACCCATTTTGTGGAAGCGCAACAACGGGAGTTGCAGCATTAAGACATAACCGTAAATTTATTGGGGTTGATTCAGAAAAGGAATACTTAGATAAATATTCAATTCCCAGGCTAAAGGATGAGTTTTTTCGAAAGAATTCGTCTTTATTTAAAGATGGATATCGTCAAATTAGTGAAAAAAAGTCCGAGTATGGATTGCTGCCATAATCTATTAGGAGGTCTATTTTGTGAAATTTTTGAATTTTTATAAAAATAAATTGAATTGCAATACTACAGATGAAGTATTTGATTTACTAATATCAAATTTAAAACCAAGCAACCGTCTATGGTCTTATTTTGTAAATTGGGAAAAAGTGTTTTCCAACACAAAAAAGATTGAAGTATCTTTAAATATTCTAAATTATCTTATTGGGAAAGAAAAATTTGAAGAGGAATTTAAATATTTAGCAAGAGAACATCCGGAAATTGTTGAAGTAATACCTGCATTAGTAGTTAGGGATGGTAAAAAAGAAAAGGAATTAATTGTTTTAGTAGATTTTAAAAATAAGAAAATGGTGTATAAAAATTATAATTTTAATAAGAAAAATCCTTCCAATGAAGATATCGAAAAATATCTTATATTTATTGAAAGAACAGGTTTGAAAGAATTATTAGTTTCAAAGAAAGTTAAGAATTTAGTTGATTATATGATTGGAATTGAGGCAGGATTAGACAGTAATGGCAGAAAAAATCGCGGCGGTAAATCAATGGAAAAAATAGTAAAAGTATTTTTAGAAGATTATTGTAAAAAGTCAAATTGCCGATATTTAGAAGAAGCAAATGCTCAACTAATAAAAAAAGAATTTGGATTTTCAGTACCGGTTGATAAATCTTCAAGAAGATATGATTTTGTAATAGATAATAAAACAAAACCAATTATCATTGAAACTAATTTTTATGGTGGTGGAGGTTCTAAATTGAAATCTACTGCTGGAGAATATCAAGGCTTAAATAATATTTTAAAAAATGATGCAATATTTGTTTGGATCACCGATGGTTTTGGTTGGAAAACGACTAAAAGACCATTAAGAGAAGCTTTTGAAAATAACGACTATATATTTAATTTATATATGTTGGAAAAGGGGATATTAAATTACGTAACTTAAAAATTGAATTAGATTATAATTGGCGTAATGTAGTTAATGGAGTAGATTTTTAAAACTTAAGAATCACTGGGGACATTCTTCTTTTATATTCCCGCATTTCTACTTGGCAAAAAGTAAAGAGTGTCACCATTTATACTTAACTCGAAACCTGTGTTTCTTGCACTTAAAGCTTACACCTAAACGCTGTACGCTGTACGCTGTACGCTATAATACAAGTAAAGAGTGTCCCCCCCTGTATTAATTAAAAACTGAATTCCTGTATTTTGTTCTTAACTCGAAACTCGCAACTTGAAACCTGTAACTTATTAAAGAAAAGAGCACATTAATAAATGTACTATTTAAAAAGAAATACTAAATATACTATTCTTGCATTTCTCGTCCTCATCCTTTCTATTACTATATCTATTTCCACCCTTGCCAAAACCGAAGTCTACTTTTTCCTATACGATAATTCTCAAATCTTGTCTTCCACTTCCCCAAAACCGGAAGTCCAAACCTTAAACATCAATATCACATCCCAGGATGAGCTGATAAAAATATTACAAATAAGCGAACCCCTCGCCCAGAAAATAATTATCTTAAGAGATTCACTAAGCGGAGGATTCAAAGAATCAAAAGCCCTCCTCCAACTAACCGAAATAACCAACATCGATTGGGAGGAATGGAAAGAACAGGGGATAATAATTATTGTCGATTGATAACATATTATTAGAAACTTGAAATCAAAAAATTAAAATTGTAAACTAATAAAAATGAAAATTAATATAAATTTTAATAAGAAAACATTAGGAGGACTTGAATGATTCCATCCCGAAAGATCAAAGAAACAGCAATAAAATATGCTACAAAGGATTACAATTTGAATACAATGCAAACAAAAAGCAAATCACCAGAGAGAATATTAAATTTATTTAAAGAGAAAAGCATAGATGAAGATTGGACTTTTGCTGAATCTAAGCCATCTGATACAGGAAAGTGGACACATAGCTATCACCGTTATCCGGCAAAATTTATCCCTCAATTAGTTGAAAAATTAATTGATGAATACATAACCAGTGAAGATGCCCATATAGACGATCCATTTATGGGATGCGGTACTACTGTTGTTACCGCTATATCCAGAGGTTTTAAAGGTAGCGGTACCGATATAAATAAAATATCTTCCCTAATAACTAAAGTAAAATCTATCCCAATAGAACCTTCATATCTTGATGAAAAAATGAAATGTTTATTAGGAAAACTAAAATTTTTAGCAGATCCCCAATCTCAGAATTTATTTCCTAATACAAATATTGAACCTCTAGTCCCTCAAAAACATATAGAACGGATTAATTACTGGTTTAGCGAACAGAATAAAAATGAATTAGGAATGATATTAAGAATAATTTATGACGAAGAAGATAAAATAATCCGAGATTTTTTTCTTATAACATTCAGTCACATTTTAAAAAATTGTTCCATATGGCTTCAGGCAAGTACTAAACCTACCAGAGATTTTAAGAAAAAACCAACCAAACCTTACATTATATTAAGAAGACATTTAAAAAAAATGCAAAGAGGGAATAATAGTTTTTATCAGATTGCTCCTCTAAAAGTAAAAAACAATATAAAAAACTACCTAAATATAAAAATACAAGATGCCAAAACTCAACCCACATCTGACAATGAAGTAGATTTAATAATTAGTTCAAGCCCTTATGTAACCAGCTACGAATATGCAGATTTACATCAACTTTCCACCATCTGGTTGGATTTTGCAGATAATTTAACCGAATATAGAAAAGAATTTATTGGATCTGCACACAAATATAGTAATGATAAAAAGTTAAAAAGTAATATAGCACAAGAAATTGTCGATAAAATGCTAGAAAAAAATAAAAAAAAGGCAAATGAAATAAGAACTTTTTTTATTGATATGCAAGAAGTGTTTGACGAAAGCTATCGTATTTTAAAAAGCGGAGGAAGGTGTTGCTATGTAATTGGTGATACTTGTTTAAAAGGTGTAAATATTCTAAATGCCGAAGTATTTGCGGAAAGCTTGCAATATTCAGGGTTTATTATTGATAGAATAATCAAGAGAAAAATACCCTCGAAAATACTACCACAAAAAAGGGATTTAAAAACAGGGAGGTTTGCCAGCAACCATAACGGAAATTCAGAAGCCTACCCAATAGAATATATTGTAATAGGATTAAAGGAGTAAAAAATATGAAATTTGAAGATTTAAATAAATTATATTTGCAAAAGAAAAAACAATTTGGTGCTAATATATATAAACACATTTCGCAATTATTAAAAGAAGCGAAAGTATTTCATAAAAAAGATTGGCTAAAAAATCCCACTAAGGGTGGAGACCATGAACAAAGCTGGAGAGCATTTAAAGGGAAAAATTTAGAAAAATTAATTCAATTTATTATTACCGAAGAAGTTGAAGATCTCGGGTTGAAAGTAGTTAACGGCAATAAACTGGAAAGATCAGTAAAGTTACCCTTAGAGTTAAGTAAGGTTAAAAGAAATTTAGCTATTGATTATGGGGAATTTGGGTTACATTTACCTGATGTGGATATTATTATTTATAATCCAAGTAGTTATAAGGTTTTAGTAGTTATTTCAAGTAAAGTAACTTTGAGAGAGAATAGCCCAAACTGGTTACTGGAAACTTAAACTTCTACAAGATGAGGCCACAAAACATATTCGAGTTTATTTTGTTACACCAGATGAAGATGGAACATTAACCCGCAAGAAGCCAGCAAAAAAGGGGAGAGCTATTGTGGAAGTAGATTTAGATGGAAGTTATATTTTAACCGAGGAAAAAATCGAAGAAAGCAATAAAGTAAAACTTTTTGAACATTTTATAGAAGATTTGAAAGGACTACTAAAAAATGACAAATAAAAAACCTAAATTTGAAACGACAACATTATGGGATTTTCCAACTCAAAACTATGGAGATAAACCTCACGGAAGTAATAAATATTCTGGTGTAACTCCCGCTTTTATTATTTGGAATTTAATCCAAAGGTATACTAAAGAGGGTGATTTAGTAGTAGATCCAATGTGTGGGAGTGGAACTACTATTGATGTTTGTAAAGAAGAGAATCGAAAAGTAATAGGTTTTGACGTAGTTCCTTACCGGGCAGATATAAAACAAGCAGATGCAAGAAAATTACCGTTAAATAATGAAACTGTAGATTTTGTTTTTATTGATTCACCTTACTCAGACAATATAAAATATAATGATCATCCTGATAATATTGGTAAAATATCTTGTGAAAGCCCTGTATTTTTTAAAGAATTAGATAAAGTTGCGAAAGAAGCTTATCGGATTTTAAAAAACGGTAAATACATTGGCTGGTTAATTGGAGACCAAGCAAAGAAAAGGAAATTTACACCCGTTGGTTATAAATTATATTTTCTCCTCGAAAAATATTTTAATCCAGTTGATCTTATCTGTGTTACAAGACATAATCAATCCTCAAATACTTTTATCTGGCATGATAGAGCAAAAAGATATAATTTTTATCTTAGAGGATTTAAACATTTAATAATAATGCAAAAAATGGACAAGTAAAAATTTTAGATTTTTTAAAAATAATTATAAAAATAGAGGGAATATGACATGGAAATATTTACCAAGGATCAAATTAATTCTAGAATTGAGAAAAATAAAAGAAATGGGTTGGATAAAAAATAAAAGACCAGGAAACGTAGGAGGCATTGGAAATACTTTAGAAGATTTACTTGGGATTAAAGAAAATAATTTACCAATTCCAAATGCTGCTGAATGGGAATTAAAAACTCAAAGAGCAAATACTTCATCTTTGACAACTTTATTTCATATGGAACCTTCCCCAAGAGCCCTAAAATTTGTACCTCAAATATTTTTACTAAAATATGGCTGGCCTCACAAAGAAGCTGGGACTCGTTATCCTAAAAATGAAATGAGTTTTCGACAAACTATTGGTGGTAAGAATGGAAGTGATAGGGGTTTTAAAATAGTTATTAATAGGAGAGAAAGAAAAGTGTTAGTTTCTTTTAACTCAAATAAAGTTGCAGAACATCATTCAGATTGGATTGCATCAGTAAATAAAAGAATTGGTTTAGATGAAATAAATCCGCAGCCCTATTGGGGTTTTGATGATCTATTTCACAAAGCAGGCACAAAGTTGATCAATTGTTTTTATGTCCAAGCTCAAGTTAAGAAAAAAGATGGTGAAGAGTATTTTTATTATAATAAAACTTTAATGTTACAAAAATTTAGTATAGACAAATTTGTCAAAGCCCTAGAAGAAAATAATGTTTTAGTGGATTTTGATGCGAGGACAGGACATAATCACGGAACTAAATTTAGATTACGTCAAAATTACCTACCAGAATTGTATGAAAAAATAACTGAGATATAGAAAGTTTATATGCTTTTATTAAAAATAGTTAATCAAGCAAAAAGAAGGGTTTTTGAAACTTATGTCGTATATAATAAATATAGGCAAATTTTGTTATAAGCAACTATAAAATAAGCACTTGAGTTTTTAAATTGATATAAATTTAATATCGTAACCTGTATGAAGGTAACAGGAGAGACCTTTTCTTTCATAAAGATAGAAAAGGAGCCGAAGAGGTAAGATACCAAAAGTATCGAAACTTTCAGGCAAAAGAACCGTTACCGGACAGAACTCTGGAGAGCTTTATACAAAAAAGCACCAACGGGGCAATTCCTAATTTTTAAGAAAACCTATACAAAATTTACTAAAAAAACCATTTTTTAATTTCTTAGGAAGAATCTTTCAGGTAAAAGGACAGAGTAAGAGAGTAATATAGTTATTTTCTTATTCTGTCCTTTTTGTTTTTACGATGAAAACTCTATGCAAATAATCAAAAGCTAAAAAGGCAAACTATCAGACTACCGGCTTTTTTACGTGTGTACCATTTTACAAAACCATTATTTTTTAAATAAAAACTAAAAAAAATCAAACTTTTTTCAATTATTTCAAATTATTTTCACAATTGTTGCCATACAGTAGTCACACCTCTGTGATATAGTTATAAAAAATATCGAATTTTAATTAAAAAACAGTTAATGGTAAATGCTTTATCTGTGGAAACTACCCGGAAAATCATAAACTAAAAAGAGCAAAAAGATATAATTTATTTGCATAAAACAAAATAAAAAGTACAATTTAATTAAGGAGAGAAATTATATTTAAATAATTTAGTTAGTTAGGAGAATATCCAATATGCAATCACAATCCCAAGATTTAACTTTTATCACCAATGAAAAAAATCAAAGTCTTGCAAATAGATTTAGAACCCTTATTAAGGATACCCAATTTTTTGATGTCCTAGTAGGATACTTTTATACCAGTGGTTTTTATGAGATTTACAAATCTCTCGAAATAACAGAAAAAATTAGAATTCTTGTCGGCATAAATACCAACGTCTCTAATCTCCCTGCCCCCACCTTAGATGAAAATTCATTTAATTCCCATCCCCAGCAATCTCTACAATTTTCCCACTCAGAAGCAAAAGATCAATTCTCCAAAGAAGTCACCAATGAAATGGAAAATTCTCAAGATAGCAAGGAAGTAGAAGAAGGGGTTCATATCTTCCTGAAATGGCTAAAGACCGGAAAATTAGAAATAAAAGCATATCCTTCTGCAAACATACATGCCAAACTTTATATTATGACTTTTTCGGAAAGCGACCGGGATGCAGGCAGAGTAATCACCGGCTCCAGCAATTTTACCAAGGCCGGCCTCCTTGATAATTTAGAATTTAATGTAGAATTAAAAAATAGATCTGATTATGATTTTGCCCTTAAAAAATTCAATGAATTATGGGAAGACGCTGTAGATTTAAAAGATAAATATCAAGAGACCATTCAAACAAAAACCTGGCTAAACAATAATATTACACCTTATGAACTTTACTTAAAATTATTATACGAATACTTTCAGGATGACCTCAAGCAAGCCGAAGAAGTATTTTACAAATATGTGCCCAAAGATTTTATGAAACTTGAATATCAGGAACAGGCTGTTTTAAATGCCAAAAAAATCCTTCAAGAGTACGGCGGTGTTTTTCTCTCTGACGTGGTAGGTCTGGGTAAAACTTATATCTCTGCCCTCTTAGCCCAGCAATTAGATGGCCGCCACTTAGTTATTGCCCCTCCCATGCTTTTAGATAAAGACAGTCCCGGTTCCTGGCCCAATATTTTTTCTGGTTTTAAAGAACAGGCAGATTTTGAATCCTTGGGTAAATTAGATAAATTGCTCAAACGAGGTGTTACTAAATATAAAAATGTTTTTATTGATGAAGCCCATCGTTTTCGAAATGAATCAAATACTACTTACGAAATGCTCGCTCGTATTTGCCGGGGCAAAAGAGTTATCTTGGTAACCGCCACTCCCTACAATAATTATCCCAAAGATATCTTAAGTCAACTAAAATTATTTCAAAAATCCAAAAAGAGCACGATTCCTAATCTTCCCAATTTAGAGAGATTTTTCTCTAACTTAGAAAAGAGATTAAAGCATCTGGATCGTAAACGAGATTATCCGGAATATATTAGAACTGTAAAAGAAAACTCCCGAGAGATTAGAGAAAAAGTTTTAAAATATCTGATGGTACGCCGAACCAGAACCGAAGTAATTAAATATTTTACTCGAGAATTAGAAAAACAAAAATTAAAGTTTCCCGAAGTTGCTAAACCTAAACCGGTATATTATCAACTAAACGACCAGGAGGACAAGATTTTTACTAAGACTATCAAAATGATTGCCCTCGATTTTAATTATAGCCGTTATACACCTCTTCTTTATTACCGGGGAGAAGTTACCCAACCGGAAAAATTGGCTCAAAATAATATGAGAAAATTTATGAAAATTCTTTTAGTGAAAAGATTAGAGAGCAGTTTTTATGCCTTCCGACAAAGCATCAATCGATTTATCCATTCTTATGAAAAATTCATAGATGAATTTGATAAGGGAAATATATATGTTAGTAAAAAATATATTAATAAAATATTTGAATTCCTGGAAAATGATAATGATGAAGCAATTCAAAAATTAATTGAAGAAGATAAAGCTGTAAAATATTCATCCAAAGAGTTTGATCCAAAATATAGAGGGCTCTTAGAAGAAGACTTAAAGACTTTGAGAGAAATTCAAAAAATGTGGACTACTATAGACCGTGACCCTAAATTACTCCAATTTTTAGATATCCTTTCTTCTCATCCCATCCTAAAGAAAAATAAATTAATAGTGTTTACTGAATCTAAAGAGACCGCAGATTATCTATATGATAAATTACAAAAATATAAAGTAGTAAAATTTACTGGAGGTTCAAGTGAATCTACCCGGAGAAAAGTAATTGATAATTTTGATCCCAAAGCCCCCTCTCCCCGAGATGATTTTAGAATATTAATCTCAACAGAGGTTTTATCAGAAGGAGTGAACCTTCATAAATCTAATGTAGTCATCAATTATGATATCCCCTGGAATCCTACCCGTATGATGCAAAGAGCAGGAAGAATCAACAGGGTAGATACTAAATTTGATAAAATTTATACTTTTAATTTTTTCCCCAGTAAACAATCCAATGATCTTATTAAGTTAAAAGAAGCAGCGGCAGCCAAAATACACGCCTTTATCACTTTATTAGGAAATGATGCCCGACTGCTTACCGAAAATGAAGAAATAGAATCCCACGAATTGTTTAACCGCTTAACTTCCAAAGAAGCTATTATCGGTGAGGATGAAGGACAAGAAAGTGAATTAAAATATTTAAAAATAATTAAAGATATTCGGGAAGATAATCCGGACTTATTTGCCAGAATTAAGTCCTTACCCAAAAAGGCGAGAACTGCCAGAATGTGTGAGCAAAAAACCAATACCCTTTTAACTTATTTCCGTAAAGGAAAACTCCAGAAATTTTTTATGGCTGCCTTACAACAAGAATCTCAAGAATTAGATTTCATCACCGCTGCCAAAGTATTAGAAGTAAAAGAAGATACTAAACGAGAGAAGATAGGTTCCAACTTTTATAACTTGTTAGAGAAGAATAAAGAAGCCTTCGAATTTGTCACCCAGGAAGAACCGGAAATAAAATTAACCGGTGGCCGGGATTCAGCTACCCAGATTTTAAAAATATTAAAGGCTATCTCAAAAGATACCAGAAAATTTACCGAAGAACAAGAAGATTACTTAAAAATAGTAGTGCAAAAAATTAGAGAAGGCTCATTACCTAAACAGACTACCAAAATACTCCTCAAAGAATTGAATAATGAATTAAAAAAGACTATAAATCCTTTGAGAATATTAGCAGTATTACAAAAAAATATTGCCCCAGAATTTTTAAAAGAGCATCTATCAGAAAGTGCCGCTCAAACATCAGGTCCAAGAGAAGTTATTTTATCTGAATATTTGATTGGAGAATGATATATGGATAGAGAATCTGCAAAAAAACTTATAAGAAATACTTTTCAGAATTCATTTGATAAGAAAGATTTTGTTTATTTTATTAAAAATTTACTTAACCAATATGATGAATCAAAAGCATTTCACCTACATGGGTGCTATATACCAGATAGCTTTAAAGATTATATTAAAAGTTATGAACGAATTGGAACTTACACAGACCCGGAAGGGAAAAAGATTGACATTCTTATTGTCCATCTAAAAAGAGAAACTACAATTGACCGTGCACGTACTGCTCAGCGTAATTTTGTAGCCCGCTATTTAAAAGAACGTGATGAAAAAGATGCTGGTCTTGTTGCTTTTGTATCTCCCCGGGAAGAAGATTGGCGTTTTTCTTTTGTAAAGATGGAATATAAATTTGAAAAAACACCAAAGGGTGATGTTAAGGTAAAGGAAGAATTTACCCCTGCCCGCAGATATTCTTTTTTAGTAGGTAAAAACGAAAGCAGCCATACCGCCCAAAGTTGTTTTGTAGATATTTTAATAAATGATATTCATAACTTAAAACTAAATGAAATAGAAGAAGCATTTAATATTGAAAAGGTTACCAAGGAATTTTATGAAAAATATCGTAATCTCTTCTTCCAGGTTAAAGATGCTCTTGATGAGATAGTAAAAAAGGATGAAGAGATCAGGCAAGAGTTCCAAGAAAAAAGAGTCAATGTCGTTGATTTTTCTAAAAAACTTTTAGGGCAAATCGTATTTTTATATTTTCTGCAAAAAAAGGGTTGGTTTGGCGTACCAAAGGGTAATGATTGGGGTGAAGGAGATAAAAAGTTTCTAAGGAACCTTTTTGATATTGCCAAAAAAGAAAACAAGAATTACTTTAATAAATTTTTAGAGCCACTTTTTTATGAAGCCCTACGAATAGAAAGACCGAAGGATTACTATGCTCAGTTCAATTGTAGAATCCCATTCTTAAATGGAGGGCTTTTTGATCCTCTCAATGATTATGATTGGCAAGATACTGATATTGGTATTCCAAATGAAATTTTCTCTAACAGCCACAATACAAAAGAAGGCGATATTGGTACAGGTATTTTAGATATCTTTGATCGTTACAATTTTACGGTTAAAGAAGATGAACCATTGGAAAAAGAAGTAGCAATTGATCCGGAAATGCTGGGGAAAGTCTTTGAAAATCTTCTGGAAGTTAAAGACCGTAAATCTAAGGGGACTTATTATACTCCACGAGAAATTGTGCATTATATGTGCCAGCAAAGCTTAATCAATTATTTATATACAGAAGTGAACAGTGAGCAGAAAAGCAGAATTAAAGAAGAAAAAATTCAAATGAAACTTCTGGGTAAGCCAGACCCAATACAGCAAAGTTTAATTATAGAAAAAGATTCAAATATAACCTCTAAAGAAGAAATAGAAAAATTAATTAAATATGGCGATACTACAATAGAGAATGACAATCATGTAGCAACCAAGGGAGAAGAAACCAAAACCTATTCTTTTAAACTTCCTGAAAGTATAAGTAAAAATGCTGAAATTATTGATGCGGCATTAAAATGTATTCGTGTCTGCGATCCGGCCATTGGCTCCGGTGCTTTCCCTGTAGGAATGATGAACGAAATTATTCGCGCAAGAAACGCACTAACACCATATTTGTTATTACAAGGAGAGGAAACAATAAAGCAACATCGCACAATTTATAATTTTAAACGTCATGCTATTAAAAACTGTCTTTATGGTGTGGATATTGACCCGGGAGCAGTGGAAATTGCTAAACTTCGTCTTTGGCTTTCGCTAATTGTCGATGAAGAAGATATTGAACAGATTAAACCCCTACCAAATTTGGATTACAAAATTATATGTGGAAACTCTCTTTTGGGAGTAGAGCGTAATTTAGAAAATTGGAAATTATTTGCAAAACTCGAAGAACTAAAACCATTGTTTTTCAATGAAACCAATACCAACAAGAAACAAGATTACAAAATGCAGATAGATAGACTTATTAGTGATATAAGCAACGGACATAAAGACTTCGATTTTGAAGTATATTTTTCAGAGGTTTTTCATGAGAAGAATGGGTTTGATGTGGTAATTGCTAATCCACCATATGGTAGTTTATTAGACTCGGTACAGAAAAAATTGATGAAAAATAATTATTTATTTTCTACTTTTTCTGATATTTCAAGTCCCTTTATTGAGAAAAGTTTTAACCTTTTGAAGAATAACGGAAATTTAGTATTTATAATTACCTATGCAATTACATTTAATAAAAAATTTTCAAAAAATAGAGCACTAATTGCGAATGGTTTTAGAGATAGTTATATTTATACATTTGACCGCGATAAATGTCGAATATTCAAAAGTATGTCTCAGTCCGTATCTATTCTGAAGTGTTTTAATAAAAAATACAAACAAAAAGAAGGTATTTTTACCAGTAAATTTTTTAGAAATACTCCTAATATTTATAATATAAAATTGCATAATTGCGACAATTTTTTATTGCCGAAAAATTCAAAATATAGCCAGGCTCATCGATTGCCAAAAATTGGCGAAGATTTAAGCAAACAAATTTTAATAAAGCTTTTAAGATTTAAAAATATAGTTAAAACGATTATTATTAATGGTGATAGCAAAATATGGATTAGAACAAGTGGTAATTATTGGTATAATGCATTTGATAGAAAACCATATAATAGTGTCGAAATAAAATCATTGTATGTAGATGATATTTTTAGTGATTTTTTAATTATTTTGATGAATTCTTCAATATTTTATTTTTGGTTTAGAATTTATGGTGATGGTCGACATATGAATATAGGTATATTAGAAAATTTTCCAATAGTTCCCCGCGAAAATATTTTAAAATATAAGATTCTTTTAACTAAAATGAGAGTAAAATTTATGGAAAAATTATTTTCAGTTTTTGATAAAGACCGAGATAGATTTATAACTAGCACCATAAAGTCTGAGATTGATTTA
>Ga0208771_1001342_pt1 | contig 13115 bp, 9 predicted proteins | sample AntAceMetag02UKX_FD_184775 | JGI IMG/M metagenome (GOLD analysis project Ga0208771, IMG submission 184775) | Saline lake microbial communities from Ace Lake, Antarctica - Antarctic Ace Lake Metagenome 02UKX (SPAdes) (version 2) | ecosystem: Environmental > Aquatic > Non-marine Saline and Alkaline...
ACCCTTAAAAGTAGAGGATAAAGTAATAGGTGCTATGGCTGTCCAAAGCTATACTAATCCTAATCTCTATTCCAAAAAAGATATCAAACTTATGGAATTTGTATCTAATCAAGTAGCAATTGCCATAGAGCGAAAACAAACCGAAGAAGCCTTACAAAAAAGCCAGCAGGAATTCATAAGTCTTTTTAGGAGCAGTCCGGGGGCTCTGGTCTATGTAAACGAAAAGAGCAATATATTAGATGTTAATTATCAATTTACTAAATTATTCAGTTATATCCCGGAAGAAGTTAAAGGTAGAAATATTAATGATGGGATGATTCACCCAAAAGATAAAATAGAAGAAGCTGAATACCTCTATCAAAAATCATTATCTGGCAGTTATTATAATTATGAATCTATAAGAAAAAAGAAAGATCGATCTTTCTTTCCGGTGAGCATTTCCTGCTCTCCGGTAGTAATTGAAGGTAAACTTAAAGGAAGAATAGTGTCCTATCGGGATATCACAAAGCGTAAACAAAATGAAAAAATGCAAAAGGTTTTATACAATATCTCCAAAGCCGCAAACTCTCCGATATCTCTTAATCAACTCTATAGAACCATCCATAAAGAATTAAGTACTGTTATAGATACTACTAATTTCTTTATTGCCTTAGCAGATTATCAAAAGGATGAGGTCTATTTCCCCTATTATGTAGATGAAAAAGATGATAATACTCCCATTGTAAATTTTAGTAAGAGCAAATCCCTTACTTCCTATATTGTAAAAAACGGTAAATCCCTGCTAATTGACTATAAGGGGAGAGATAAATTGATTTCTCAGGGAAAGTTAATTATTTTAGGTTATACTACTAATAAACTTATTTGGTTAGGAGTTCCCTTAAAGATAAAGGATAAGGTAATCGGTGCTATGGCTGTCCAAAGTTATACTAATCCTGATCTTTACTGCGAAAAAGATATTAAGCTTATGGAATTCATTTCCGAACAAGTAGCTACTGCTATAGAGAGGAAGAGGGTGGAAGAGGAACTAAAGAGATTAGCCCATTACGATATCCTTACCGGAGCCTATAATAGGGGATATGGCTTAGAACTTCTTCAAAGACAATTAAAATTATCTAAAAGAGACAAATCCCCAATATTGTTAGCGTATAGTGATTTAGATAATCTGAAAGATATCAATGATGAATTTGGTCATGATGAGGGTGATAGAGCTATGGTCCAAGTAGCAAAACTTTTTAAATCTATCTTAAGGGAGGTAGATATTATCACCCGGATGGGAGGGGATGAATTTTTATTAATCTTCTTGGATAGTTCTTTAAACGAAATACCTATAATTAGAAAGAGGTTAAGCAATGAATTAGCCCGGGTAAATCAGATTTCTAAAAAACCTTATAAAATAGACTTTAGTACAGGATTTTCTACTTATGATCCGGCTAACCCTCAATTAATGGATGAACTAATCCGCATTGCCGATCAGAATATGTATGAAGAGAAGAAGAGAAAAAATAAGGGAAGATTGTAAAAATACAGTGATAAGTAATCAGTAATGAGTAACGAGAAAAGATATGGGTGTAATTGCCAGAAAATTAGTCGTTAGCAAAGAAAATACGAAATGCTTTAATTAACCGATTAACCAATTTACCAATGCCCAATTAAAAAAAATATCTCGCAAATTATATGAACCGAATCCCTGATTAGCTATCTAGCTCTTTTCATATCACTCATCACTCATCACTCATCACTGTATTTACGTCCCACATCTTATCTTTATCACTCATCACTCATCACTCATCACTGTATTCCCGTTAGGGACAATTAGTTTTAAACTTTTTGGTAATACGGTGATATTAAATTGTTTTTGTTCTTTAATTTCCTCACCACTTACCTGTGCCATAATAGGTTTTTCGGATTGGATGATGATCTCTTTAGTTTTATAAAAATGAATGCCTTTTACTTTTTCATGCGTTCCTTTAATTGCTTTAGGGATAATGGCAAGATATTTTAATCTGCCTAAATCTTTAACCAGACAAATATCTAAAAGTCCGTCATCAACAAGGGCGTTCGGCGTGATTTTAAATTTTCCACCGTAAACTTTTCCGTTTCCTGTAGCAATAAAGAGTATTTTTGTTTTTATTTCTTCTTGATTAATTTTTACTTTTACCAGGTGGTAGGAAAAAGGGGCAAGAAGCTTTCTGATGGTTGCAAATACGTAAACAAAAGTAGCGAGAAAATGCCAATCAGGGTGTCTGTCTTTCATCTGATTGGCGAGATGGGTGATTTCTGCATCAAATCCAATACCGCAAATGTTTGCGAAATATATCTGTTTATTAATTAATCCTAAATCTATTTTTTGCGTATTACCTTTGAGTATAATTTTACATGCTTCGATGGTATTAGGGGGAATGTTTACACTTTTAATAAAATCGTTTGCCCATCCAAGAGGAATAATTCCCAGAGCGGGGTGGTTTTTTGATTGCATGATTCCATTAATAATTTCATTAATGGTTCCATCTCCACCAACAGAAATAATCAGTTCAACTCCATTGTCGGATGCATTTTTAGCAAGAGCAACAGCATCTTTTTGATGATTGGTATAACTGGTGGTAAATATTAATTTGTTTTCTTTTAAAAATTTTAAAATAAATTCAAGTTGGCGTTTAGGTTTCCCGCCACCGGCAGTTAAATTAACTATAAGTTCTGCTTTCAATTTTTATTTTTCCTTTGCATGAATATTGTTTAATAAAATTTTATAAGTTTCTGGTTTTCTATTCAAGATAGTGTTGGTATGGGGGACAATGTCTTTATTTCGAGAAAGTTGGAGACAGAGCGCAGATAGGCTGGCTTGCTCGGTTTTTCCCAAACAAGAGGTTAATATTTGTCCTGAAGGAGAAGTTATCAGACTGTGACCAGTGCCTTGATGGCAAATGGAATTAGAACAGGCTACAAATATTTTGTTTTCTGCCCCTCTGCTACGGCAGATATTTATCTGTCTATCATTGCTAAATTTACTTGGCCAGAGAATTATATCAGCCCCTTTAAGGGTTAGGGTACGAGCTATTTCAGGGAAGATTCCTTCATAACCTATCATTATTCCTATGTAACCGTAAGAAGTTTTAAATACCGGAAGGCCTAAATCTCCAGGAGAAAAAAGTTTTTTTTCTTCTTTTTCTAAATGAGTCTTTCGGTATTTTCCCCTAAGTTTACCCGATTCTATAAGAAAGGTAGTTTTATAATAAGACTCACCCGCTTTTTCAATTAAGGTAATAGCACAGAGAACTTTCCTGTTTTTAGTTATTTGTTTGACTTTATTGATAACCTCATCTCCACTTTCAGGGAAGATAAAATCACATTCGGGGAAGATAATAATGTTAGTTTCCTGTTCCAATAAATTATTTATGAAGAATTCTATCTTTTGAAGATATCTTTTAAAATTATCTTCAAATTCTACTTGCACTACTGCGGTTAGTGGATTCGGATTTTTGAGATTAGCTTTTTTTTTCATAATAGAATGGATGGGCAAAGTATCGGTAGGTCGAACAAGCTCGGAATAAAGTTCTGGTCTGCGGTCATCGATTATATTTATTTGATGGTCAATTAATTTATCCATAGGTTTCTCAAGAGGGATTTCATAAAAGAGAATTTCTTCCTGGAAAGAAGAAGCAATTTTGGCTATCTGGCCATCAGGTGTAAAGACAGCGCTTTTTCCACAATACAATATACTCTTTGCCTCCATTCCCACTTTATTAGCGGCAATTATCCATACTCGGTTTTCCAGGGCACGTGTTGGGATCATATATTCTACCTGAGGGTTAGTGAGAGTCTCTTTCTCAAATCCTGAAGTCACCCAGTTGGTAAGGTCAAGCAAAATATCCGCTCCCTGTAAGCTCAAACAACGGACTATTTCAGGGAGTCGCCCATCAGCACAGATAAACATACCTACCTTTCCGAATTCGGTTTCAGCTACCGGGTATTGTTCGCCGGCGCAGAACCAGCGAGAATCAAAATGCCACAGGTAAGATTTTCGGAAGCGGCTTATCTCCCGACCTTCCGGATTGATAAGTAAAGCAGAGTTGTAAAAAATATTTTCGATTAGGTCAGTTTCCACTATCCCCAAAGCTATGTAGTATTTATATAGTTTAGCCTTTTCTTTAACTTCATTAATTAGTTCAAGGGTCGATTTCTGGAATTCTAAGGGATTTTTTACGATTAGTGGAGAAATATAATAAGCCGGGTAAACACATTCCGGTAAGACTATTAATTGAGGCCGTGAATCTGCTGCCTTATCAATCATTCTTAATATATTTTCTTTATTTTCGTATCTATCTTCATACTCTCTCGCACTTATTTGAAGGCAAGCAACCTTTAATTTATTAACCATTTAATATACCTCCTTCTTATACTTTCTACAAATAATTTAAAATTCCTGCTATAATAGGAAAAATAATTTATTATTTTTTAGAAAGGTAAACTTTCGTGCCTGGCACAAAAGTTTACCTCTTGGAAAGAGGGGAATATGTTAAAGGGTAAATTGGTTAATTTAAGGGCTGTGGAGAGAAAAGATCTGGAAGATATAATGAAATGGGTAAATGATCGGGAGGTTACTAAATATTTAGCTGCCTTTCTCTATCCGGTTTCGCGGGCGGAAGAGGAAAAATTTTTAGAAAGAGCAATGAGCTATAATGATACAGAGAAAAATCTTGTTATGGAAACCAAAGAGGGGGATTACATAGGTCAGATTAGTTTACATAATATTGATTGGAAGAATAGAAATGCAGAACTGGGAATCGTAATCGGCAATAAAGAATATTGGGGTAAGGGCTATGGTACAGATGCCACAAAAATTCTGCTTAACCATGCTTTTAATCAGATGAATTTATATAAAGTATATCTTCGAGTCTTTGATTATAATCAGAGAGGCGTACGTTGTTATGAGAAATGTGGATTTAAAGAAGAGGGAAGATTAAGAAAAGGTCAATTTTATGGCGGAAAATATTATGATGTAATTTTAATGGGCATTTTAAAAGACGAGTTCGAAAAGATCGAGAATTAATTTTCTTTAAAAAGGATTTCTAAAATATTCGGAAAGATGTTAAAATTAAACAAAATATGATTAAGGTAATTTTTAATGGAACTTTTTGATAATTTTAAAAAAAATAAATTAAGCAGTGCTCCTCTTGCCGATAGGATTAGGCCGGAAAAATTAGAAGATTTCTTAGGACAGGAAAAGATTATTGGCCCGGGAAAACCTTTGCGCAAAGCTATTGAGGAAGATGAGCTGCAATCAATTATCCTCTGGGGTCCACCCGGTTCCGGAAAAACAACCTTAGCCAGAATTATCGCTAAAATAACCAAGACTCATTTTGTTCCTTTTAGTGCGGCAATTTCAGGTGTGCCTGCTTTGAGGAAAATTATCAAAGAAGCCCAGGATAAAAGAAGATATTACAATCAAAATACCATTCTATTTGTGGACGAAATTCATAGATTTAATAAAGCCCAGCAGGATGCTTTTTTACCCTATGTAGAAGATGGAACTATAGTCTTAATTGGGGCTACCACCGAAAATCCTTCCTTTGAGGTTATTTCCCCCCTTTTATCGAGGTCTACTGTTTATATATTAGAACCATTATCCCCGGAAGACTTGAAAAATATTTTGGAAAAGGCCTTGTCGGACAAAGAAAAAGGTCTGGGAAAATATAAGGTAAAATTAGAACCAAAAGTTTTGGATTTTATTATTGAACTTGCCTATGGAGATGCTCGTATAGCTTTGAATATTTTAGAATTTGCGGTAATAACTACCAAGCTAGATACACAGGGGGTTAGAGATATAACTGTAAAAATTATCGAAGAGGTTGTTCAAAAAAGATGCCTACGTTATGATAAGACCGGGGAAGAACATTACAATATTATCTCTGCCCTACATAAGAGCATGCGCGATTCAGATCCCGATGCTGCTATTTACTGGGTAGCCCGTATGTTGGAAGCCGGAGAAAATCCCCTCTATGTTGCCCGGCGTCTGGTGAGATTTGCCTCAGAAGATATAGGAAATGCTGACCCCCAGGCCTTACAGGTAGCAGTGGCAGCTATGCAGGCAGTACATTTTTTAGGAATGCCCGAAGGGAATTTAGCTTTAGCTCAGACCGCTACCTATTTAGCCTGTGCCCCCAAGAGTAACGCCCTCTACAAAGGTTATCAGCTCGCTCAGGAAGATATTAAAAGATGGGGACCATTGCCAGTTCCTCTGGTTATCCGTAATGCCCCCACTACTCTAATGAAAAATTTAGATTATGGGAAAGGTTATAAATATGCCCATAATTTTAAGGATGGATATATTATTCAGGAACATCTCCCCAAAGAATTAAAAGGAAGAAAATATTATTTTCCCACTGATAGGGGATTTGAAAAAGAGATTAAGCAAAGGCTGGAAAAATTAAAAGCCAAGTATAAAAATAGTCGTTAGTGAATAGTGAATAGTCGTTAGTGGTAGGGGCAGACCTTGTGTCTGCCCGAAATAAGTAAACGTAGATCAAGTATTTCAGCTATCAAGGATAGATTCCCTCTTTTGCGGGAATGACATAAGGGGCTCGATTCATCAAGTCCACATAATTCCAAATGTCATTGCAGTGACCATGGGGAGCGTGGCAATCCCAATATTGGTTATAATTTAAGTAAAGGGGATGAATTTCATGAAAGAAAATATGAAAAATGAAAAAGAAAAAACAATCCTCAAAGAATTAGAAAAAATAAAAAAAGAAGCGATAAATTCTTCCGGTGAAAAATATTATAGTGTTTCAGTAAATAAGGTTAAAGAGATGGTTGATAAATTTCAATTACCGAGCAGAAAAATAGAGATATTAGCTTTACAAAATAATATAATCCCTGAACGCTATCAGCGTAATTTAGGGGTAATCAATCCTTCCGAACAGCTAAGATTGCTTAAGTCAAAAGTAGCCATAATTGGAGCTGGCGGATTGGGTGGAACGGTATTAGAACTTTTAAGCAGAATGGGAATTGGAGAATTAATAATTGCTGACAAAGATATAATAGAAGATAGCAATCTGAATCGGCAGATACTTTCCAACGAAATCAATTTAGGACAGGATAAGGCTGAGGTAGCAATAAGGAGGATAAAAGAGATAAATTCTTCTGTAGAAATTACCGGACACTCTGTTTTTATTGATTCAAAGAATGTAAAAAGAATTATTGAGGGAGCAGATGTAGTAGTAGATGCTTTGGATAATCTTCCTGTGCGTTTTATGCTTCAAGGGGCCTGTCGAGAATTAAATATTCCTCTGGTTCATGGTGCCATAGCCGGATTTAATGGCCAGCTTACTACTATCTTTCCTCAAGATAAAGGGTTAGAATTAATCTATGGCTCTAATAAAAATTTACCTGAACATGGGAGCGAGGTAACATTAGGCGCTCCAACGGTGACTCCTGCTTTGATTGCCTCTTTGGAAGCTCAAGAAGTGATTAAAATATTATTAAAAAGAGGAAAGCTATTTCGAAATAAACTTTTATACTTAAATATTGAAAACGGAACTATGGAAATATTAAAATTGTAAAATAAAATTTATAAAAAAATTTAAAGAAGGGCATAATAATATAATATGGGAATAAAAAAAATAAGAGTAGGAATAATTTTTGGAGGAAGGTCAGGAGAACATGAGGTTTCCTTTTGTTCCGCTTCTTCAATTATTAAAGCAATAAATAAAGATAAATATGCCGTAGTTCCTATCGGTATAACCAAAGGGGGCAGGTGGATTTCTCCCCAAGATTCCGAATTAGCTCTTCAATCTGGCAAAATAGAAGGGAAGAACACGGTAATTTTATTGAATGATTCTTTCAGTAAGTCCCTGGTTTGCATAGACAATAATCAAAAATTGGATAAAAGCTCGGCTTTGGAAAAATTAGACGTAATTTTTCCGGTATTACACGGTCCGTATGGAGAAGATGGAACAGTACAGGGTCTCTTGGAGTTAGCTAATATTTCTTATGTAGGAGCAGGGGTGGCAGCTTCGGCAATTTCTATGGACAAAGATTTTATGAGAATGGTGTTTCAACAGAAAGGTTTACCTATATTAAAATGGATGACCATTAAGAGAAAAGAGTGGCAAGAAAATAAAGAGAAAATTTTGTTTTTAGTTCAGAATGGCTTCGAATATCCTCTTTTTGTAAAGCCCGCCAATTTAGGTTCAAGTGTGGGAATAACTAAAGTTCACAAGAAAGAAGAATTAGAAAAGGCCATAGATTTAGCTTCTTCCTATGACAGAAAGATTTTAATTGAAAGGGGATTAGAAGAAGTAAGGGAGATAGAATGCGGTGTTTTAGGTAATGATGAACCCCGAGCTTCAGTAGTGGGTGAGGTCAAACCGGCAGGAGAGTTTTATGATTATGATTCAAAATATACAGAGGAGGGAACACAATTAATTATCCCGGCTGATTTACCTGATAGAGTATCCCAGGAGATTCAGCGGATTGCCCTTAGTGCTTTTAAAGCTGTTGATGCTGCCGGGATGGCACGGGTAGATTTTTTTGTCAGTAAAAAAGAAAATAAAATATATTTAAATGAAATTAATACTATCCCCGGTTTTACTTCCAGCAGTATGTACCCTCGTCTGTGGGAGGCGAGTGGTATCTCTTATCCCGAACTGATTGACCGATTAATCCAGCTTGCTTTAGAAAGGCACCAGGATAAAAAACAGAATAAAATATCCTACGACGAATCAAAACTTTTAGCTAAATGACATCAGAGGTGAGGGAATAAGGATTTGGATTTTTTAAAAATCGGCAATTTGCAACTCTATTGTAGCTGGGTTCTCATGTTGTTATAGAGAATAATAAGATTATTTTATAAGGACTAAAAAAAGATGATATATATAAAAAATAAATATGATATTAAAATGATGAGGAAAGCAGGAAAATTAGCGGCAAAAATATTAAATTATATTACCCCTTTTGTTAAAGAAGGTGTTTCTACTTTATATTTGAATGATCTTTGCGAAGATTTTACTAAAAAGCATGGGGCAATTTCTGCTCCCTTGAATTATAATGGTTTTCCGAAAAGTATTTGTACGTCAATCAACAATGTAGTATGCCATGGGATTCCTTCTGAAAAGGAAATCTTGAAGGACGGTGACATTATCAACATCGATGTTACCGCTAAATTAGACGGTTATTATGGTGATACATCAAGAACATATTTAATTGGAAATGTCAGTGAGGAAGCAAAATACTTAGTTAGCCGTACAAAAAATGCAATGTATCGGGGAATAAAAGAAGTGAAGCCGGGGAAATACTTTTATGAAATCGGCAAAGCAATAGAAAAGTATATCAGTAAATTTGGTTATTCAATCGTGCGTGATTTTGTGGGACACGGTATTGGAAAAAATTTTCATGAAGACCCACAAGTTTTACATTACTACAGCTTGCGAAATAAAGTCAGGCTTCAGGAAGGAATGATTTTTACCATTGAACCAATGATTAATATGGGAAAATCATATGAGGTTAAAGTGTCTTCAGAAGATGGTTGGACAGTAACAACTGAAGATAGAAGTCTTAGTGCTCAGTTTGAACATACTGTTCTTGTAACTTCTAAAGGTGCAGAAATTCTAACAAAGACCTAAAATCGGTTCAAGCAGGTTGCAACCTTTTTATCTGATAGGACATGCTCCACCAGAACATGATTCCTCTCCTACGTCAATCTCTTTTTCTTCCTTTTCGTATTTTGAGATAAGTGAAGGAATAAAAGGTAACATTTTTTTTACTTTCTTCTCATATTCTTTTTTTGTTATCGCCTCATAAGGCATTTGAGCATAAAAACTATTATCTAAAGAAACAAAACTTACTGCTACCACTTCATCCCAATTATTCCATAACCATTCTTCTACTTTTTCCCATTCATGGTTTTGCACGTGAACAGTAATAGAAGTATTATGATCTGTATATTCTTTTTGGAAAGAACGATAAATTTCTAATTGTTCTATAGCGGAAACATCTTTTTTGGTTTTTCCTTCCGGAGCACAACAAGGAAAAGAGATTACCTTTGTTTGGCAATTTTCCTCAGTCTGTCCATTTTCCGGTTTTATATCATATCCTAATTCTTCACAAACCTTAAGTAAGGGGTCATTGGCGTTAATACGAACCCTTCTGATAAAATAAGGAGAATGAGAATGGTGCACCCCACTGGAAACGGTTGGTAATTGGGAAAGAGTACCTTCCGGTTTCACTGTGGTCATAAGCAAAGGAGGTTTAATCCCTAACTTTTGCGCATAGGGCTCTGCCTCCTGATGAACAATATCTCTTAATTTTTTCCGTAATTTCGATTCTTTTTCTTTGGTCATTTTAGTAGCATTCACCATATCCTGCCATCCGGTCAAACTACAGCCTACCAATCTGTCTCTTTTTTGTTTTAAATTCCATTGATCTAACTCCAAGTCCAAAAAGGTCATCCGAAACCCTGCTCGCAAAGAAAACCTTTGAGCTTCAAATAATTTATTCTTATCTAATTTGCCGTTATGTACAAAACCTAATACATTTACTGTAGTCAGATTACACATTTGATCTCTATCAAGTAATACCTCCATACAGGGGTTAGCTCCTTGCAAATTAGGTCTTCTTTTAGCGGCTGCTTTAGCATTCATAAAACCTGGCTCTCCACTGTATCTCATTTGCTTTACATGCCAGGCAAGTTGCTCTCGGGTTGGTTTAGACGTATAAAAAATACTATTATTACTCATTTCCCGATAGGAAATAGCTTCGTTCTTTACCCATTTACCATCTATTTGTTCATAGAGATTATTTTTAGCATTTAATATTTCCTGGTCATCTTTATCGAATAATATTACTTCGCTGGTCCGCCTGACTCCCCCTACTACAACATTTTGGCCAATGATATTAGCTATATCTAGACAATCTATTGGTCGCAATTTTTTTAAATTACCAAAACAATTAATTTTAACTATTTTATCGATTTTAGAAAACATCTCCCTTAAGCTTTCATATCCGGAAGCAGTACCGCCAAAAGTTTTTAACTTTTCTCCTTTTGGTCTGACATTATTATAATTAAAAATAATAGTGTTTATTTCGCGGTATTCATTTTTATACAGTATGCTTAAATAATAGTCTAATGATTCTACCCAACCTTCTTTGCTATCGCCGATTATAATATGGGCGGTATTGGATTCAAAAGTGATACTGGTTAAATCTTCTCTCTTGTCTTTAGGTAAAGGAGAATATAATTCGTGTATAATTTTTATATTTGTTTTTATTTTTGGTAATTTTTTTATATCTGATTTTAAAACTCTTATTCCTACTCCAGATCCGATCATTAACAGGTAAAACAAATCTTTAAAGGAATTAAAATTATCTAAGATTGTAAAGCTACAGTTAAAATTTGCCATGGGATATTTTAAGCTTACTTCTGTTCCTCCAATCCAAAGGCTTCTCCCGGCTAAAAATTGTCTTAAATAAAAAACATTATCGTAAAGAAGTTCGGCTTCACGCTGTGTAGTTTTAACCAAACTGCAATTAAATTCTACAGTTCTTCTTACCGTTTCCCACCAATATTCTCTTCTTTTTTCCAGAGGTAACCATCGGGAATAAGTTCGGTAATAAACAAATTGACCTAATTGAGTGGGAAAAGGATTGGGAAGATGTTTATATTGGCTGATAAAGTCATCCGTTAACAACTTGTGGTTTTTTTTGGGGATTTCTCTTAGTTCGTCACGCTGTTTTCTATATAAGATATAAAGCTTTGCAACATCTTTCCTTTCGCTATTCATCAGTTCTGTTTCTACCTGTTCCTGTATATCATTAACTGTTACACTTTCTTTGGAAGTCTGCTGCAAGTCTTTTTTTATTTTTACAGCAATAGATGCGCATAGCTCTTTATCTACTCCCTTTATAGTCTCTCGCATTGCCTGAGTAATAGCATTTATTATCTTATTTGGATCAAAATATTGAATTGTATTATTACGCTTAACTACTTCTATCATCTTTATATCCCTTTACTTGTTACTACGAGATGAATGATTTACCACATTTTATCATTATATTTTTACAAAAAAGAAAAGTAGAGTATTTCTTAAACAGTAGAGTATTCAAACAAAAAGGCATTAACGCAATGTTTGTTAAATACAAATAAATGTCGGATGAAAAGAATATTTATGCTGAGTAAATTTTAACAGGTTTTCATTCCTTTGTAAATTATTGTAACACAAAAAAGAATAATTGGGATACAAAATATGTAAAAATATTTTTTTATTTTTCTTTCTCCGTTTTTTTTCTTAACTCGATAGGCGATACTGTTATATATTTGAAAATTATAGCTAAATTTGTAATAATTAAGAGAATAATTATATTTTTTAAAGGAGGGATAATTACTGTGATTAAAGATTTAGTTAGAAAGAACAGAAGTTATCGAAGGTTTTATGAGGATTTTACAATTGAGCGGAACACTTTAGAAGAGCTGGTAAATTTAGCCAGACTTTCAGCTTCTGCTGCTAATAGGCAACCCTTAAAATATATTTTATCTTGTGAGAAAAATAAGAATGATTTAATTTTTCCTACTTTAGCCTGGGCAGGTTATATAAAAGATTGGATGGGGCCGATTGAAGAAGAGAGACCTTCTGCTTATATTATTATGTTAAATGATATAGAAATTACTAAAAATTATTGGTGTGACCCGGGTATTGCTGCTCAAAGTATCCTTCTGGGAGCAACCGAAAAGGGGTTAGGAGGCTGTATATTTGCCTCAGTAAAAAGAAATGAATTGAGGTCTGCCTTAAAAATTGAGGAAAGATATGAGATTCTGTATGTATTGGCTATTGGTAAACCTAAAGAGAAGGTGGTGCTTGAAACAGTTGGAACCGATGGAGATATCAAGTATTGGCGGGATAATCAGGGAGTCCATCATGTACCCAAAAGAACCCTTAAGGAGATTATTATTGATTAATTTATAGGAAGATGTTAAATTTTTAGATATAAAGATGAAAGGAAAGGTTGGGAAAAGCTATAAAATAATTTTTGACAGAGTAGAGATATTGTGTTATATTTTTTAAAACAGTAATACTGATAGGAGATACTGATGTCTGATATAGTCCGTTTCGGAGTATCATTAG
>Ga0208771_1001346_pt1 | contig 13097 bp, 11 predicted proteins | sample AntAceMetag02UKX_FD_184775 | JGI IMG/M metagenome (GOLD analysis project Ga0208771, IMG submission 184775) | Saline lake microbial communities from Ace Lake, Antarctica - Antarctic Ace Lake Metagenome 02UKX (SPAdes) (version 2) | ecosystem: Environmental > Aquatic > Non-marine Saline and...
GTCCGGAAGGTGGTGCTGCGCGGCGAGGTTGTGATGGAAGACGGGGAAGTTCTCGCTCAGCCAGGCTTTGGCAGGCGGATCCGCTAGGACATATGTATTATCCAGATGATGTTACATCTGTCAGTTTTGATTGAACTTATTAGAACAAGATAGGAGAAGTATGATGACAAGTTTTACACCCCCCATTCACGGGAACAATCCCCATCTGCCTTTTGGGGACAAGCAGGATTCAGCCTTTTACGGCAAAGATATCCTCTCTGTCAAACAATTCGATCGTAAACAGTTGGATTATATTTTTGGTGTAGCTCATGAGATGTATGAGATGGTCGCCCGTGTCGGTTCATTTGATTTATTAAAGGGGAAGATCCTGGCGAATCTATTTTATGAGCCGTCAACCCGTACATCTTCTTCATTTACTTCTGCCATGGAGCGGTTGGGTGGAAGTGTGATCTCGATTAACAACGTCAGCTACTCGTCTGTGACCAAGGGCGAATCCCTGCCGGACACCGTGCGCACGCTTGAAGCCTATGCGGATGTGATCGTATTGCGTCATCCGGAAGTGGGCTCATCAGCTCTGGCGGCGAAATATGCCCATAAACCTGTGATCAACGCTGGCGATGGGATTGGCGAACATCCCACGCAGGCTTTATTAGACTTATTTACGATTAAAGAGGAACTGGGCAGGGTAGATGGGCTGACGATCACAATGATGGGCGACCTTAAATATGGACGGACTGTACACTCCCTCAGTCGGCTGTTAACACTGTATGACATCAAACTAAACTATGTTTCGCCAGAACTTCTCAGGATGCCTCAGGAGATCATGGATGAGATCGCTGAGACGGGTACGCAACAGGCGTCCTTTGATGACCTAGCTTCGGCTCTTCCGGAGACGGATGTGCTCTATGTAACCCGGGTTCAGAAGGAACGATTTGAAGACCCCACTCAACATGAAACACTCAAAGGCAGTTATGCGGTAACAACGGAGACTATGACCCAGGCTAAAGAAGAGATGATCGTCATGCACCCCCTGCCTCGGGTTTGGGAGATTGATATGGCTGTGGATGATGATCCCCGAGCTGCTTATTTCCGGCAGATGGAGTATGGCTTGTATATCCGCATGGCTTTACTGGCAATGGTGTTGGGTAAGGCTTGATCGTTAGACTGAGAATCACATTACAATAAAGACAATCACAACAGTGTGTTTGGGAGGATGTCATGCCTACCTTTTTTGAAAAGCTCGACCAGCGCGCCAGAGAGATCGATTCCCTGCTTTGCGTTGGTTTGGATCCACATAGAGAAGACCTGCCGGTACAAACAGGGGCTGCAGCCCAAGAATTCTGCTTGCGGCTGATCGAGGCGACCAAGGAGTATGCCCTGGCGTTCAAACCAAACAGCGCCTTCTTTGAGGCTTTGGGAGCGGATGGGTGGGCAGCACTGCAAGCCGTGATCCAGTCCGTTCCAGACGGCATCCCGGTTATCCTGGATGCCAAGCGAGGGGATATTTCATCAACTGCGCGCGCCTATGCGCGAGCAGCTTTTGAGGTATTGGGTGCGGACGCCATCACGCTCAGTCCCTATCTGGGATACGACTCCCTGACGCCCTTCATGCAGGATCCGGAGAAGGGAATCTTTCTACTCTGCAAAACGAGCAATACCGGCTCTGTTGACCTGCAGGACCTGCCTTTGGGTGGACATTACCGCTTGATGATGGTTTACGAGAAGATCGCCGGGTTGGCAACAGAATGGGGGACGAATGACAACCTGGGGCTGGTAGTGGGGGCGACTTTCCCGGATGCACTGCGGCGTGTCCGCCAGGCTGCGCCTGACCAATGGTTCCTGGCGCCAGGGCTGGGCGCCCAGGGTGCAGACCTGAAGGCAGCCATGCGAGCAGGCTTGCGGGAGGATGGTTTGGGGCTGTTGATCAACGTCAGCCGGGGAATCTCCAGGGCGGCTGACCCACATGAAGCCGCCCGTGAGCTTGTAGAGCGGTTCCGTAAAGCTCGCGGGGTTACACATCCCAAAAAACCTGTGAACAAAAAAGAGAAACCCCATCTTGTGACTCCACTCGTGGAAGGCTTGCTTTCAATGGGCTGTATCCAGTTTGGGGAGTTCACGCTTAAATCCGGATTGATTTCTCCAATTTATATAGACCTGCGCCGCTTGGTTGCCTTCCCCGGATGGATGACCCAGGTGGCTGCTGCGTATATTCGCCAGCTGCGCGGGCTTGAGTTTGACCGGATTGCAGGACTGCCCTACGCTGCCCTACCGATTGCAACTGCTGTCAGCCTGCAGGGAAACTGGCCGATGATCTATCCCCGGAAGACTACCAAAGATTATGGAACAGCGGCGGCGATTGAAGGGCTGTATCATCCAGGCGAGACGATTGTAGTCATTGATGACCTGGCGACCACCGGTGGGAGCAAGTTTGAAGCAATCGAGAAGCTGAACGCCGCCGGATTGAAGGTCCGCGATGTTGTGGTCCTGATCGATCGGGAGTCCGGTGCGAAGGAAGACCTGGCGAAGGAAGGCTACGCCCTACATGCACTGTTTACGCTGACCCAGCTTCTGGATCACTGGGAGGAGACGGAACGTCTGCCTGCGGAACAGATCGCCAGCGCGCGTACGTTTATCAACGAGCATAAGCCGACGTAGGAAGATATGTGATGTTCCGCTCACTGCGGTACAGGTACGATAATGAACACATCGTTTTAGTTATGACGATCCTGCTCGTTCTTGCAGTGATCATCCTGACCTCAACAGTCACGTTTTGTGTGAGCGGGATTTTTATCCTTTTGATGTTTGCATTGAGTGCGATGATGATCAATTCCCATCACCGGGCGTTGATGCGCAGTGCGCTGCCTATCAACGCTCACCAGGAATCCGATCTTGCAGACGTGGTGAATGAGTGCACGCTGAAACTTCAGCCTGGCGAAGTTGATGTGTTCCTGGTGAAGAAAGACCTGCTGAACGCCTACACCTTTGGGATTGGGAGTCCTAAAGTGCTGGTGTTGTATTATCCCCTGCTCGAGGTGATGAGTGCTGGGGAATTGAAGTTCATTATTGGGCATGAGATGGGGCATGTTGCTCTGGGGCATACCTGGCTGAATACAATTATTGGCGGTCTGGCAGGCATTCCCGCCCCCTTTGGCGCAGCGGTTTTGCTTTATACGTCTTTTAAATGGTGGAGCCGGATGTGTGAATTTTCTGCGGACCGGGCAGGGTTATTGGCATGTGGTGATCTCAACTTGGCGATCTCAGCCCTTGTCATGCTTGTTGCTCCAGAAGCACGCAGTCAGGTGGAATTTGAGCGTGCTTTCACGTTGATTGATGCAGAAGACGATGATGTCTCAAACCGGTTGGCTGAGACCTTTCAAAGCCATCCGTTGCTGATCCGCCGGATCAACCAGCTGCGAGATTATGCCCGCACGAAAGAATATCAGGACCTGCAAGCAGGCGTGAATCGGAATGTGGGTGGAATATCGAGAAGTTCAACCCAGCGAGAAATGAAACCTGACATGACCCAATCTGCGCCTGAAATGGAAGAAGCGTCTGAACTCCCGCCAGAAGAACGCTGGCCCTGGTTGAAGCGCGAGGATTGAGCGCTCAGGAAATCTCCCAGATAGCCGAAGATTTCTTCGGGAAGAGGGTATCCAGAAGGTGTTTGTTTTCATCTTCCTTTGTCCCGCAATCCGCATACATATATATAAGCTCATCCATGTTCCGATGCCCAAATAAAAGATGCAGGAAGACCAATGGTGGGAAGCTGGCGCTACAGCCATCTAGTTCGTCATTCCCCAATGGTTTGACCGCCGTTAGATGCCCATCCTTGAAATCCATCCCTAACCCATCCCGATAGAAATTTAGCTTGACTTCGCCGGTGTAGCCAACAAAGGCTGAGACTGACAGGCGCGCCTCCAGGGCTGGTGCGATCACGTTGATGAATTCTGCCAAACGTGGGACGCGGACGTAAAAGGCATAGGGATCACGTTTGACTGGAAGCCTGGATGCCATCACATCATAAGCTGGATGGGACTCGCCCAGCCAGAACCCAAACGTGGTTTGGGGCTGATCCTGCTCCTGCCCTAATTCAAGGCCTTTTTTCCAAAGGAACCGTGCCACGCCGGGAGTCACTACTGTCCAGGGAACACTGGGTGTAAGTTCATACAGTGTCAGGAATGAACCACTTTGCCACTTGACAGGCGGGATGCCGATGAAGCCCACCGGGTTGTTCTCCTGATCCTGGATAATGTAAATTTCCCGTCTGTTGATGTTGTATTTCCGCTTGCCGGTGAGTTCATACCGCCATTGGGCTTCATCCCATACGGCGCTAACCATCTGGCGTTTGCAGCCATGCGCATACGTAGCCATCAGGAACGGGATATCCTCTTCAACTGCAAGACGGAAGCTGTAGGGTTCCTCCTGACCCTCCTCCAATTTTGGGAGGTTGCTTTCATATCCAAGGCGTCCGCCCTGCATATCTAACGCCATTTCATAGCCAAACTGGCGATAGTAGTAGGGGATGCCTGTGATGACCTGGACCAGCTCGCAGCGTTCCTCACTCCATTGATGGAGGATTTCAAACTGCTGACGGATCAACCCGCGCCGGCGATATGCTTTCTTTGTTCCCACCAATTCTGGGCGTCCTACTTTAAAAGGGATTCCCTCATACGCCCAGGTTTGGGAGATTAAACAGCACGTAGAGATTATCTCGCCGGTGGAAGTGTCCTCGACAATGGTGAAATCCCCTGGCTCAAATGTAAGACCGTCGCCGCTGATCAGGTCCAGGGTCCAGTCTTCCAACCCTTTCTCATCCCATTCGCCCTCGCCGTGGCTTCCTCTATTGAATGTCACTAAAGCATCAGCATCCTCAGGTGTTCCATGTCGGATGATGATCCCATTGCCCAGGTCATGAATAATGTTGTCGGTCATGTAGGGTGTACTCCTTTTCTTATGGCTGATTGGATTCTAACCGAAGTTGACCTAAATCAACGATATACTAAGGCAGTGAAAATTAAATTCAAAGTATTCTACTTTATTGAATTTCTGTCTTTCGGGATACTCGGGCCGTATCTGGTGCTGTATTTAACCCGGAAGGGATTCACCGGCGCTCAAATTGGTTTATTGCTGGGGATGGTGCCGATCCTGACCGTGCTGCTTCAACCGGTATGGAGCACCCTCAGTGATGTTCTTCATAAGCGGCGGCTTTTATTGATCATCGCCTGCATCGGGGTCAGCGTTTCGATGGTGGGGTTAGGGCTGGCGGACTCATTTATTGAGACTCTTCTGTTGTCTTTCCTGTTCTCGATCTTCACCACACCGATCATGTCAATCAGCACAGCGATTGTTTTGGACTATCTGGATGAGGTCGGAAAACCAGAAGAATTTGGTTTGATCCGGGTGTGGGGGTCAATTGCCTATGCTATATCAAGCTTGCTGTTGGGTAGTTTGTTTTTAGACCAGATTTTAATTCTTTTCCCTTGGGTTTTAGCATGCGTCTATTTATTATTAGCCGGGTTGAGTTTCATACTGCCGGAAAGCGAGGGAACGCTTTCTCAAACACATTTAAAGGACTTAAAGATCCTCACAGCCAACCCAACCTTTGTGTTTTTTCTGTTGGGGATGATTTTTATTGGTGCTACTCTGAATATTGCTATTAATTATCAGACCTTGTTCTTACAATCATTGAATGCCTCAGACCTGCTGGTCGGCGTTATTATTTCTTTGCCAGCCTTACTGGAGGTGCCAATGATGTCCCTTGTCCCGATGTTATTAAAACGTGTATCCATGCGGTGGTTGATCCTGGTTGGGGCGATCATTCTCCCTGTGCGTTGGTTATTGTATTTTCTCATTCAAAGGCCCGGCTTGTTGATCCCTGTACAGGTTCTAAGCGGCATCGCGATGATTAGCTTTGAGGTTGTGGGGGTGTCCTTCATTGATAAAAGTATCGATAAAAAGTGGCGCGCGACCGGGCAGGGCTTATACGGCGCGGTAATGTGGGGGATCGGTCCGGGGATTGGGCTGTACGTAGCCGGGAATGTCCTGGACTGGTTTAACATCCGGGCGGTTTGGGGCTTGAATTTCATCCTGGGGGTGGTTGGATTGGTGCTGGTCTTTATTGCATTATGGCGGTTCTCTCCACCCACAAAGTCACCTGTAAATCAATCGTAATGCTCTAAATTGATGAGATAAAAAACCTCGTGAACGTTTGACCATTCACGGGGTTTAGAGAAAATGAATATTCTTAGGTCAGATTTTCCAGTTTGGTTACCATTTCACCAATCACGTCAAACCCGCCCTGCCAGAACGCCGCGGTGGTGACGTCAATCCCGGCGTTATTCAGCAATGTTACCGGTGCAATGGACCCACCTGCTGAGAGGATCTTCATGTAACGCGGCTTGAAGGAATCGCCTTCTTCCTGATACTGCTTATACAGGGCGAGCACCAGCAGCTGCCCGAAGGCGTAAGCGTAAACGTAGAAGGGAACGTTGTAGAAATGCGGGATCATCACCCATTCCCAACGGAACTCATCTGAGATTTCGACAGAATCCCCAAACTCACTCTTAAGGTTTTCAAGGTAAGCATCGGCAAGCTCATTTACCTGAGCGCCTTCCACGATCATATCGTGTGCGGTCTTCTCGAACATCGAGAAGTAATTCTGGCGCAGGATGGTGGCGAAGGCATCGTCCATCTGCCGGAAGAGCAGGTCCCGCCGGACGGCTTCGTTCGTCTCCTGAGCCAGGAGTTTATCTATGAGCGTCATCTCGGCGAAGGTGGAAGCGGTCTCAGCCAGAGGGAGGCAGGCGTGCTGGGTGAGGGCGGTGTGGTCCTGCGCCATCAGGGAATGGATGCCATGCCCTAGTTCGTGCGCCATGGTGGCAACATCATCAGGTCGCCCCTGGTAGTTCAACAGGACCCACGGGGTCAGGTCCGGGGTGATCGTGGCGCAGAAGGCACCGCTCATCTTTCCCTTACGCACTTCGCTGTCAACATGGTTGGCATTGAAAATTTGAAGCGCCATGTCCGCAAATTTAGGATCAAATTCACCAAAAGATTCTAGGACGATGTCGGTCGCCTGGCTGAAATCGTATTTCTTGTCCGACTTCTCAACCGGGGCGTAAATATCATAGCGCCGGAGTTTGTCCATCCCAATCAATTTGGCTTTCAAGCGGAAGAATCGTTGGAAGTGCTCAGCATTCTTGCGGGTGACATCCAGCAGGGTCTCGACAACTTCATCCGGGATGTCATTGACCAGGTTGCGGACAGAGATTGGGCTCTCGAAACCGCGCAGCTTGACGTTTTCGTTGTGCCAGTCCCGTGAGATAGCCTGGTAGATCTGACCCAGGATCGGTGCGTCCTGTTCGTAGACCCGGAACAACTCCTGATATGCCCGGGCGCGCAGATCGGGGTCTGATTCTTTGACCAGTGCTGCTAACTCACCTCGGGTCATCTCTTTTTCATCGCCGTCAACTTTGATCTTGAAGGTGTAGCGGTTGGTAATTGAATCGTAGAGCATATTCAATGCGTTGATGCCGGTCACATCTTTGATGTTGATGATCTTCTCCTCGGGTTCGCTGAGGGTGAAGTCTTTGAAGTTCCGCATCGCTTCCAGCCAATAGCGGTAATCTCCTGAAACATCCAACAGACGCTGGGCGTTTTTATCATCCAACGCTTTCCACCAGAGATTGAAGAACATGGTCTGGTTGCTGATCTCTGCCTGGAATTGATTGACCCTTGCCATCGCAGCCTGTGCTGTTTGGTCCTGGGTGTCTCCAGCGAAAACGAGTTGAGCATAGCCGTCCAGGCGGATCATCAAGCGGAAGAATTTTTCATAGGTGGTGATAATGTTGAGGAATAGGTCAGTGCTGATATCTGTCGTGAGCTTACTCCGGTAGTCCTGGAATGTCTTGGTCACATCCTCGATTTTCTTGAAGGAAGTCTCAATTTCAGGGTCATCAAACCCCGTAAAGAGGTCGTCCAGTTTCCAGGGAGATTGAGAATACGTTTTTTCAGTCATAGAGTTTTTCCTTTATGATTAGCTTATGACCGGCTTTGAGTGGTCATTCCAATCCTGCCGGTTTGATTGATGTATAGGCGTCCTGATAAAACTTTTGACGCAGTTTGTCAATAGGTTCCCGCTGTTGGGTCTCATCATCCCAGTAAAACCACATTTTCCAGCCATTGCTGGGACCGCTCCGGATATTCTTGGCGATCTGGTGGATGGAACCGCGTTCCCCATTGAAGGAGAGCTTCCCATCAGCAAGTACTTTGGCGGAGATGTCGCCCTGCGCACCGAAGAAGAGCATCTGCCCGGGTTCCAATAAGCCGTTTTCGATCAGGGTGCCAAATGGGATCCGTTTGCGCCGCCGGGGATTTGGGGTGACGAAGATGGGTGGGTCAAACTCCAACTGCACAACCTCATGAACGCGTTCCATTGCCAGTTTAGCATATTTTTCATCGATTTCAACACCGACGAAGTGCCGGTGGAGCCTGCGCGCTACGGCGCCGGTTGTGCCTGTGCCAAAGAAGGGGTCCAGGATGACATCTTGCGGGTTTGAGCTGGACATGATGATCCGGTAAAGTAAGGCTTCCGGCTTCTGGGTGGGGTGGGCTTTTTTGCCGTTTTCATCCTTGAGGCGCTCCTTCCCTGTGCATAACGGAAAATACCAATCGCTGCGCATTTGCAGGTCGTCATTCAAACCTTTCATGGCATGGTAGTTGAAGGTGTATTTCTTACCTTTTTCCTTCTGCACCCAAAGCAGGGTCTCGTGGGCGTTGGTATAGCGCACGCCGCGGAAATTGGGCATGGGGTTGGCTTTGACCCAGATCACATCGTTCAGGAACCAGAATCCCAGGTCCTGAAGGATCCGCCCCACACGGTAGATGTTATGGTAGGACCCGATCACCCACAGGGTGCCAGTGGGCTTCAGGACCCGCCGGCAGGCGGTCAGCCATTCGAGGGTGAAATGGTCATACTGGGCGAAGCTCTCAAACTGGTCCCAGTCATCATCCACTGCATCCACCTTGGTCAGGTTCGGGCGCCAGAGTTCACCCTCGAGTTGGAGGTTATAAGGTGGGTCAGCAAAGATCAGGTCAATCGAGTCTTCGGGCAAGCCTGCCAGGATTTGGCGGCAGTCCCCGACCAGGACCTGATCCAGCGGGAGGTTTCCATTATTCTTGGACATATCTGTTCTTTATTTTATCGGCTTTTACAGACTTTTGGGTATTAAATCCCTGTTTGGGTATGTGGGCTGCTGCCCATCAGTTATAATCCATCTAGATTGTTCAATACATTGAAAAGAATGAATTAACCTATGACCTCAACTGAGAACCACCACCCTTTGTCCAAGCGCTGGAAGGTCCACCATAAAATTCCCGGTGATATTAACCAGGCTCTGAGTGAATTTTCACCGATGATGCGCCAGCTGCTTTACAACCGGGGGTTCACCGATCACGATGCTGCTGCGGCGTTCATCGCAGGGGAGGTCAGCTTTTCGACCGATCCGGCGCTGCTGAAAGGGATGGACGTTGCTGTCAGCAGGCTGTATGAAGCCGTCCAGGTGGGGGAACAGATTGCCGTTTACGGCGATTATGACGCGGATGGGGTGACATCCACTGCCCTGCTGGTGGAGTTCTTATCGCGCCTGGGCGTTGGTGCGCGAGCGTATATCCCCAACCGGTATGATGAGGGCTACGGGTTGAATGAGGGAGCCATCCGGCAGCTTGCAGGAGAAGGTGTTAACCTGATCATTACCGTGGACTGCGGTGTGCGGGCGGTTAAAGAGGTTGCGCTTGCCAATGACCTCGGCATGACGGTCATCGTCAGCGATCACCATCACCCGGGTGATGTGCTCCCACCTGCCATTACGGTGATTGACCCCAAGCAGGAAGGCGACCCCTACCCGGAGAAGAACCTGGCAGGTGTTGGGCTGGCGTACAAACTGGTAGTGGCTTATCTGGCGGCGTACCCACAGGAAGGCATGGACGCGTCGGATTGGCTGGACCTGGTCGCCATCGGTACCGTGGCAGACCTGATGCCTTTGACTGGTGAGAACCGCACGCTGGTCAGGGCGGGGCTGGAAAGGATCCGCCGACACCCGCGGCAGGGGCTTTTCTCCCTGGCGCAGGTCGCTGGGCTGGACCTGACAAAATGCAATGCTTCGAATATTGGGTTTGGTCTGGGGCCGCGCCTGAACGCCGCCGGGCGGCTTGATTCTGCCTTGAAGGCATTCACCCTGCTGACGACCAGGAATGTGCTTGAGGCGGGGCAGATCGCTCAGGAACTGGAAGCGCAGAATAACCAGCGTCAGGAGATGACCCTCAAGATTCAGGAACAGGCAGCGGACTGTGTCCTGGCAGAAGACCCTGATGCGTTCTTGTTCTTTGCCGCCGACCCCGAGTTCAGTGAGGGTGTGGTCGGACTAGCAGCTTCCCGGTTGGTGGAGACATTCTACCGTCCATCCATCATCGCGCATGAGGGGGAGGAATTGATGGTAGCTTCCTGCCGTTCGATCCCTGAATTTCATATCACACGGGCGCTGGATGCGTGCGCAGACCTACTCGTCCGGCACGGTGGGCATGCCGCCGCGGCGGGATTCACCGTGCGGAATGAAGACTGCGATAACCTCATCGCTCGTCTGAGGGAGATTGCCCGAGAGCAGCTGGCTGGCATGGAACTCCTGCCGGAGCTGGTCATTGACCGGAAGATCAAGTTGGATAAATTGGAGAACAAGTATATCCCTGGCATATTGGAAGACCTGCACAAGCTGGAACCGACCGGGCGCGGCAACCCGCAGCCGGTGTTCGTGTCGCGGGGGGTGGCGGTGAAACAGGCTCGGACGGTGGGGCGGGAGGGGACTCACCTCAAGCTGCTCTTGAAGGCGGGGCTGAACACTTATGATGCGATCGCCTTCCGCCAGGGGTACTGGGCGGAGGACATGCCGGATGCGATTGATATTGCCTATCGGTTCGAGATCAATGAGTATATGGGGCGCAGCACCCTGCAGTTGAACGTCAAGGATATTAAAGCATCTGCATGACCTTGTATCTTTATAAGGTGTATGCTGGAGAGGAAAGGAACACCAGCCAGGGCCGAGAGGGTGAATCATCTATCATATGTCATAGCAATTGTAAGGGCGAGGCTCGCCTCGCCCTTACGTATACTCAATAAAGGGTCAATTTGGGTTGGTTCATATGTCCTCCGTGGAAAGGGCGGATAAGGTCAGGTTAATCAATCAGGCGGTACTTGATCAGCGTCCAGAGCGCGATAAAGGCGTCCTTGGGGCGGACCTTTTTCCCCTCCTTATACTTGCGCGGGTTGAAAGAGATCGGCACTTCATGCACCCGGTATTTCCGTTTTAGGACCTTGGCAGTGAACTCTGGTTCAAAGTCGAACCCCTTGGCCTTGAGGGGTATGTCCTGGACGACTTCCCTTTTGAAGACCTTATAGCCTGTCTCCATATCGCTGAGAAGGTTGCTGAAGAGAATGTTGGTCATCAGGGTCAGGATGCGGTTGGCGAGGATGTTCCAGAAGATCCCGGGCTGCCCCGTATCGCTGAGGAAGCGCGACCCGTAAACCACATCGGCGCGGCCTTCTACGATGGGCTCCAGCAGCCGGGGGTAGTCGCTGGGGTTGTACTCCAGGTCGGCGTCCTGGATTAGGAGGATATCCTGGGTTGCGTGCTGGATCGCGGTGTGAACCGCCGCACCCTTGCCGCGGTTGCGCTCGTGCTGGAAAGTTTGCAGGTTGTATTTTCCCTTTAGGTCCTGCAGCAGCGCCCAGGTGCCGTCCGTGGAGCCATCATCCACCACGATGATCTCGTCCGCCAGCCCGGTCTGGTGGACGCGTCCCAGCACCTCGGCGAGGGTCAGGACTTCGTTATAGACCGGGATGATCACGGATAGGGACATAAGGAAATTATACAGTAGGTAGTCACGTGTAGCGAAGCCTACGTGACGTACTATGAATATTAATTCTTAATTTTCTTTGAAATTATTGAGATTTATTTTCGCTTGGAAATATTGGCGGTTCTTTTAGTCTTTGTACATTGAAACGATAATTCTTTATTAAATTGTGGACCAGCATTGATATTGGACATAAAATTAGATAAACGAGAATAGGAATAAGAGAAATAAGTATCGAATTAAAGCTTCAGCTTACCTTTTTACTACCAACTTTGTTGCACTTACGAGTTGAATCCAAGGTTATAAATAACTCGCCTTTATATTGAATTGCATGCTTGGCTGTTTGTGAGATATTGCCACCTGTGCTTTCCAGATAATCTAGTACAGCTTGTCTGGCTGCCTCTGGGTTTATTCTTCGAAGTTGTTCATAATCAATATGGTGTCCAGGATTCACTTTGTCTTATCTCCTCAGGTGTGATGTGTCTTTTGCTCAAAAACAATATTAACCTGATATATTCTTGATAACCAGAGTGTATAGTATGTCCTGGACACCGTACAATTTTTGCTTGACAGAAATAAAGTTTTAATTATATAATTTAATATTATTTTAAGCAAATTTATTAAATTAATCTACGCAGCTCAAGAGGAGATTTATATGAAATCAAAGCTTATTTCCCTGGTGTTATTAGCAACGTTCATACTTTCCCTTTTATCAGCTTCAGAAGGCTATGCCAAACCCCTATCCCAGACCATTTCTATCCAGGGTCAGTTAACGGGACCCGACTCTCAAGGACGCTATAAAATTGAAGGCACCTATACTGCTACTGGTTACGATGAAAAATATTTGACCTACATCAAAATCTATGCAGTTTTTATCGATGACAGTGGAACATGGCCGGGCGAATACACTTCACAAAATGCCACCTGTATCAGGGTAGGTGAACAATGCGTAGATAATACTTACATATATGGGGACACTTTAGGAACCTTTGATATCCACAATATAATGATGGCTAAGGGTGAGGAGGGGGTCGCAATGGATTTTTCTGGTGAATTCGAACCGCCTGCGGGTGCCACACAGATGAGGATCACCGCCCTCCTTGATCAGGGAATTTATAGCGGAACCTGGCCAGCGATGTGGTATAGCTGGGCTTATTTAGGACCGTACCCAATCACCCCACAGAACCAACCGA
>Ga0208771_1001348_pt1 | contig 13081 bp, 14 predicted proteins | sample AntAceMetag02UKX_FD_184775 | JGI IMG/M metagenome (GOLD analysis project Ga0208771, IMG submission 184775) | Saline lake microbial communities from Ace Lake, Antarctica - Antarctic Ace Lake Metagenome 02UKX (SPAdes) (version 2) | ecosystem: Environmental > Aquatic > Non-marine Saline and...
GGTCACCAAGTGTCATTATCTCTAAATCTCCTGCCTTCTTAATGAATTCTATTATTCTATCGCTAGATTGCAGATACTTATTAATATGAAAGTATGATTGCTTAATAAGCTTCTGCTTACGGTTGTATATCGGATGGGCAAAAGACCAACGAATATATTGAACATTATATTCTTTTGCATAATCAAGAATATAATCATAATCAAAATCTGGCTTGTCAATATTGATACTAAGCACAATGTCTTGATTAATAATATTTAGTATATTATGCTTTAATATTCTGAGTTGATTGTCAGTATATTCAGAAGGTGGGTTTAAATTCAAAAGAAAATATAATTCTTTGTCTTTTAGCTTTAACCAGTATTTGTTTAGCTCATTGGGCCACAAACCATTGGATTTGACAGAAATAGTCAATTTCTCCTGCCTTAGCTTTTCAATAATTTGAATTATTTCAGGATGTAAGGTAGGTTCTCCGCCTAACAAACTAATTTTATTTTGTCCGCTTTTTTTTAAGAAATTAACAATATAGTCAATATTGTCAAGGCTAATAAAATCATCTTTTGACATTAATTCCTTGGCAAAACAATACTTGCATGATAAATTGCAATTAGAATTTAGTACAATATTATAAGGCATATTTAATAATTAGAACATTCCATCAACAGGAAATCTTAAATTATACTTAGTAACTCTTACTTCTATTGGATTGAAATCAAACTTTATTAATTTCTCGTTTGATGACTTATCCAACTTTTCTTTGTCTTGTTTTTCACTTTTAGCATCTTTCTTTTTTGTCAACATTTTATTTCTTATTATTTAAATTATTAATATAATTAACTTTTATTTAAAAGCATATTTTTCGAAATCAAAAGTAATAAATTACTGTCAAAATGGTGTTTTAGGGTTGGTAAAGATTGCACTCTTTTGCAAATTTCGGTTTGTGGGTTGGCTTGTGCGATTTGCAAATGTGTGCAATGTGCGTTGGCTTCCCTAATTGTCCCAAAGGGCAAAAGCGGGTTGGCAAAAACAAAATCTTTCCAGTCAGTCAATTTTCTAATTATATATTTTAATTCTCGTTTCAATATTTTCAATTTATGTACTATGTTTCTTTTTTCAGCCTTGCAGGTAACGATTGATGTATGGTTTCGTAGCGGAATTCAAAGCGATAATGTTCAAATTACGCAATGAGCCAAATTTGCCACCGCTAAAATAGTCAAATCGGCAGATTTGGCAGAGCCCAAAAAGAGCTACACTGCTTAAATCCACTGCTAAACCGCTATGAACTATACATTTTGTTATATGCCGTTTTTCCTCCATTCTTCTAAGCTAATTGTTTTATTAATGATTGTATCATAAAACCTTATTTCAAATGTCTCTTTATAAATAATAAAATTATACTTAGTCTTGAAATTAGTAGAGATCAACCCATTCCCCACTTTAATCCAATAATAATCTTTTCCATTATCATATGGATCTTCGTAAATCCAGGTACCATTACATTCAGGATCATTTTTTATTTCATCTAGATTTGAAATAAGATCAAATATTTTACTTCTATTTTCGTCATCAGAATCACAAACTTCAAAACTAGGATTCCCTGTCACAAAGTAAATTTCATCTAATAACTTAGGATTTTGCTTTTCCAGTTCTTTGATTCTTTCAACTGATAACTTGTAATGTACAAAGTGTTTTCTTGTTTCATCTTCTTCAATGCTTTTCTTGTACATTTCCAAAGCAGTGTTCTTTGCATCTATAATTTCGAAATAGTTTGCCTTAACATAGTCACAAAAATTGCCGATTAAAAGACTATCAAGTATTATCTTAGCTTTGTTTAAGTTTTTTAACTTCACATAATTACAGGCAATTGCAATATCCCTTTCATAGCCAGAATAATATTCCATTTCATCAATAGACTTATTATAAAAGCCATTGTAATAATACAATTCTCCTTTAAAATAATGTAAATCATCTATAAGAATGGATAATAATTCTTTTTTAACTTCATTTTTTTCCACATTTATTATCAACAATAAACTATCAATAACCTTTATTGTATTACTATAATCTTCTCTTGGTTTGTTATATAATTCTATAATATAATTTTCTAATTCATCATAATCACTCTCGTATTTGTAATATTTCTCTTCTCCATAACAAATTACAATTGTTTTAACTCTCATTGTATCAGTGCTCGATGCATCAATACTCAAAGTCTCATTCTTTGATTTTATTTCAGTGCTACAATGATAAAATGATATAAGAGCAATTAATATTATATATATAATACATTTCTTCATAATTTGTAAATGTATAGTTTGTCCTAAAATGGCATATAACGTTTAGTGTAAGAATAGTGGCGTAATTCGAAGAAATAATCTTCCAATTTAGCAAGTAGCCAAATCTTCATCCCTTGAAAATCCATCAAATCGAAGATTTGGCGGGGCTGTTCACGAGCCATAAAGTTTAAATTATCAATTAAATAGCCATTATTTTTACACATTGTTGAACTAAATCCCTTACGGGATAGCTTCCTGTCAAAGATATGAAACTTTCTTAATTTAATATTCTATTAACTGTAATTAATTAAATAAAAAAATTACAGTTATGAGAAAAAAAACAAGTCCTACAATTGTAGAACAGGCAAAAGAACAAATTCCCGGATTTGAATTAGTTGCAAAGAAATTAGAACAACAGGTAGCTTTGCGAGGTCAAAGCCCAAGTACATTGAACAATTACATTCGGCGAATTGCAATTATCTGTTTGCATTTTAAAGCTCTTCCCGAGCAGATTGAAGAAGAAGAAATTAATGAATATCTTGCTGCCCTTGCCCGTGACCCTAGGTCACCTTCACGCAGCAGTTTTAAACATATGGTTTATGGTCTTCGGTATTATTATCGCCTGTTGGGAATGAACAAAAAAGCTATTGCACTTCCATCATTAAAACGAGACACCAAACTACCGGTCATACTAAACCGCTCGGAATTGAAAGAGCTTTTTGCAGCACCAAAGCTTCTAAAACAACGTATTGTTCTGACCCTTATATACTCGGCCGGGCTGCGAGGTCAGGAAGTAATTAACTTAAAAATTTCTGATGTGGATTTTGAACGGATGTTAATTCACATTCGCCAATCCAAATATAAAAAAGACAGGATTCTTCCTTTATCACCAACTATGGCAATTGGTTTAAAAAAGTATCTTCAAGCTGAAAATCCACATATATGGTTGTTCAACGGCAAACAAGCTGAAGGTAAGTATAGCGTTCGTGGACTTTCTTGGGTAATGCGAGAAAACCTGAAGAAAACATCCATAACAAAAAATGTTAACCTGCATTCATTAAGACATTCCTATGCAACTCATCTTTTGGAACAAGGCTTAAACATTGTTACGTTAAAAGAATTACTGGGGCATTCAGAAATTACTACAACTATGATTTATTTGCATGTTGCCCAATGCGAACATATAAAGCCTCACAGCCCTTTGGATACTTTATACAACAGGCGTGAGAACTAAATTTGAGCTTGCTGATATTGTTAGAAGCTTTGGTAAAAAATTTATTGAACATGAAAAACTGTCCCCTCAGCAAACTAAGGCCTTATACGATATAATACTATGCCGAACTGCTACATTGGGCGGGCATGAACAAGCGTGTGATTGTTGCGGAACTATTCTATACAGTTATAATAGTTGTGGAAACAGGTTTTGCCCTAAATGCCAAGCTGCCAAACAAATTGCATGGGTTGATAAACTTTGCAAGAATACACTTGCTGTAAAGCATTACCACATTATTTTTACCATACCTCATTGCTTAAACAAGATTTGTTTATATGATGACAAGATGTTTTACAATCTGCTTTTCGATGCAGTAAGAAGAACTTTGCACAGCTTTGGATATTCTCATTATGGGGTGGAATCCGGTGCTATTGCCGTGCTACACACTTGGGGGCAAAACCTTTCGTTGCACCCACATATTCACTGTATTGTCCCAGCTGCGGGTTATTCACTCAATGGAAAATGGAAACATATTGGAAAGCAGGGAAACTATTTGTACCCGGTGCATCAGTTGAGCAAAACATTCAAAGGCAAGTTCCTCGACAGCTTAAAAAGAAAGCTTCGCAAGACAAATATGCTTGCTGCATTTAATGAACAAATTCAAAAGGCTTTCGATACTTCATGGGTGGTTCATAGCAAACCATCAATGGCAAGTGCTGAACATGTGATACGTTATCTTGGGCAATATACCCACAGGGTGGCAATTACTAACCAGCGTATTTTAAACGTAACAGACACTAAAGTAACTTTTATAGCAAAGGACTATCGGGACAATGCTGTTAAAAAGCCAGTAACCTTGGATGGGGTGGAGTTCCTTTGTCGGTTTTGTTTGCATATTTTACCGCATCGCTTTGTAAAAATCCGCTATTTGGGAATATATAACTCAACCACCAAACGGCATCTTGAACTTCAGTTTGTACCCAAAAAACAAACTATTGAAGAAAAAACAGAGAGAAAACACAAAGAAACATCGCAAGAATTAATAAAAAGGCTTACAGGCTTTGATGTGTTACAATGTCCCGTATGCAAAAAAGGAAAAATGATTGTAATAAGGGAATTACCACGCATACGGTCACCTAACAGCAACTTGCCAGAATTACTCAAATCAATATTGCAATAGCATTTTTCTCCATCAATAAAACTTCATTTTCATGAAGACTGGTTTTGTATTGCCAAATTTTAAAGTTTTTAGCATATTTAAAAAAAACAGTAAAGAAATTTGCCAAAATAACAGCCCAAGAAGAAGTAAATTACCAATAAATTCCTTCCTTTGTTTTCCCCGAAAACATCAAACCCTTAGATAAGTACATAGAAATTTGCACGTGATGTAGTTCAACATGGACTCCTCGCTGGGTCTTGCAGACCGCTCAGAGTCCTATTTATTGTGCACTGTTTCTATAATTGAAGAAGATTATGGTTTTCTTTTATAGTCCATAGAGAATGTCCAATTTTCTTTGCATCATTAATTTCAATTTTTTCTTTACAAACCAATTTTAAGTCATTCTCCAATTCGCTAAATTTCAAAGTTTTGCTAGCTTTAGACTTTTTGTTAAAATCATTCATCTGGGTTTTGAGAACATCAATAAAATGTTCTGTAAATAACAAGTTAATATTCTTGAATGTTTTTGTAAATGATTCTAACCTTGCCGTTGAATTTAGAACTGAGCCAAACATAAAATCTTGCTGAGTTGTTTTACTTCTGTATACTAAACTACTGTCGCAATGAATTCCTATTCCAAAACCAAAGTCGTCATTAATTTTATTTTCATTTAAGAATTTACGGTAAGCATCTGCTTGAAATTTAGTTAGCAATTCATACATTGCTACACCAATGCGAAGTGCTGTCCAAGAGTGAGTTTTATTCCAAAAAAGACATATAATACCATCTCCTGTATCGTTAACAGATAATTCTCCTTTTACTCCATCTTGATATATTAATTCTTTAAGGTCAATCAAAAATTCGCTATGAAATTTCAATTGATTTATACTATATTGATTTACAAGCTTTGTTGAATTTCGAATATCCAAACATAAAGCTGTAGAACTATCATCATTTGTATTTTCAATAATCAAATATTTATTCTTTATATCATCCATAACTTCTTAAAATTAGTTTCTATCTGAAATAGTGCACAACTTGTAGATAACAACCATTAATGCTTTTTATCTACCAACCCTTAGCCAGATAACAACCATTAATTATATTCAAAGTTAAAAAATTATTATAAATATTAACTAAATTATTGAGATTTTAATCGAGCTTTTGCAATTGACCGAAAATCAAAATCACCTTTGATGAATTTGCTGCTAACATACAAACTATCTCCTGGACCACACTCCAATATTGATTTAACATTATTATCACTCAAACAAATAACAGTTTTATGAAAATCGAGTTTACTAATAATATTTCTAACAACTTCGTGTTTAATTTCATCTGAATGTTTTATGATTTTACTGTCAACAAATGAAACTATTGGAATTTCGCTGTCAGAAATATCAAAATCATTAACAAGAGAAATAAACTTCTGCTTGTGATTTTTCAACAATTTTGTATGATAAGAATTCGAAACATTAAGTATGCTTGTATGTATTGCTCCTTCACTAATTAAAAAATTTATTGAATCTATGATTTCAGTTTTTTCTCCGGTAATAATAAATGAGTAAACACCATTTTTAATTACTAATTCAATGCTTGTCCATTTTTTTAAAGTATGAATCAGGTCTTCTTGTTCAAAACCAATTACAGTAGCCATAGCATACTCACTGCCTGAAAGAATTTCTTTTACTTGTTGATATGCTTTTTTTATCAATAAAAGACCGCTCTCGAAATTTACAACTTTTGCATGATACATTGCTGCATACAAGCCCATGCTAAAACCAGCAACATAATCGGGTTTTATGTTTTTCGAATATAGTATATCAGAAAATATGCAGCTAAAAATATAAGTATAATATTGATTTTTTAATTCATCGGATAAATAATCATTATTTACAATATCGAATTTTCTTAGGTCAACATCTAATATTTCAGAGGCTTTATTTAGATATGGGTGTAATTCAATAGAATTATTTTCAAGAACTTTAATTTCTTTACCAGTATATTTTAGTACGAAAGCCGGGAAAAAATGTGCTTCTTTTTGTTTCATTTTGTTAAAATGCAATCAAATTTTACAAAAGATTCATTAAAAAAATATGTAGCAGACTCTAATGATATTTTATTATTCTTCATCAAACTTTTTGCAAAAGCATAAAAATTAACACTTATTTTATGATTAGCAGGGTCTGACAAAAAAATCAATTCAATATCTTTAAAATCATAATCCTTGACATTCATATTAAAAGCTTTAAAAAAAGCTTCTTTACATGAAAAACCAATGGCAAGACAAGTAGTAAAAAACTTTTTATATGATGAATAATTCTCTAATTCTTTTTGAGTATAAATTGTTGAGAGAAAGCCGGAAGAAAATGGAGCAAGATTATATTTTTCAAATCTAATAATTTCTTCAATATCTACTCCACATCCATAAATCATTATTTTGCTATGATATGTTTAGAATGGCATTTTCATGTTCGATAATCAACATTTGCATAGAAATAAGCTCACCAATTGTTCTAACAGGATTTTTGACACTATATTTTCCGATAGTTTTTAGTTCGATATTCAAATCATACTTTTCCTTAAATATCTCTATCAACTCTAAAAACATTAATGAATCTCCATCAAGGTCATCAAAAATATGTGTTGAGTCTTTTATTTCAGAAGTATCAACTTCGCATTCATTAGCAAAGAAATCAATTATAATTTCTTTTACTTCTTTTGCAATTTGTTCTGTAATTTCAGCCATATATTTAAAAATATTTAAGTACAAAAATATACTATTTTTAATAAATACATAGAGAAAAATAAAAAAATAATACTTATAATATATTTTAAGGTGCTTAGTGAGAAAATCTTTACATCTCTCTGCTTAGATTTTCAAGTAATTTAATGAAAATAAAAAAAGATAATATCGAAAATAAAACAAGGAATAACGAATAATAAAAGTTCATGAATTAATCAGGCTAATACTTTTTTATCACAATACTGGAATTATGTCCTCCAAATCCAAAAGAATTTGAAATTGCACAAGAAATATCAAGTTCACGACTTTTGTTAGGCACATAATCTAAATCCAATTCAGGGTCGGAATTTATTAAGTTGATAGTTGGGTGAACCTTTGAATCATAAACCGACTGAACAGTTATTGCAGTTTCGATGGCACCGGCAGCAGCAATCGTATGTCCAAGCATCGACTTTGATGATGAGACTGCAATATTTTTTGCATGAGCTCCAAAAACAGTTTTAATAGCTTTGGTTTCATACAAATCATTTAAAATTGTAGAAGTTCCATGAGCATTAATATAATTTATTTCTGACTTGTCAACACCTGAATTTTTCAATGCATTTTCCATAGTTTTTGCCATTCCAACACCATCAGTACTTGGAGACATAATATTATAAGCTTCGCTAAGAAGGGCATATCCCGCTATTTCGGCATAAATTTTTGCTTTTCGTTTCAGAGCAGATTTCTCACTTTCGAGAATTAAAATTCCTGCTCCTTCACCAATCACAAATCCATCTCTGTCTCTCGAAAAAGGTCGGCTGGCTTTTGAAGGTTCTTCATTATTTGTCGAAAGTGCGAACAATGAATTAAAACCGGAAATTTCTTCGGGGTTGATAATTGAATCAGAACCACCAACAATAACAAGGTCAGCATCACCACGACTTATCAAATCATAAGCATTTGCTATGGCATAAGCCGAAGATGCACAAGCTGTGGCAACAGTATAACTCGGACCTTGAAAACCATACTCTATAGAAATCCATGCTGCTACCGCATTGTTCATCCCTTTAAGAATAGAATTTTTAGGATTAATATCTTTCTCCAAACTGGAATTCCCTGTACTTAAAATTCCAAGAATCACAGCACAGCGATCTTTATCAAAACAATCAAAATCTATTTCATTTTCTTCAATACATGCTTTAGCACAAGCCGTATTCATTTGAGTAACGCGTGTCATTTGTTTTGCCATGCGTTTTTTGATATACTTTTTAGAATATTCAGCAAAACCATCAGGCAACTCTGCTGCAATCTGTGTTTCTAAATCAACAGGGTCAAATAAACTTATCTTTTTTACACCGTTTTTTCCTTCCAATAAGTTTTTCCAATTTTCAGAAATACTTAAACCCAATGCACTTATTACGTTTATTCCGGTAACTACAACTTTTTCTTTCATGTAAAATAATTTGTTCTTTATTCACAAATTTAATTTTTCTTCCAGCCCCAAACATTCACTCATAGCAAATTCAAGGTCTTCAACTTTACAAGCTTTTTTTCCAATTAAAATTGTTACAAATTTTTTATACACACCCCGAATAGCTGACACAACCATTTTTTCCTGTGATTTTGAAAATATAATTTCTTCATCATTATTCTGCATTTTATAAAAACAATCTGCAACATCGGATTCATTCTCTTTTGCCGAAACAAAATTACTCAATTGCATTATGAGAGGCAAATATTTTTCCTGTGTATCGCTTCCTTTTGTGTATTTAATAATTGATTCATACAATAATTTCGCCCCAATATTATCCATCATTTCAAAAACACCAATATCAAACAAATTTCTTTTAATAATTTCATCAATAACCGAAAATGACAGCCCTTTATTTTGATATAACAAATAAGACTCAAGCTGAATCTCAAGCATTATTTTATTTATAAAAAAAGCATTTTCTTCACTTTGTTCTAAACAAAACTTGCCAATTCGATTAAGAAATTCTTTAATCTTTGTTTTAGAAGTTTCTGATGTTTTTTCGTTATAAATAAATTCAACAATATTTTTAAATTCAACAGGATAAAAAAAGTGTAAGCCAACAACTGTCCTGCTGTTATTATTAAAATCTGATAATTCGGAGGGCAAAATTGATGAAGAATTTGAAGCAAAAATCGTATTTGGTTTTACAATTTTATCAAGTAGGGAAAATTGCTCTTTTTTTATTTCTTGATTTTCAATAATACACTCAATTATTATATCAACTTCCGAGAGCTGATTGATATCTTCAGTAATAATAACCGACTCGATTTTGTTTTTGTATTCCTGCTCAGAGATTATTTTGTTTTTGAATTTTCGGGCAAATTTTCTTTCAAATTTTGATTTTGCTTTTTCGACATTATCAATTTGAAACCATATTATTCGGAAATCTAAATCAGATAAAAAATTAAATAGGCTGGTTCCCATTTTACCGCCACCAACAATTCCAATATTTTCAATTTGATTACGCATAATATTAAAAATATTTCGCTGTATAGCCCGCTTGCATAAACTTACTTACTTCGGTAACAAAGCTTAAAATCAAATCATCTTTTTGTAGCTTCTCGTTTCTAAAAATCTCATCAAGAACAACAAAAGCCATTGGAGGACCTAAATATCCCATTGATGACATTTTAGAATAAATTGTTTGAGGTAAAATGCCGAGTTCACTTGTTTCTTCAAGAACCATTTCCGAAATATGTTTGGATGGAAAATTTACTTGAAAATATTTTAGCTTGCTTATATCAATATTATACAAATTTATCATCCGTCTCAATCCTTTAAAAAAAACAGAATTGTCTTTTTCGTTAAAATGTTCGTGAAGGTTTTCATTAAACATCTGAGCCAAGTGATGATATCCTTTCTCATATTCTTCTTTAGGATTCATCCAATAAGCAGGTCTTTTATTTAGCATGGCTGCCGGTTTTTTTCCACCTACCGATTCGAAATAAACATTTTCTAGAAATAATCCTTTTGGTTTTTCCGATTCATCAGCTTGAAGAATTATTGCTCCTGCCCCATCGCTTAAAAAATACCTAAGAAAAAGTTCTTCTTTTTTTACAATTTTCTGGTTATAATAATCGGCACGAAGTTCTGACGAAGACATACTTGAAGATAAAACAAGAGCAGTTTTAAATCTTCCATTCTTTATAAAATCGTGGGCAACAGCCAAAGCTTTATAAGCTGATGTACAATTTGCATGAATTCCCATTTCGGCACAACGTTCAATTCCTAATTCCTCTTGAATGCGAACAGAAGTTGTAGGCATCTGATCCTGATGTGCACTACCATAAGAAATAAAATCAATCTCCGAAATGTCAATGTCAGCAACTTTTAAAGCATTCTTTGCAGCCTTAACAGACATTGTAATATTATCTTCGGTAAATTCCTTTGTTATGGGGTCAATGGCAAAATAGTAATTTTCGACTTCGAGCAGTTCTTCCATCAATTTTTTCATTCGCTTTAACCATCTCGAAATCTTTTGTGGGGCTTCTGTTAATTCACCCAAATATTCATCAACTTGATGTATCGTGATAGGTTTGCCCGGAAAATACGAACCTGTTCCAATAATTTTTACTGATTTGCTATTTTGCATTTTAATTTAAAAATTCTTTTAGATATACTTTTTTCAACTCTTTAAAGTGTTTTACAGGAAGACTTTCGATTAGCTCAACAGCAGTTGAAACAATTTCATTTTTTGGAACAATCATATCAATCAATCCTACTTCTTTTGCTTCATTTGCAGATATGTTTTTTCCTGTAAGGCAATACTCAATAGTTTTTGCTTTTCCGCTGCAAATATACATATTTTGTATTCCTCCGAGTCCCGGCAATAAATCAAATGATGATTCGGGTAAGGCAAATAAAGCACCTTGTGTTGAAATTCTGTAATGAGCAAATAATGCTAACTCAAAAGCAGCACCAAAACATACTCCCCGAATACAAGCCACAACAGGATAAGGCATTTGACTTATTTCATAAAAACTTCTGCAATTCTGCAAAACCGATGGCGGAATTTCTCCCTTTAAGCCATGAAAATAAGATAAAAGTTCATCAATATTAGCACCGGAAGAAAAATGTCTTCCTTCGGAAAGAATTATTAAAGCTGAAATTTCTTTATTATCTTTTAATTTATTTTCAACAATATCCGACAATTCTGAAAAAAACAAATTACTCATTTCATTTTTCGGAGGAGATGAAAGCTTCAGATAAGCAATTCGGTTTTTTATTTCAAATTTCAGATTTTTATTTTCCATAATTAAAAAATTTCGGCAACAAACAATCCCACAGCTCTGTTTTTTGAATGCGATATTGAGACTTCAATTGAAGCAATATTTTTTGCTTTAATTATGTTTTCAATATTTTTAGAATATTTCAAAAAAGGTTTTCCTGAAACATCGTTAAGGATTTCAATTTCATTAAAAATGAGTTTGGATTCCAGAAATTTTTCCATTGCTATTTTGAGCATATACCTTCCTGCTAAACTTCCGGTTGATTTTTTGTCTCCATATAAATCAATTTCCATTTGAGAAAAAAGATCATTTTTATCATTTTCTTCTAATATTTTCTCAAAATCAGGATAAGAAATTATATAATCTTTTTTATAAATCATCTTTCACAGATACCTTTTCTGCTAATTTGCAAAATAATATTGTTTCTTCTTCTAAAGCTTTTTCATACTCCATAGTTTCAACATTTCTAATACTTTGAACTATTGCCCTAATTACATCAATAGGTCTGTTTGAAACAAGTTTATTACATAATTCAATTCCATAGTTCATAGTTGATTTAGCTGCAACAATATTATCAATAATGCCAAGTTCCTTTGCTATAATGGAATTAATCGTATCAGCCTTCAGGATGATTTCTATTGCTTTTGCTTTTCCTACAACTTTAGGAAGATATTGTGTTCCTCCAAGTCCCGGCATTAACTCATGATTTGCTTCAGGAAAAGCAAAAAGAGCTTTCTCGGAAGCAATTTTAATATCAGCATTCAGCACAATTTCTAAACCTCCACCAAAGCAAACACCTTCGATTGCAGCAATAACAGGAATATTATATGAAAGAATTTGTTTTAACAATTTCTTTCCTTTGTTCAGCTCATCTGCCAACTCTCCATTCCTAAGCATAGTGTAAATAGCAGAAATATCAGCACCTGCAGAAAAATTTCTTCCAGTACTATGTATTAAAATAGATTTGCAATTATCATCACCAGCAAATTTTTGCAAAACTTCCGGAGCAATAAACTCGGGTTTGTTCAACAAATTATTAGGTTTATTGTCAATGCTGATATAGCAAATATTATCAACTAATTCTATTTTATTCATAGACTATCTGTTAGAATTTTCGGAACATCAAGTGGTGTTCTGGCTTTATCAACAAAAATACATTTAACCTCGGCTTTAGCAATCTTCTGATTAGTATCCTTGTTTCTTATCATCTGAGAAAATATTAAATAAAAACCCGATTTCTCCATACTTGTATCAATAAAAACATTATCAAAAATATTCAGTTCGTTAATGTATTTTATGTTTGTCTCAATTACGATTAAAAAATTCTTTGTTTTTTTAAAATAATCCAACAAGTTAAATTCATTCATTATTCCCCATCTTGCCTGTTCGAGATAATTTAGATATACAGCATTATTAACATGCCCAAAACTATCAAGTTCATAAC
>Ga0208771_1001351_pt1 | contig 13073 bp, 12 predicted proteins | sample AntAceMetag02UKX_FD_184775 | JGI IMG/M metagenome (GOLD analysis project Ga0208771, IMG submission 184775) | Saline lake microbial communities from Ace Lake, Antarctica - Antarctic Ace Lake Metagenome 02UKX (SPAdes) (version 2) | ecosystem: Environmental > Aquatic > Non-marine Saline and...
ATTTTAGCCTGTCCAAAGTGTAAGGGGAAAATTTACCTCAATGAAGCGGAAGATGGGCTTATCTGTGATAACTGCAAGCTGATGTACAGAATTGAAGATGGTATACCAATTATGCTGATTGATGAAGCCAAGAAACTTGATTGAAATGCTTTGCGATACTTCAATGTCGCAAGAGTTGGTGAACAACTTGGCGGTGTGAAACATGCAGTTACACCACTCATTTCAGTAACCATTCAGGTTCTGCTCACAAAATTGGGAGAAATCATTGCCTCGGTATGGGAAGGGCATAGAAAACATCCGAATGGATATACCAGAACTGTTCGAGGGAGCAAATAAACCCTGAATCTTTGCACAGCAGAAATATCTTGACAAAAGCTTATTCTTTTAATATTTATCAAGTAATTTTAGTTTAAACTATATTCTGTGAAGAAGTAATTATAGATGAGACCAAGAAAAATATTTCAATCGCTATCAGAACAAAAAAAAGACAAAAAGGTCTCGTTGCTGATTGGCGCCAGGCAAGTCGGGAAGACAACAATTCTCAAGGCACTCCATAAGAAACTCAGTGCCGGCTCAAAAACCGTTTTTCTTGATTTGGATATATACAGCAATTATGAAAAGGTTAGCACCTTTGAAAATTTTGTAAATACTTTAAAATTGAATGGTTATGATGAAAATCAAGGGGAATTTTTCTACGTATTTCTTGACGAATTTCAGAGATATCACGGATTGACACTTGTAATAAAGAATATCTATGACAATTTCGATAATATAAAAATTTATGCATCAGGCTCATCTTCAATCAAGATCAAGGATGAAATCCAGGAATCGCTTGCGGGCAGAAAACGGATAAACAATATTTATCCGCTCAGTTTTGAGGAATTTTTATGGTTCAAGGAGGATGAAGGTGCTACTCGACATCTGCATAACATCAGAAAATTAAAAGGGAAACAGCTTAAGCACCCAACTTCAAAACTATTGGCGTACCTGAATGAATTCATGGTAACAGGCGGCTACCCCGAAGTCGTTCTGGAAAATAACAAGGCAGATGTTCTGGAAAGCATTTTTGATTTATATGTAAAGAAAGACCTGCTGGAATATCTTGATGTCTCAAAAATCAGCCCCGCAAAACGGTTAATAGAATATCTGGCAATTAATAATGGGCAGAAAATAAAGTATAACGAGATCGGACAGATATGTTCTCTGCGTTATAAAGAGGTTCTTAACTATATTGAATTATTGAAAGAAACATGCCTGATAATTGATCTGCGGCCATTTTTTTCAAACAAGAATTCTGAACTTGTCAAAATTCCAAAAATCTACTTTATGGATAATGGTGTAAGAAATTATTTCATCAACAATTTTAATCCTGTTAACAAAAGAAATGATTCCGGGTTCTTGTTTGAAGGATTCGTGCTGTCTGAATTATTGAAGAGCGGCATAAAAACGGATGCAATAAAGTTCTGGCAGGACAAAAACAGACATGAAGTTGACATTGTCCTGGATTTTATCAGCGAACAGCTCCCGATAGAAATTAAATATAAGGAAAACCTGAAACGTGAGGATTTTCTCGGACTGAAAGCCTTTTGTAATATGTACCCAAAGACACGCACACCATTTCTTATTAACCTGGACAGGCAGGAACAGGAGGAAAAATACGAGTTCATTCTGCCTTATGATCTATCGTTCATAAGCAATAAATTTCTTTTGAAATAAAGCTGGAAACCGCAATCATAAAGTGTTAGACGAGCCTCTCATAGATAAAAATCTCCCTTTCCTAAAGGGGAATACAGAGGGATTACCTGCAAGTAATTATGGATATTAACACACCTACTGATACAGTACAGGAATTAAACGAACAAAACACAAGAGAAAAGATTTTCAAGATCCTAACCCTGAGCATTCCCGTACTAATGGGAATATTTATATTTTTAAACCCATTCCCCCACACAACGGCCATCAAGGAAATATGTTTTTATTCATCGTTTTTTATTGTTCTTATTTTAATCTGTTTCAAGAAGATTGACTTTTCCTTCAAGTCACCACTTACACTTCCTTTTGCGCTTTTTGTCATCTGGGTATTTATTGGCCTTTTCTTTGCCCTCGACAAAGAAAACAGTATCCATGATTTCCGTGCGCATCTGCTGAAATATCTGGTCATCTATTATATCTTAATCAATTTATTTAACTCAAAAAAAAGACTCGAAATTCTTTCGTGGATTATAATTATTTCAGCCACTATATTTTCAATAGGAGAAATATATTATTTTTATTTCATGCTGGGCAACAGTTTCCTCACAAAGCTTTTACCAGGACTTAACGAAATAACAGTCAACCAGATTGGGTTTATTACAGTAACTGCTGCGATTTTTTCTCTGCACTATATAATTACAACAGGGAGTTTGTATGTAAAAGCAATCTCCCTTGTATGCCTATTCCCACTATGTATTTTAAGTGTTCTGACGCAGGCACGCAGCACTGCATTAGCCCTGCTCCTGTCAGTAATTATTTTATGTATAAAAAACAAAAAGACTCTGATTGTCTGTCTGGGAATTATGTTAATAGTTGTCACCATGAGTCCTGTGGGAAATCGTTTTATTCATGCCGACCTCATTGACGACTTACGACTTAATATAAATTATACGACCTTCCAAATTATAAAGGACTTCCCGATAACGGGCATCGGCTTTGGGATGGAGACTTATGGAAACAAGAAATATATCGATCTGGATGCTTACAACAAAAACGTCCCCGTTAAATACAGGCAAAAATCCATCCACTATTTTCCTCATTCAATGCTATTCAGCATAGCAGTGCGAACCGGTCTCGTCGGATTTGCACTATTCCTCTATATATTATTTATAACTTTTATGACCTGCTGGAACTGTATCAGGTATGGAAAGAATGATTTTATTAAAAGGTGGGGTTTGTGTGTTGCATCTGTCCTCGTGACAATCATCGTTATAGGAATTTTTGAAGCGTGGTCCAGGCATGTTCAAGAGGTTGTTCTTTATACAGTGCTTGCCATGATGACTATTGTATGGAAACTGGACAATGTCAGCTCTGAACATTCAACTGGGACCGATTGATTAATTATTCTCAGGAAGAAGCTACAGTTTTTCAATTAAAGGGTTTATTTAAATATAGAGTATGACGATTAGTAATATGAAAGCAAAATTGACAAAGATTCTTCATGATGCCAAGGCAACTATTTTAACAGATGCTGGTTATCATTTAAAAAAAGTTAAGGAACATCCCAAAATCCTTGATAGAATCCTCCTTCAAGCCGATAGCATCACCTACTATACGAATGAGTTTGAGAAAGATTATTATGGATCTTGCCCCCAGATAGATTTTTTTCACCCTGAGACCTACTTATATGTCTTAAAAGATGTATGGGTTGTTGGTTCTGAAGGCCGTCTGTTTTTTGAGCCTGATCAGCTATTTTCTGTATGCCCATCACTCAAAGATGTAGAGGAGCGGAAAATTCGACGGCCGATAAAATCATTTGCTAAGGTAATTGAAGAGCCGATATTTATTCTTTCCAGCCGTGCTCCCGGCAACAGGGGTCACTTCTTGATCGAGCATCTTCCCCGGCTGGTGGCAAGCATGGATGTGATTAAACGATTGGGGGGATGCAAAATTTTGGTCACCCCTATGCACCGAAAGTGGCAGGCAGGGTATCTTGAAAAGCTGGGGATTGCCGATTCAAACATAATAGAAGCCAGCATAGGATCCGTGTTTTGCAAGAAAGCACTGTACGTTCCCACGCTGTGCGAAGGAGAACTGGCTACTGTCAGCCGTGAAAAGTATTACCAGTTTGTGCGCGGGCGCTTTATCGACAGCCAGGGATCTTTCGGCAGAGGAGCACCTGTATTTCTGAGTCGTAAAGATGCCCCTGATCGAAAACTGACCAACGAGGATGCCATTTTTTCGATCGCAAAAACATTTTTCCCGGAAATGAAGCGTGTTGTCATGGCAGCGTTAACCCTGGATGAACAGATCGGATTATTCCAAGAAGCTCCTGTTATTATCGGACCACACAGCCAGCCGTTTCGTGATATATTATTTTCCAGCAATTCATTGGTCATTCAATTGATTCAAGGCTTTCGAGACACATCAAACGAATATTACCAATGGGCTCAAAATTACAACTATGTGGGGAATCTTGGAAAGAATTTATGCCTACCCCTGTTCAGTGAAATAGAGTTTAATACAAACAGTGACTGGATATATCCTGAGTATAAATTCAAGAAGGATATGTCACAATTAGTATCGCTATTGGATAAACATAAAATACTTTCAAATTATGTTTTATGAAGTTTAATACTTTCACAAACAGAATTGTGATACTGAGCATGTTAATTTTTAAATGCTAAATTCGAATCGATGCTTATGAAAAAAATAATTTATGCTTATTGTTCTGATATCAAGGTATTCCAAAGCAATAAAGTTATCTCTGCCTCTTATTGTAAGCTATTTCCTGGTTTAAGTTGGATATCTTACTTTATTGATCTTGCGAAGAATAAAGGTCATAGCGTTATAACTGGAGATGTCTGTTTAAAAAAGATTATCAACAATGAAATCAAGGCATCAGATGTAATTGTAATAGCAGACCTTGATTCGCAACATGCAAAGTCTCTTGTTTCGATGGGTTCAAAACCTGGGATAGTATTATGTTACGAATCACCACTTTTTGCAGAGACATTTTATGAAAATGCAGCCAGCTTTTGTGCTGATTATCAAGCAGGAATTTTATTTAATGGAATTATTGAAGACCACCTTTCCGGTAAACACAATTATTATCCAAATCACTATCCCTCATTTAGTAATGATGAAATCCCTGCCGATATAATCCCGTGGGAAAAACGAAATGAACTTGTTGTGATAGTATCAAATAAATACTACCGAAACTCATTCCATTTAAAAAGCATCTTAAACCCCAAGAAGTTTGAAGCATGGATAAGAGGAAAATTCAAAATTTCATCCTGCTCAATCAAAAGATACGCAATGAAAAACCAGCTTCATGATAAAAGGCTCGAAGCAATTGATTATTTCTGTAAAAAATCTTTATTAGATATTTATGGACCAAGTTGGGATAGTCTGAATAATCTGCCTTTAAGATGGAGGACTACATTAAAGGATAATATAAAGAAATTATCGCCCATGCCCTGTATAGATAAAAAGCGTACCATTTCTAACTATAAGTTTTCTCTTTGTTTTGAAAACACCATATATCCTGGTTATTTAACAGAAAAGATTATTGACTGTTTTGTTGCAGGAGTCATTCCAATATATCTAGGGGATCCTAATGTGGAAAAAGTCATTCCTCATGATATATTTATCGATATGAGAGATTGCAACTCTTGGAACGATTTGTATTTTAAGATCAAATCAATAGGTAAGATCGAAGGCGAGAATATGATTAAATCAGCTCGTCAATTTTTAGGATCAGAGTTAGGCCAATCATTTACTTATTATAACCATGCAAAAAAAATATTTGATCTAATATCTCAGTAAGTTGATTCAATTTGGAAGGTATTTGCCCTGTGACTAAGCACAAAAACCATGAAAATATCCTTGTTATTGCGACACGTCGTATAGGGGACGTCATCTTGACAACCCCCCTTATCAAATCGCTTCGTCATGCCTACCGGGATGCAAGGTTAGATGTTGTTGTTTTTAAAGGAACGGAAAGTTGTATCTCTGCTAACAAAGACATTGATACCATTATCACGATTACAGAAGGAGCGACTTTTCGAGAACAGATCAAAACGATTTGTAATCTGTTTCGCAGGTACGATCTGGCAATCTCAATCCTTCCCGGAGACAGGCCTATTTTTTACTCATGGATAGCGGGAAGAAACAGTATAGGGCTTGTGGAAAAGGGATATAAACATTTATGGAAACGAGTTCTGCTTGATAAATATGAGCTGTTTGACAACGATGAAACCCATACCGTCACTATGAACCTGTCTCTTCTCAAGCTGCTTAATGTCAGACAAATTCCGGAAGTCACCATCTCTTGGGCAGGAGAGGATGAAATAAAGGTCAACAAACTTCTCCCTTTCGACATGTCCAGGGAACCGTATGCAGTGTTACACGTGTATCCCATGTTCTCCTATAAAATGTGGCATCTTGCAGGCTGGGTAGACCTCATTCGCTGGCTTAACGCAAAGGGACTTCGAACAGTGCTGACAGGGAGCAATTCACCGGATGAATTGGAGTACATATCCCGTCTTTGTAAATCATCATTATCTAACAGCATAAAAGTTGCCGGGATGCTCAACCTAAGTGAAGTTGGTTATCTCCTTAGTAAGGCATCAGTATATATTGGGCTTGATACCGCAGTTACGCATATAGCAGCAGCCTTGGGAATACCAACTGTTGCTCTGTATGGACCGACCAATCCTGTTAAGTGGGGGCCGATGCCGAAAAAAGTTTCTTTTTCAGGTAAAAGTCCCTATAAGGAAAAGGGGTCCCAGAGGGTAAGCAATGTTTTCCTCTTGCAAGGGAAGGGGGACTGTGTTCCTTGTCATGAAGAAGGGTGTGACCGAAATATAAAAAGCCTCAGCAGGTGTCTCCAGGACATACCAGCAGCTGATGTGATTAAAGCAGTAGAAACAATGATAACGCAAAACAGTTAACCGGTAGCAAATAAATATGTGGTGGTAATATGAAGGGAAAAACTCCTGAAAAGGACCGATGGTTTATTATTGCCCATTCTTTTAATGCGGATGGAGTAGCCGCAAGCCAGACAATCACTGACAGGTTGCCGTATTTTATAAATCGGGGACTTGAGTTTGTTGTTCTTAGCGCTGTCACGGGAAGAAAAGACACGCAAATTCCTCATTATCAGGTAATATCTCCTGCTCCTTCCGGTCTCCGCTATGATATGAGGTTTATAATAAAAAATAAGATAAAAAACAAAACAGCACGAAGCATACTAAAAAGCATATCTGCCATTCTCTGTCTTCCCTTTTACCTCGTTGAAAAAATCTTCCTTCAACTTGACAGTCAGTGGTCATGGTTTTTGAGTGCGTCTATTAAGGGTAGCCAGCTGATAAATAAATATCACCCCGCGCTGCTGTATTCAACCGCAGGACCGTCAACTACACACCTCGCAGCGTATATCCTTCATAAAATCCATGGTCTTCCATGGATGGCGGAACTCCACGACCCCCTGATACTCGATGATCAGTGCCCAAAATGGCACAAGTATTATTTTAATCGATTTGTCGAGAAAATTGTATGCGGTAATGCTTCAGTAGTTGTGTATTTCACGAACCGGGCACTGGAGAATGCCAACAGGCGTCATCCGATAAAGAACAAGGCTATTGTTGTAAGGCCGGGCGCGACTCCGCCGGATTTTCATAATATCCATTATGCTAAGACGGATAAAATACATTTTGGCCATTTTGGATCACTTGATAAAACTCGAAATCTTGAAGTATTTATCAGGGCTCTTTATGAATTAACCCGGGATAATCCAGGTCTTAAGGATCGTATCATTCTTGATGTATATGGTTGTGAGTTAGATGCTGTTTCGCGAAAGGCGTTTAATAACTACCCTCTAGGGAATCTGCTAGTTGAGCATGGCAGATTGGAATATGATCCGGAGACCGGCAAATCCGGAAGACAGCAGGTTCTGGAAGCCATGAAGAAAATGGATGTATTGGTAGTATTACACGGGGGTGAGGGTAGCGTCTGTTATGAATATATTCCTTCGAAACTATATGAATATTTACTGACCGGACGCCCTGTATTGGGACTGGTTGAAACTGGTACAGAGCTCGAAGGGTTCTTGAGTGAAAACAATCATACGTCCGTTGATAAAGACGACATCTCAGAGGTTAAGAAAGCCATCGAATCGTATGTCGCTAAGTGGGACGCAGAGGGATTGGATGACAGCCAGGCCGCATCTCCTTTCACGGTTGAGGCAACGGTAGACACATTAATAGCAGCTGTATCCGATATTGATGACTAGTGCCGCAAAATAGGATCTTTCAACACCCGATCTGCGGTTTGTAATGTTTGTAAGGAAGGGACTCCATGGAGCAGCAAATAAAAGATATTGTTCTGTTTTGCAAGTCCTACGGCAAGGACATGCTCCGAGCGCGCCGCATGGCCGAAAGCGTTTACCGCTACAATACGGACAACGTTCCTCTGTACATAAGCGTACCGGCATCAGATCTGAATAAGTTCAAACAATGCTTCGAAAACATCCCCTGCCATTTCATCACAGATGAGGAAATACTCAACAAAACCCAACAGGTTTACGGTCATCTGCCAAGACGTTTCCCCTCTCACTTGCTACAGCAATTGATAAAACTTGAATTCTGGCGAATGGGTTTGTGCGAGAATTACGTCTGGCTCGATTCCGATTCCTATTTTATCAGGAATTTTTCACGCTCAGACTTTTTGCATGATGAAACCCACCCGTACACGGTTCAACATGACCTTCAGGATCTCCGCAGTTTTGCTGCAAGATGGAATAAACCGAAAATTATTGGCGATTTCGAGAAGATGGCACAAGCATTTCAAAAGATATCAAACAGATCCGGTGTGTATTTCAATTTTGGCCCATCTCCAGTGATATGGTCGACTCACGTCTTGAAAAATCTAGATAAAGAGTATTTACCAAAAGAAAAAAAGACCATATATGAATTGCTTGAGGAATATCCATGTGAATTACATTTGTATGGTGAATATGTTCACAAAAGTAATATAATACCGATCTTGCCCATTGAGCCACTTTTTAAAGTGTTTCATTATGCAGAACAATTCTATGAATCTCAAATGATGGGAGAATCCGAATATTCCATATCAAAAGAATATTTAGGAATAGTAATTCAATCAAACTGGAGTACAGAAAAAAAAAGAAAAACAATTTTCGATAGAATAAGAAAGAGATTTCGCAAAGAGAATTAATGGTAAAAAACTTGCACCAGCAGGATACACTGTGAAATACAAGGCAAGCATAATAATTGTTAGTTATAACAACTATAGAGCAACAACAGGGCCCTGTCTTGAAAGCTTGTTGAAGGACAAGAGCATTGAAAATTTAGAGATCATAATTGTTGATAACGCCTCGACTGATGACAGCCCTCTTTTATTGGAACAACACACCAAGGGTCTAAAAAATGTAACTTTGCTCCTTAATAATGAAAATAGAGGGTTTGCCGGTGGTAACAATGATGGTGTTGTCCATGCAGAAGGTGAAATTATAATTTTGCTTGGCAGTGATACAATAGTACCATCAGGATCAATTGGGAAAATATGCTCGTGCTTAAAAGGTGCTGACCGAAAAATGTTGCTTGGACCCATAACGAACGAAGCAGGAAATGAACAGCAAATATTTGTGCCGCCAGCTACACGTGCTTTGGATATCCTCCGCGAGGGGATAAATTGGTGTAGTCGTCCTAATGGGCATTTCTTTAAGGCTAGCCGTTTGGACTTCTTTTGTGTAGCAATGTTGAGAAGTACCTACGAGGAGTTGGATGGTTTGGATGAGAGTTTTGGGCTTGGGTTTTATGAAGACTATGACTTTTCATTGCGTGCCAGGGGAAAAGGTTGTGAAATACTTTTTTCGGAAGATATCTTTATTTATCACAAGGGGAGTTACAGCTTTTCGAGGCGAAGTGCCGACGAAACTAAAAACCTGATGCATCGAAACAAGAATCTGTTACAGAGGAAACATTCAAATCGCATTTCCTTTTATGGAGTCAGGGAGGGGAATTTAAGCGTATTGAGACAATATATAGATTTCAAAAGAATGAGTAGCACTAGTAATAATGGGGATTTAGATCGTAAATTCGATAAAAGATATTTTTTCGCCCAAACGATGTTTTCTCGAAACCCGATCAAGAAGTTGCAATATTATATAAAATTAAAAAAATTGCGCAGTGAGTATGCCAAGGGGTAAATCGATCGTTGCTTTTGCCAATACACACCTATCCAATCTATGTTCTTAATGGGGCTGGTGATGTGATGTTGCTTCCGGTAGCCATCAACTGCAGCCTTACAAGGGAGGTGAACATAATCATCAATAATACAAAATCCACCTTCAGACAGCTTGGGATATAGACTGGTGATAGCGTCCAGTGTCGATTCGTACATATCCCCGTCGATCCTGAGCACCGCAAGTTTTTCAATGGGAGCATCAGGCATGGTGTCTTTGAACCAGCCTTTTAAGGAAACGACATTGTCATCAAGCAAACCGTATTCTTTAAAACTTTCTTTTACGGATTCCTCTGAAACGGCCAGAAAAATCTCTGTATGATGGATATCGCCTTTGTCAAGCGGATATTTTTCTTCATCGGGTTTCGGGAGGCCTTCAAATGAATCAGCTACAAAGACACGCCGATCCGTGGCAGCATAAGCTTTCAACATGGCCTTCATAAAGATAACTGCCCCTCCCCTCCAAACCCACCTGTTTCAATAAAGTCCCCCTTGACATTGTTTTTTATTGTCGTTTCAACACAATGCTAGATATTGTCCAAGCGTTTAAGGCCGATCATTGATTCAGCATAGCGTGGCCACACTTTCCATTCTTCTTTGTCAGAACTGTTACTCGTCGGTAGTTTTACGACTTGGTAGCGAGAAAGTTTGAGAAGTTTCGAAAACATAAGGATTGCTTTGCGATGAATCCAACGCTTTCTGTATGCGAACATTTCAATGGGCATCCCGGGCTCGTCCCAAACAGTAAAACTGAGTGTCCTTTTAAGCAGATCAAAATATAAATTTCCTGCATCTTTTGCCATCTTAGATACCTTTCTTTTCCCTTAGTCTCTTAATTGTAGAGTTCATGCAAAACTGGCAGGATAGCCTGTACCATATCCATAAAACCTTGTATATGAAAACATCGCAAAGTTTTTTGGGACCTTCAACTTTTTGAAACTATAGCGCTTTTCTGTTTTTTACTTTGATCGTTCCCAACTTGTCCGGGTTAGATTTATAGAGATAAAAACAGGCCTGATCACCGGCCCTTTTTTCATTCAGGTCAGCCGCCACTAGCTTGAATTCCTTAATTTGCTTTTTAGTAAAAATCGATCTTTCCAACCCGTTTTCAAGAGATTCCGGTGCTTTTAGAGAGATTCCGTTTAGGTACTGTTCACTGCCCCAAAACTGGAACTCGTCGGAATCATAAGTGATGTCCTTTACTTCAAAACCGGTTTTCTGCGCAATGATGCGTATGCTTTTTTCAGTGTGAAGATAGAGATGACGCGGTGCATCCAGCTGAACCCAGTTCTGTCCATATTTTTCCCAGGCATGTGACGAAACAACGGGGACCCTGATTAACACGAACCGATCCTGTCGTAGCGCACGGTAAAGGTTCCTGGCAGTATTCATGGGGTCCGGCATATGTTCAAATGAGTGGTGGAGCATTATGAAATCATATTGAGAACCTTGCTCCGATAACGTCTTTTTGTAAACAGAGACACCATTATCGTAAAGAATATCATCTTCAATGAAGGCATCCAATCCAGTTAAAGAGTTAAACCCGTCTTTTCTCAAACGGACAAGCAATTCTCCTGATCCGCAACCGATATCCAAAATCTCTGAATTTATAGTTACTGCCGCCTTTTTTAACCAGTCAAAATAGTTTGGAGGGGGATATAGGTTTAGAAAGAGCATCGCGAACGGTGTTTTTTTATCCGCAAGCGCATATCGGGTTCTCAAGTACTTAAAGTATGATTTGAACACATTGTCGAAACAATTTCTGATTTTCTTGAATGAGTAATAGTCATTGTCATAATGATGTTTCAGGCTGTCAGGAATATCAGTTATTTGTAAACATCCGCATTCGGCACACTTAAAATAAGGGAACATCTCACCTGTGCCAAGCATCTTTTCACTCAGGGAAAACGTCTGATTCCCCTCTAAATTACCGCAGATTCTGCATTTATTCATGATCTAATTGATTGATAAGAATTTACTTTTACACGAGAAGAGTGTAAGCTAATTACACTTGTAAATCAAGACTTAAGAAGTAAATTGTCAAAAGCATTTCAATATGTCTGGCACATTCACAGGTATTGATTCACCCCGCAGATGGCATCGATGCGTTTGGAATTTAAAAGGGTGTTGAGTGTTTCCCTGTTTCGCTCAAGGTTTGTCCGGTCGTTTTCCCGGTGCCACAGATGCAAAAGCGGCGCGGCAAACCGGGCGCTTTTGCGGCGTATGCCGGATCTTATCAGACGTATTACCATGTCCGAGTCCTCGAGCCCCCAGCCGGAATAAGATTCGTCTAGGCCATTTATCCTGAGCAGGTCATCCCGCCAAGCGGATAAATTACAGGTCGTAGCTCCCTCCCACTTGTGCGCCGGAAGCTTGCGCAACCGTGTGGCGACGGGCAGAGACAGGATGGGCAACCACCGGTTTATATCTTTTTTTACCCAGGCCTTTATCCACCGAGCAATGGTCCAGGTATGGACCGGTACCCGATTCTTTAGAACATGATCAGTAAATGGCTCACTCAGCAGGAGACGGCTCCCGACAAGAAACCATCCCCGCTCTGCCAAGGCCCGGTGTTGAGAAACAAAATCGGGCAGAGGAATGCAATCTCCGTCAGTAAATATGATGTAGTCGGCGGAAGTTTTCGCTATGGCGCAGTTGCGAACGGCGGCAGCTCGGAACCCTTCATCTTTCTGCCAGACATGACTGAGATTTAAATCCGGACGCTGTTTATAAGATGTAACAACCCGAGTTGTTTCATCTGTCGATCCATCATCAGCCACAATCAATTCAAAATCTTTGTCGTTCTGGGCGCAATAGCCTTCAAGAGCAGCTGAGAGAGCATCCGGACGATTGTAAGTAGTTATAATCACAGCGATACGCATCATTTGCCCTCTTCCATATACATTAACTTCAGGTAACGATAATACGTGCCCTCCGCATTTGATACAGCCAGCATAAATCCTTCCCTGCCATCAAGAAAACCGGCGCGGATAATATAGGTATGAACGAAACTCCAAAAACCATGCGATAACGCAGTCAAGAGTCCTGACTTCCTTTTCTCTTTGTGCATCATACTGGCGCCTATTGAGGAATAATTGTTCATCGTTTGAATG
>Ga0208771_1001356_pt1 | contig 13044 bp, 32 predicted proteins | sample AntAceMetag02UKX_FD_184775 | JGI IMG/M metagenome (GOLD analysis project Ga0208771, IMG submission 184775) | Saline lake microbial communities from Ace Lake, Antarctica - Antarctic Ace Lake Metagenome 02UKX (SPAdes) (version 2) | ecosystem: Environmental > Aquatic > Non-marine Saline and...
TGACCGGTAACAGGACTGTAACATAGGGCTCCCTCCAATATTGATAGGGTAACAAGGCTGTCGGTTCGATACCGGCTGAAAGCTACAGAGATGGCGGGCCCTGAAAAACATCAAGACCTACCACCTGGTAGGCGAGTAGATCAACCGATCTGCTGGTTTTTAAATTTGTATACGGCTGAGGCCGGCAAAGCTCGAGGGGTGGTTCCCTTGGGCTTTTGTTTTTTAACATCTTTTAACATTCATTATAGCCCACGTTTGTAGGGAATGGTTATATTATACTATACAATTTAAAACAACCACAATGTCCAAGAAAATTACAAAGGGTGCCATTGCTGAATTTGTTCGTGAACAGCTGAAGACTGATGAACGTTGGGCCAAGCAGGCATTACTTAAGATTTACGAATTCCAAACTGCCGAAGAGCAGGCTGCCGGTTATACAAAAGTTTATAACGGTGTTGGATTCAGCGGAGCGGACTCAGAGTTCATGTCGTCCCTTGCAGAGCAACTTATCCGTAAGGGTTGGTTATCCCCTAAACAAATGACCTACCTTCACAAGCGTATCCACAAGTACACGAGACAGGTTATCATGATTTCCGATTCGGTAAAGCTTACACAGCTTACTGCCAAGTACCAGGCCAAAAGGCTGAATTTTATTGGGGAAATGGCAGCAAACTCCCTTATGTAACGGGAGTTTTTACGGGGGAAGTTTTAACTTTTTTTAACATTCTATATTGCCCAAAAACCATAATTTTGGTTATATTTAACTATACAAATTTATAAACCAAACAATTTTTTATGGAGTTTCAAAAAAATCAAACACCCCAAGTTGTTGAGGAAAACAACCAAATTTCGGCCATGGCCATTACCCTTTATCTCCAGGATCACACATTTATGTCTTGGCAAAAAATGATGGATATCTGGCTTGATGGTTACAATTCAAATAAATACAATATGAAAATCACACCTTATCCCAGGCCTAATGGTGGCAGGTTTTCTATAGGTGGCCATGAGGATCCATCCAATTATAAAAATACAATCCAATACCTGGTGGACCATGGTTTTATTACCTTCTCTCATATCAATGGTTTCAAATGTTTGGCCTCAACCAAAAAAACCAAACATACTTTGAAATTTTCTGGTATCAATTTTCCATTCAAATACAAAGTTCGGAAAAATAATGAACCCCAATATGGTCTGGTTTTTACAAATTAATTAACATTCTTTAACCTTTCTTATGGCCCAAAAGCCATAGGATTGGTTATATTATAGTATACAAATAAAAAACTGATAACATGCAAAAAGAATATCAACAATTACGTGAAGCAAATCTTGAAGTTGCTGAGGCCGTATATAAAGTTCTTAAAAGAGATAAGGCAATGTCTCATGCAAATTTTGTTAGACTTTTCCAGGAAACTAGAGGTTGGAGCAAATGGAACACATTGAGTCAGAATTTTGATACTGTGAAATGGTTTCTACGTGACCACAACCTGATGACACTTGAAAACATCAATGGTCTGGCATTTTTAGTTGCAACCCAGAAATGCTGGCACACAAAGAATTTTAAGAATGCCACCAAGGAAGTCCAACTTACATCCAATGATGCTATTGATAGGGCTATCTAATATGTGGTTATCAATAACAACATGGTACCTGCAGAATTTGAAGGACCTATTGTAGCCAACTTCTTAGGCTTGGAAGGTAAAGTTTGGGACTATTTCGTTAGCGAATATAATTATCAGGAAGATTGGAATTCTAATGATCATTGTGGTCTACCAATTAAATACAAAGTGATTGGCCCTGTAATGACGATAATATCAACCGGAGTTTTGAAAAAGGTATAACCTATCAAACTATAATAGTACACTGAATTGACCCAGACTAACCCTCTGGGTTTTTCAGTTTGGTAACGTATTGGTAACTAATTGGTATGGGAATACATGAAAAATAAGTACCTAAATATTTTTTTATCCCAATTATATTGGTTATATTATAATTCAACAATATCGTAAAAACCGATTAACAATTAAAGACAAATTTTATGGACAACATTTTGAAAATCGTTGGTGCCGCTCTCGGCGGACTCTTGCTTATTGGACTGGTAGCAGTTCTTGGCGGAACTCTTGTATTTTGGTTCTGGCCCCACTTCATTGGAGACGTACTTCCCGGCCTAGTAGCATCAGGCGCAGTGGCAGGTACTATTGCTTGGTGGAAAGCAGTACTATTTACTTGGACATGCGGTATCCTGTTTAAGGGTGGTTCGAGTTCGAGCTCCAGTAAGTAATACAAAACATTTAACATTTATTAACAACTCCGATGGCCCAGCTGTCGGAGTTTTTTGTTATATTATACTATAACAAATTAAAACAAATAATATGAAACGAGGTCCGCCCAATTAAAAATTCTACTAATATTAAAATATAGAAAAAATAATAAAAGAGTAATAACGTTAAAATAGTCTGCAGACTAGGTTAGGGCAGCGGAAGCCGCAATGTTCCTAACCGTTGGTTGAGATAGTGGGGCACCTGATGTCTCGACCACCCCTGGAGCCGGTCATGTGGTTAACACTGCATAGGCCGGCTTTTGAGTGTTGTCAGACTGGGACGCTGTTGTGACGTGTTGCACCGTACAGACGAGCTGGGATATTTTATGTAAGTTCCTCTACACCATACCAATTAAGATTATACGTTCTTTTTTGTTTGGCAATTTGTTCTTGTGATGGTTTCCCAAATTTTGTACCTAGTTTTCCCATACCAGATTTAGACATTTTATCTTTGGTTTCCTGACTATGTTTACGTTTAAGTGCTGCCACACGTATTTTATCTTTGGTTTCCTGACTATGTTTCTTTCCTGTTCTATATTTAGAGAGTTTTTCTTTTCCATTATCTCCGAGTACACCTCCATTATTACTACAACCACCTGTAGGAGATAAGTTATAACCATTAGGGCTTAGTGTTTTAAATTGTTCTATGTATTTAGTTTCTAATATCATGTTATCTTCTGGATTACATTCTATTATTATCTTTCGTGTAAACTGTTCTTTACCGTGCTTTCGGATTGAATTGTTAAGTAATACACCACTACCTAAATACGCATCACCTCTTAAGCCCCTATGGGACCCTACATACTGTTTACCAGATATTGTATTAGTTGTTATGTAAATAAAATTAATCATATCCTATATACTTTATATGTAATCAGTTATAAAAAGTTTCATATATATCCAGAGTACAGACTAAACGTGTAAGGTATACATATTACAGCTCTGCTCTGTGCCCTTCTAGAGAGGTTAAAGTTAAAGCAGACCTACAGTCTAGCACCTTTCCAATTATACTTAACAATAACTTAACAACACGGAGCCGTAACTTGGGACCCAGAGGTGACCATCTGTAATATATTTTGTGGTGGTAGGTATGCTATCTTCAACTCTAACACTATAAGTAAACCCATGGGCATCTGACAGAGCCGTTATTTAGTAGATCCCTCCGGCCTGAGGTAGGGTGGAGTCCACTCTTCCTGGCTCTTTCGAAAAAAAACCACCGCCCTTTGTGCCGTGTTCCATGCTGTGCTTATGTACTAAAAAGTATGGGAGCCCTAGCGGTCCCGCAACGATACCGGTAATTGTTCCCCGATATCTTCGCAGTTAGGCTAGGATACTCCCCACCAATGTGGAAGTCCACCGGTTGAACCTTGTATGCCAACCGGTGTAACTTCCATGTGATTTCCTACTTGGCGAACCTTGCTTCCTTATGGGCCAGGAAAGTTTGATACATTGTATTACAGGATTCAACCTTGATACCTTCAGCAGTACGATAGATGACATCGTTGATGGCTTCATCGTCCGTGTTATTGATTACAACAACCACCAGGTTCTTGGAGGTCTCAGCGTCACCGGAGATCCATGCATCCAAAATACCGGTATTGGCATACTTGTAATTGGCTTCGTTCAGAAAATTAACAACTGGGTTAGTGTTTTCCTTGGCTACGCGTTTGAATGTTGACTTTTTCATTTTGAATATTTTTTAGTTTTTATAAATTTGTATAGTATAATATAACCATCTCTGCCTTATCTGGGCAATCATAGATGTTAAAAGATGTTAAAAGATTTAATATCTTTTGGGGCCTCCAGTAATACGAGCTTCCATGATGGTTACACCACCACAGGATTCTGCACATACAGAGATCTCATTTGAATTAGGATTCAAACCAATGGATTCTACTACATCAAAAACTTTATTGGAAATACGGTTTGGGAAATCATGACCCAGTTCGATAGAAATTCTCTGCCTTTCGCAAAAGGTATACAGTTTCAACCGGCAAGGAACTTTTTTCTTCGTAAGAGCTGCGGCAAGGGCGTTATAATTCTTGATCATAAAAAGGTTTGTTTTAATTTGTATACTTAAATATAACCAATCCAATGGGAAGAGGGCAACTTTGAATGTTAAAAGATGTTAAAAAAATAATTGAAAATAAGTGCCCAAACATTTTTTTATCCCAACTATTATGGTTATATTTAACTATAACAAATTAATACTAAACAATTTGTGATCGCGGACCGGGTAGTGCTGGAGCCGCGGCGGACATACGTACAAGGTACACAAGTACAAAAAGGGTCAGAGAAACAAACACACACTATGTGGACGTCTCTAAGAGGGTGGACTCCGCCCTATGTGTTTGTTTTTTAACCACATATGAAACTTTGTCACACACTACTCATATAAAATATATGACGCTTCCTAAAAGTAAATTCCCTCCCAATCGCCACACATTTGTATACCTCACAACAAATGGGCTCACTGGTGAACAGTACATAGGGGGACATACTGGAGATTTAAATGTAGAATACTTTGGTTCCGGAACACTAATTAAAAAAGCCTTAAAGGAATATGGTAAAGGAAATTTCAAACGAAAAGTTCTCGAATTTTGTGAGCCCTCTAAGAAACACAGGGTTGAATCTAAGTACATTAAAAAATATAATACCCTCCAACCTAATGGATATAATATACATCCTAATGGTGGTCAGGGTGGCCTTCATGAACATTCAAATGAAACCAAACAACAAATATCCCAAACATTGAAAAATAATTCTAAAAAAAGTACCCGATAATTTTTTTATCCCAATAATTTTGGTTATATTAATATTATTGTAAGTAGCGGATGCCCTAGTCATGATGGGTTCACGGCATGTTACTCTGATGTTCAACGAGTGTTTAGTTATAGGATACCATAACATTCACGTAACATTTGACTCAGTGTCACGGCATGATTTCAGACACACAATTCTAGTTATCACTTGTTATATAGTTTCGTGCACTTCATAGAATTGTGTGTACAATCCTCAATAAAAATTATTTGTATACACTCAGTGACATCGCAGAGCACGTCGTAATCGATCTAGATTAAAACACATATTATGAAAGGTTCTCAGTACTTAATTTTTTTAACCCAAACTAATTTGTTATATTAAACTATAATTAAAAATAAAATATGGATTTGAACAAAGAGGAGAGGATGAGTAAAATGGGTGATGTCCTAAAAGTAATAAGGGATGGAGGGGTTGAACCTCTTGGCTGGTACTGGACTGGCACACACACTCTTGAAATAGTCTTTCATAGTCAAGAAGAATACAGAAGAGCCCAGACTATCATAGTGTCCTCCGAGAGTACACAAGGTGATCACGTTCCGTGTACCTTGGGGTATGTATCGGTGATGCACATTGAAGTAAAGTACGCGCTACTGTTCATTTTTTAGGCACACACTCTCTGGTCACACACACTTTAAGAGGTTGTTAAGGGCCATTCACTTTTCTTCGCTTAACCTGTACAGGAAATGAGGGAGAGCGTAGAGGTTACTGGGAGAAATTATTTGGCTCGGGATGGAGGGCGAGGCACCTATTAGGCTTGAGCCCGCGAGTTCAACCTGTAGAGTGTTCATTGTATACTATAAAGAAATATAAAAATAAGAAATAATGAATGAGTTAGAAAGAGAAAAGTTAAAGATTTTTGGATATGGAATTTTAATCGGTATCTTAATAGAAGGTATTATAATTATGCTTGCTTTAATGTAGAAAGTTATGACTGAAGAGTTAATTGAAAAATGTAGGGAGATATCTGAATCTGTATACAATATGGTAGAAGGAGATGATGTATGTTCGGAACCTATTAGTAATGATGAACGAGTACGTATGGAGAGTCTATTAGGAGAAGTGTTAGAAGACTTAATGGATCCGGATGGAGTAGAATGTATATGTGATAGGGATATTCTTAAATTATATAATACGTTAGTGTCAGAGGGATATTTATAATTTTAACATTTATTAACATAAGTATTGGCCCAGCTGAGTTTAGTTTGGTTATATTATAGTATACAAATTTAATAAGACCGAAGAAATGATTAAAGAGAAGATTAAAATTGCATGTGAGACGATGACTGACTTGGTTGAAACTACATGCGTATCCGAAGTTCCTAGTTACGGAATGCAATTTTAAAAATAAAAGAAATTATGGCATACAACATTTATCCAACACCAACAGTAAAAAGATTCTACAAAGCATGTCGCAACGACGAATTGTTTAAGATGGAAATGAAAGAAGTAGAAGGAGCTGAATATGTAGAACCCAAAAGATTTGCTGATAACAAATTAGTCCTACTCTATGCAGCCACATATGCTGGATATCTATTAGGAAGAGGAGATAAGAAAAAATATCTGGAATTAGATAAAGACTAAAAAAATGACGAGACGAAAATGGGAATTGATTAAAGAAGAAGTACCGTATAAAAAAGATGTTTATAATTTCGGATGGGGTACAATTCAAACATATGATGTTTTTGTAGACATTTATAGAAAGAAAAAATGGAATGGCACTTATAAATATAAAAAAGTAGAACGGTAAAGTTAACATTTTTTAACATATACCGTTGTCATATATAATATAGTTTGGTTATATTTAACTATACAAAAATAAAAATAATATGAGCAATTACTCAAAAATAAAGTTTGGAATGCATAAGGGAACTCCGGTGGATGAGATCCCTATGGATTACCTGATTTGGTTATTTTTTGGGTTAAGATTTCAATTAAAAGATCAAAAATTATTTAAAGAACTTTTACAATATTTTTTATCAAAAGATATTAGAGTAGAAGGAAACGGTCCTTGGGAGTTCTATTTCAATGACTATGTCAATCCAATGGCAGGTGGTGGAGAAAGACCATTTATGACAGCCCAATGGAGAATGAAGAACTCAAAAGGTGAATTCGTTTATGAAGCTGGTCATTATACATTACCATCATATATTGAATTAGTTGGAGATAAATTCGAAATCGCTAACAAGTATGTAGCGTATGATTACAAATTTGGAGGATTAAAGATGGTTTATGAAATCAATCCTGATTATTATTTCTTTGATGGTTATGGAAGAATAATGAGAGGTGCATTTTTAATGCGAAAACCTTGGATTCCAGAAGGCCAATTTTTAGCTGGAGACTTTTCAAAGAATTTACCAATAGAGAAATTAGATATACAAAAAACAAATCATTACAAAAATTTTTAAAATGAGCGCATACTTATACAGGCTTTATGCCGTACAACAATTCCAAGGACAAAAGGTTGGAGTTTATGTATTTGAAGGAAATTTTCCTGATGCTAAGATTTTGAGTGATGCTCAAGAAATCGTTGATGGAACACGAACTCGTAAAGAAGTAATGGAATACGATGAGTGGATGTATGGGCTTGATGAAGTATTTCCAAATCATGGTCCTTCCAAACGAAGAGAATTGACTTACTATACCCGTATTTTAAGGAGAAGTCAAAAGGTTGTGGATGAGAATGAAAATGTCGATAAGGCTATTTTTGTTGATTCTACTTTGAAGAAAGATTGGAGGGGTGAAACAACTTTGTATGAGAACAGAGTGTTTGATACAATCAAATGTGATACTCCTGAATATACTGCATGTGAAGAAATTGGATCAATATTAGTTTAAAGATGAAAAAGATATTAGTAAATATAACGTCATGGACCAGAGTTGGTGCGGCTGGTGCTGAACATTTCTATGCGAAAGTATATGAAATTGAAAGTGATCAAAATGTCTATGACATTGCTAGGAAAGGTTTACGGTATTCTGATAAGAGAATTGAGCTTGAAAGAAAACTAGATACTCAAAAGGAACTTGATAAATTAAATCGAAAAGATCATACCAGTTATAACAAATATAAAATGGGTGATTCAACTTCTCGTTTTAATAGTATTGATGAAATTAAAGAAGAAGTTAAGAAGCAATATCCTGGATGTGATTTGATATTCTTTAATGATAGGGAATTAGATAATGAAGAATATGATGTGTTTGAATTTGCTCCCGAAGGAATAGTCAAAACCGGAAAGAAGATTCAGATTCATGATTTTAAAGGATTTAGTCCAGAATTTGCTAATCTTACTGAAGGTTCTATCCACGAAGTTATTGAAACTCCAGACCGCTATAAAAATAAGAAAATGGAAGTGGAAGGTGTTTGGGTAATGGGTGTTACTGAACCGGTGAAAGTTCTTAGTTATGAATATATCAATATTTAACATTTTTTAACATTTAAAATTGCCAACTATATAAGCAATTGGTTATATTAAACTAATCAAATTATAAAAATATGAAAAAAATATTTCTAGGAATTGCCGTATTAGCATTAACAAGTTTTACAATGGCGAGTGCGCCTGGTTCTAATCCAATTGAAAGAATTGGTGGTAATTCAGCTTATGAAATCCAGGCATATCTTACAGTATTAGATGGAATGACTTATCGAGTTTTTATATCCAGATCAAAATCAGGTGGATATGACAATGAAATGGTAGTTGTTAATATCGATAAAGAAAGATTGGAAATTGAAAATTTGAAATTAGAAAACGAGAAATTAGAGTTTGAAATTTCGAAACTTAAACGATAAACGAACTAATTAAATTATATACATGAAAAAATTAGGTCAAAGAAATTACGAACTTATTGGTAACTCAATGAGAACTTTGGGATTTGCTCATTGGATGGATGGTTTAATGAATGAAGAACAAATGTATTGTGATGAGATTGAAGAAATTGTAGAATTTCTAAAACATCTTCATACTTCTGGGAAACCTTTTGGTCGTATAAATTACGAAGATCGGTTTGCAGAATTTAAGAAGGAAACTGCCTAATATTATGGATTTAGGTGAAAAGGTTTTAATTTTTAAAAACCCTGAAGATATATCGTCCGCATATACTTTGGAAGTCACCGATGTTTATGAGGTAGGACACGATGAAACATATTTTGAAATAACAGAAAAAAAATTAACAAATGTCAGAAGAATTAAAAAGATCAACCGGAACTAATGTAGAACATGAAATCGCAACTGAAATGGTTGAAATGGTTGATAGTGGTGAATTGGATGAAATGGTTGATGCTGAAATGAAAAGCGAAGAATCTTTCATGGATAAAGTTTTAAACATTTTTGTAAAAAATTAACTTTTTTTAACATTTGAGATTGCCCAAGTCCCAGTGGATTGGTTATATTACATTATACAAATCAAATTAATACTATATGTCAGAACCAAGAACTTTTACGCGTGCGGAATTATTAACAATGGCCGCCAGTTATCATGGACGAGTGATTTCCACTGAAAAACTAAATCAACTATCGAATGAGCGCCTTACAGGTATGTGTCATCCACGTGATGTAGATCGCAAAAGTGGTGGTTGGTAATTTAACATTTATTAACATTTAAGATAGCCCAAGTGGGCTATCTTTGGTTATATTTAAGTATACAAATTAAAACAAACTAAAAATATTATGAAAACTCAAACGTGGTTACCAGTAGGAACTCAAGCAAACCATAAAGATATGTTAGTATCTAAAGGTGATGTCCTTGAATTATTTGATGGGGAAATGATTACCTTTGTTGAAATGAAAAGAACTAAATTCTGGGGAAAGATTGGTAATCAATCTAATTTCACAGTAGTTCCGGTATGGCGCAACAAACATAATTTTACTCCTTATGTTGTTAGGGTGACCGGTGAGAAAGACAAAAAAGTTACTGCAAACCAAGTGAAGCCAACAGGTCTCAAATATGGAAACCTCTTCGCTTTGGAAGGACATAAGGAAACTTTTATGTTTGCAGGAAACGAAATCAAAAAGGGAAGTAAAAAATTGGTAGGTGTTGATTTAGCCACCGGACGAAAGTTTACAATTGATCCTTCTTTTACCCTTGTAAAAGTTAACCTCCCTAAAATCAAAAGGGAATTCCCAATTAAAGCATAATGAATAGAGATCTAATATTAGTAAGAGGAGTAAGTGGGAGTGGTAAAACCACTTTCGCATCACTCATAGGAGGACCAGTTTTTGCAGCCGATGATTACTTTATGAAAAAAGGAAACTATGAGTTTGATGCGAATAAATTAGGAGCGGCTCACGGACAATGTCAAATGAAAACTAAAGAGGCAATGGAAACCGGTCTGTCTAAAATTTGTGTAGCAAATACTTTTACAACCCAAAGGGAAATGAAAGAATATTTCCAACTTGCAAAACAATTTGGATATAGAGTTTTCACAGTAATTGTAGAAAACCATCATGGTGGAATTAATGTCCATAATGTTCCAGAAGCAGTACTTGCAAAACAGAAAGGTCGTTTCGACGTAAAATTATAATTATGGCTAAGAAAAAACAATTTAGGGTAAAAACCATTAAACGAGGATTTATTACGCTGTATCAATCTCAAATTAAAACTTTCTTCGGATGGAAATCAATTTATTGTGCAAATGATGGAGAATGGTTTTTTCATCATAGTCCAGGTAAAAGCAAAAGTACAGAAAAAGATACTATTGAAAATTTTAGAATGGGAGCAGGTTTGAATAAAGATCAAATTGAAATAATTGAAGCATGAAAAATAATAAAGAATTTAATGAGGGTCGTGGTGAAGTGGCAAATGATACTTTGGTAATCGATTCACTAAACATAAAATAAAATGAGAAAATTAATAAGATTCGGATTACTTATCCTTGTAATTGTATTATGTGTGAAATGGTGTAGTGGATGTGGAGAAGGAGTTAAAGCTGCTGGAATTGAAGCAGGTAAAGCGGTTACCGAAGTTGTTGCTGCAACTCTTGATAAAGAAGTTACAATTGAAGTTTCGGATGATCCATATGATATTCTTTATGGAGATAACCAAGAAGCAGAAACTTTTACATTGAGGGAAAAACTTATTGCTGGACGAGAAGCAATAAAAGAAGCTTCAAACTAAATAAAAATATTATGGCCAGGAAAACAATTAAGAGAGAAGTTATTATTGAAAGACTCAATAACGTTCTAAGATCTGAAGGTTTATCAATAGAACAAAAACAAGCAATCGCGGCGTTTGCCGAAACTGTTCTTATTCGCGGAAATTGTTATGAGGGATATTCAATCCCGGAACCAGGAGCCAAGGTGGATAAAAACATTTATCATTGAAATAATGAAAGTTGAAGATACAGTATTAGTAGATGTTGGATTTCGCAATGGTGGTTATGAAGCTAAAATTATTTGCCTAGGAAAATACTTCGCCACAATAGAATCAGATGGTGAACAATGGGATATCATGAAAAAACGATTAACTTTAAAAATTAAAAAATGAAAAGACTTATTTTTGTAATCTTAATAGTGGTTATCGGTCTTACTGCTGCATATCAATATGCTACGGTGGATGAAGTAGAAATCACTGTAACTGAAAAGGAAAGAATTGTGAAATCTGATGGAGGAGATGTTACAAGTTATTACTTGGTTTTCGGTGAAAATGAAACTTTTAAGAATGAAGATGCTATGTTTCATGGGAAATTCAGATCTTCAGATCTTCAAGGAAAATTAAAAGTTGGAGAAACTTATAATGTAAAAGTATTTGGATGGAGAGTTGGTTTTCTTTCCTCATATCGAAACATAGTAAAAATTATAAAATAAATAGAAATTATGTGGGAAAAATTAAATGAAGGTTGGAAATTTACTATAATGTTCATTTGCATTGTATCATTTGTTGGAGCATTGAGTACTGGACTCGGTTATCTTGATAATAACGGAATCCGCACTGGAACTGATGATGTATCTAGATATGAGATGGATGAAGTTCCAGCAGGGATTCAAACTCCAATTCAAGTAAATGCGTACATTGAATATCGCAGTGATTATATCAAAAGTTCTACTCGTTATGTCGATTTTTGTGATGTGAAAGTTACAAGGAAAGAAATGAGAAAGGAAATGAGGGTGGTCTGGAAAGAAATGAAGGAAGGGTGCGTTGGATATGATTCGGATAATGAAAGGGGACTGCAACTAAAGTAATGGAGAGAAGGCTATTAGTTATACAAGAACACAACGCAAAAAGGGCTGGGTTACATTGGGATGTCAGATTTGAAGATGGCGGAAATATAGATACATACCTAACCAAGCGTCCGGAGCCAACAGCGGAACCCAGAGACACCTCTGAGGGCAAAGTCCTGAAAAGCTTTGTTATACCAAAACATGAATTTCCTGAAGTAAAAGGAAAAGTTCGGATGGCTATTCTTGTTGAAGATCATCCTTGGTCTTATAGAGATTTTGATGGAGTAATTGAATCAGGTTATGGCACCGGTACTGTCAAATTGTTATATTGTGACTATGTTAATGTGTCTAGGTTCACAGAAGATAAGATAACATTTGAGTTTAAGAATATATGGTACACAATTTTTAAGACCCACAGAGGTCACCTGATAAAACGAAATACTGATTAATAAAAATAATTAAAAATAATTAAGCTGAGATTTTTTTATCCCGGCTTTTTTAGTTATATTTATTTAGATATGAAAAACCTGATTAATGATGTAAGAGATGGAAAGGATATTCCTCGTAAACCTGAGGAGGTCAAGGGATGGAAAGTCGATCGTAGAAATTATCGTTCTGAATATCATAAAGTTGATGGTATTTGGCCTTGGAAAAGAATAAAGAGAATATGTCAGGCTCATATTGGAAAACCTTTTGATACTGCATTTTCTGCTTATTGCAACCAAGTTCCGATCTATCAACAACAATTTT
>Ga0208771_1001358_pt1 | contig 13026 bp, 11 predicted proteins | sample AntAceMetag02UKX_FD_184775 | JGI IMG/M metagenome (GOLD analysis project Ga0208771, IMG submission 184775) | Saline lake microbial communities from Ace Lake, Antarctica - Antarctic Ace Lake Metagenome 02UKX (SPAdes) (version 2) | ecosystem: Environmental > Aquatic > Non-marine Saline and...
CCTTTGTAAAAATGAGTATTTTTATCAAAAGCCATTATATGATATATGCCTCTAAAATCAAGCCAAAATAACCTGAAATCTCAATTTTTCTTTATTTTCCAAAGCCTACCTTTTTAGAGTGGACTCATCCTTTGTTAATAACTTATTTACGTTCATTTGACTTTTTCGGAGTTTGGGTTTGTTTTGCATAAAAAGTTGTTGGCTCGCCCAAGGGGCCCTTAGGGGGGCGTATTTCGTAATTAAGGCCTTGTTGCATAAGAAGTTATGGCGATTCAAAATCTTAAATCCTAAAAACGAAACGCTAAACAAATTCGAAAATAAAATGTTCAAATGGTCCAAACGAACCTTCGTTTTTCAAGTAGTTTCCTGCATGCAGGAAACTACTTGAATCTCTCCCCTAACTCAAACTGACAAACTGTGCCACTTCTGCTGACGGGAAACAAATATACCCCCTTGTCACGACGGTCTGAGCCTCTCCTGTAATTTCTTTTGTCTGAAACCGGACGATCCAAGCATAATTGGTAGAAATCACCCAATAGGGTAAGTGGCATTCGAGAACCATACAGGCCTTCAACTACTTCTGAGATATTAATTAGAGATGAAGATTCAAAATCTTTTTTCGAACCAATGGCTGGTTCGCTTAAACGATTTGGGTTAAAGACGGCCCTGAGCAGTTTACAAGATACTCGATTGTAAACAGCCTCACAAAGGCCTAAACCTGTGGTTTCAGTAGCAAATTTCAGAATTTCCTCAAGGGAGGGGATTGCTGTAGGATGTGATCGCCCAACATAATCTATGAGCAGAATTGTAGAGATAAGCTCATCTACCGACTGTTGGATACCTATCTTATGTACATTCTCATCTGAATCGTCGATCCACACCGCTAACAAATACTCCCGCCACTTTTGAAGATAATCGAGATGACATGCAATGATTCTATATGGTGGGGAAATTTGTTGCACAAGTAAAGGGGGAAGAATGCCAATTTGTAATAAAGAGTTAGCCACCGTTTTTCCTTTCAAGATTGGCTCGAAACATTGAAGGGATGAATCGATTCCGTATTCTTAACGGAATTGGAATTTAGATGTATTGGTCGTAAGTGATTACTTGATCATTCAGAGTACGCAGTTACAACAGCCGACAGAGTTTTCCATGTCCAAAGCTTTGAAGGTATCAGTCTCTTCCATACATAAGCCGATCTGCAGACGGGGTTGTAGTTTTCTTATTTTGTCGACAAGATATCTATAAACTTCAATTCTTGTCTTTATGGGAAAACGGACTCGGCCATCTTCGGATTTGCCTTTTTCGAGCAGATTTGAAATAGGATTGTCTTTACCTAATTTTCGTTCGGTAAGTTGCAGGGCTCCGGAATAGCTGCAAATCTGGCCTAACGTGACGCGGTCAAGCGGTACCGACCTCAAAAGGTCCTCTATAAAGCGGGTGTATATATTCTGCCAGCCTGCAATAGGAATAATCGGCATGATAACAGCTCGCAGAGGGTAGGCAACATCCGCACATTTTCGCATTGCAGCGATTCTGTCCCCAGGCATAGGTAAGTTTGATTCAAAGGCATTGGCAATTTCGGGGGGATTTAAACTCCAGGAGATAATGGTCTGACCTTGATGGTCAAGTTCGAGGAGATTGTCGACATTGGCACTCTTCGTCAGCAAAGTTAACCTGGCATATTTTTGTTGAGCAAAAAAAGGGACCATTATGCGGGAATAACCGGTAAGCGGGTCAAGTGCCAGCCCATCCTGGAGTTTCCCTAAATAGAAGGCCGTGGGTTCGGATAATTTAGAAGCAACGTTGGCAATTTGATCGAGGATTTCGCTGATATTTACAAAGATTTTTACTGTCGGTGAGAACTTTACGCCGGGTGTGCCTGCAAGATAACAATATTGGCAATCATAAGGGCAGAAGCCATAAACTGAAAAATGCCAGTAGTTTGGGCACGTGTTGCCATCTTCGCCGCTGAATCTAAGCGCACTTTTATGCACTCCAAATACCAACGTACTCTTACCTTTGTAATGCAGCTCCAAAGGATCTGAACTACCAAGCTCAAAGCGGTTGTGAGAAATATCAAATCTTTCAATAATCCGCGCCTGCGGATATAGATTACAAATCGCTTGTACAAAATCATGCTGCTGCGCGCCCTGGAAGCTACCCTTAGTTAGTACAATTGTATCGGGGTTAAAATGGGGAGCTGTCTGGGGCTGATAGTTCAAATATGAGTTCTCTGTTGGAAAAAGGCGTGGCATACTTGGATTTTCGCGCCCTAAATTTGTATTGTCAAGGCAGGAATATTTTTGTCATTGTTCATTTTCATGTTGTTGGTTATACAACCCTATTTTGTTGCATTATACTCGATAAGGCCGCAAATTGCAAGAAAATTCTGTCGTTAGTTTTTGGTATTATTGACGGTTTCAACTGTATTGGATTGATGCTTCACCAACCGTTTGTGAGGATACTGTGAGGATACTGCGAGCATAAGCTAAAGCCATTCGCGAAAAAAGAATGTGAAGGACCGCTCGGGGGGGCTAAGGTCTTGTATAGTCTCTTGTGCCGCGAAGTTCCGACAGGCTTTTGACGCCACGTGGCAAAAAATTCCTTGGGATACGTTCTGCGGGGTATTATATTCCAAAACGTATCAATGATACGCAATGGAGTGCAAACAGTCGCAATAAATGCAAAATTGATAAGTCCATATAAACAAAGGAGTTACGGCCGGAGACTTGAAATGCTGTGGATTGATCACACCCGTGAGGTCGTAGGTTCGAGTCCTATATCGCCCATTCGTCCTTGGCATTGTCTTGCAATGTCTGGTTTTACGTCGAAGTTCGCGGATTCGGAGGTTGGGAAGGATGCGGCGTGAGTTTTTTTTTTATCACCCCCCACCGAAGTTGTTTTATTGGTGATTTGCAGTTATTTGACATTTGGGAAGTTTTGATGATTCCGCATGGGCAAAAATTTGCCCATCCTACCCGGCTATTGCTCTATACAGAGCAGGGCAGTCCCCGGTTTTCCCGATATCGAATCTTTTAAGGATTGTGCTTGACGCGAGTCACCAAACATAGTAATTGTCAATCCACGTGGACTATTATGTAGTGGAAATCCTTGAAAGAAACCGAGATGGCGCGACAAACTTTTGATAAAGAACTTAAGAAAATTCCCGGGCAATAGGAAACCTAAAAATAGCAATAACCTGCCTGGCAACATTCAACCAAAATGACGAATTCTTCGACTAAGATGACCCGAAGCGAAATAAACAACGCCGCAATCATCGGCTTTGCCATCGCGCTGGTGGGATTGGTGACATTCGGATTAGCGGCTATCCCGGCAGTGATCTTTTGCATAATTGGGTTAAGGCGAAAAAAACATAGAAAACTCGCCGGGATTGGCTTAGCAATATGCCTGCTGGATTTCTGTATTCTATTATTCTGCATTTTTCCCCTTACGCCGCCGGGCTCAATGCTTTATCCGTTAAATCTTGCCAAATATCGTCTTGTATGCAAGAACCGTTTCTGGCTGGACTACGACAAGGCGCACGCCGAAAAAGTGCAAAGTCGCTACATGTTGATCTTCGGTTCTTATGGCAAAATTCACTTCAAGGCCGAAAAAGTGGGCCGCTACAAAGGCGATGACATTATCAAATTTGCAGAGCAGCACGGATGGGTCTACGCCGGTCAACTACACCTAACCAAAGAGGACTTTTCCCGATATTTTGACGATTGGCGCAAACTTGCCAAAGAGAATGGAGACTTACGGCATGCAATTTACGAAGTCACCAGCTATATAAGAAAACCATTGTTCTTCCAGGATAGTTGTACCGTTCTGGCATTCGACGCCGGCAACATTCATGGCGTTCCCAGTTACGTCATGATACTCGACGATGGAAGCCAGATGGCCGTGTACGCAAACCACCGGCGATTCCCCGACCCCGCATACCCATTCACACTTCCCCCGCTTTTCGAAAAAGCCCAATAGAATCAGCATACTTCGCAAGACGCTCGATAGCATAGTCACACCTTCTTCCGTGAAAGCATACGGTGGATACCGACGGCCTCGCCAACTTGAGGTCACAGTTTGTGACCTCAAGTTGGAGGCGGTCTGGTTAAAACTGGTTGCAAAGTTTGTGGGGGTTTATAGAATGTTGGTGTGCAGAAGTTTATTAACAAGATAATCTGTGGTGACTGTATTGAGGTGCTGGGGAAGGTGCGCAAGCCGTTTGCGGATCTTGTTTTTGCCGATCCGCCTTTTAATATCGGGTACAAGTACGACAAGTACTACGATAAGGTCAAGAGCAAGAACTATATCGCCTGGACCAAAGACTGGATGAGCGCCTGCAAGAAGGTGCTCAAGCCGGCCGGTTCGTTTTATATCGCTATAGGCGACGACTACGCAGCCAATGTAAAAGTCATAGCCGACGAATTGGGGCTGCACCTTCGAAACTGGATAATATGGCACTACACGTTCGGCCAGCAGACAAAAACCAAGTTCGCCCGCGCGCACACCCACATATTCTACTTCGTCAAGGATAATAAGAATTTCACGTTCAACGACTGGGCTATTCGTGTGCCTTCGGACCGGCAGTTGATTTACAATGACAGCCGGGCCAATCCTGTCGGTAAGATTCCGGATGACGTCTGGCTTGAGTCGCGCATCTGCGGAACATTTAAAGAGCGCCAGGGCTGGCACCCGTGCCAGATGCCCGAGAATCTGCTGAAAAAGATCATTGCGGCAAGCTCAAATCCCGGCGACTGCGTACTCGACCCTTTCAGCGGCTCCGGCACAACCGCAGCAGCAGCACATCAGTTAGGTAGAAAGTACACCGGAATCGAAATCTCCGAAGAATACGTCGACAATGCGAGGAAACGCCTCGCCCAACTGAAAAAGAGCAACCACAACGGCTCGGTTTTGAACAAACTCGAGTCCGATGAATTGCAACGGCTTTTGCGTGACATGTCGGCCACCACCGACCAGGTGGCCGACGACGAAAACCTTTTGAAGCTGTTCGCCGGCCAGTTCACCTTGCGGATGAACAATCATAAAAATTACGGCGACAGTGAGATATTGCTGGCTTTGAAGGAATTACCGCGTCCCACCGGGCCCAGACAAAAGAAAGGACGCCTGCAAAGCGAGACACTGTTCGTAGTGAACAAAGTCGACTGAGACGGCATATAAAGTCAAAGGGATTTGCTTTAGAGGATTTTGCCGGTTGAAGATTCTTGGAAAAAGCCAAATACTGCTTTACCTACCCGCGTTTGCAGCCAGTGCGGTTCTGCTGACCGTAATACAGGCCCCGATAGGCCTCTGGCCCCTGGCGTGGGTCGCTTATGTGCCTCTTATTTTAGTCTCCTCGCCGGCCGCTAAGCCCCGTGCGTTGTTTGCGGCCGGTTATGTGGTCTCGCTCTTTTACTGGCTGGGCAATCTGTACTGGATGGCTCCGGTGACATTGCCCGGGTGGATCGCGTTTTGTTTGTATACCGCCCTGCTTTTGCCGACGGCGGCGATTGCCCTGCGGCGATGCCGGATTTGGCGGGTGCCGCTTGTGTTGGCCGTACCGATACTGGTGGTCGGGGCCGAACGGCTGCAGGGGCTTTTTTTGGGCGGATTTTTCTGGCGTCACCTCGCTCACAGTCAGTACGCCAATATCACGCTGATCCAGATAGCCGACATATTCGGAGCGTCCGGCGTTTCTTTCCTGGTCGCGATGGTCAACGCCCTTGCAGCGGAGTTGATAATTGCTCGCAGCGAGAAAAATCTGCTCAAAATAAGGCACACGGCGGCGATTGTGGTAGTTTGCGCAGCGATGGTCGGTGCGTTTTTATATGGGCGGTGGCGCATAGCCCAGTCGGATAACTTCGCTGAAGCCGGTCCATTAGTTGGCTCGGTGCAGTCGAACATTCCGCAGTCTGTCAAGACGGGCGGGGAGTCGTCGAACGTCATATTTGCCGATTTGATGAATCGCAGTCGAGCCGCCGCGGCTGCGGGCGCCGAGTTGATTGTCTGGCCCGAGACGATGGTGCAGGCGATACTCAACAGGGACATCTGGCCTTTTCTTGTTTCAACCCGGGAAAACAGAGCGTTCGACAAGGCGATCAGTGAACATGCAGAAGAGACAGCCTACTTGCTTGTCGGGGCTTATGGTGGGAAAATCAAGCAAGGGCCGGACCTCAAGGGCTATCTGGCCAGGTACAACTCAGCCTTTCTTTACGGCCCGGATGGCGGCCAGCGGCCGAGGTCGTACAATAAGATTCACTTGGTGCCATTCGGCGAGGTCGTACCATTCAAAAAAAGTGCGCCGTGGCTGTATAACATCTTAATGAAGTTTACCCCTTATGAACACGATTATTCGCTCGATTACGGCAGCGAATACACGGTTTTTGAAATGACCGGGGGCAAAGCAGCGTCTGAGAAGATTTACAGATTTGGCACGATGATCTGTTATGAGGATGCAATACCTTCGATTGCGAGGAACTTTGCACTGGATAAGGAGGGGCAAAAACGTCTCGACTGGCTGATTAACATCAGCAACGACGGCTGGTTTGTCAGGTTCAATGGCGAAAAGGTGCATCCCAGCACTGAACTTGCCGAGCACACCGCCATTTGCGTCTTCCGGGCCGTCGAAAACAGGTTAGGGATATTGCGCAGCGTCAATACGGGGGTCAGTTGCCTGATTGATCCGACCGGGCGGATTCAGGACGGATTTGTCGCCGGAAATCTGCCGAAACAAGCGATGAAACGTCAGGGTATGGCTGGCTGGTTTATCGCCCAAATGCCGATAGATAAAAGGATAACATTTTTCACGAAATACGGCCAATGGCTGGATTTTTCTTGTGCAGTCTGCTTTGTTTCGGTGATAATAGGACTGTTGTCGGCCGGATATGTCCGACGCAGAAAGAATGCGAGCGTTAGTCGGGTACAGCCAAATGAAAGTTGACTCTGAAATCGGGACCCAAAAGATGAGAAGTAAGTTATTAGTTCTCGCGAAAAGTTTTTTGCTGTTCGCTTTGCTCATTTTGTTTCTGCCGGGCTGTATTAAGAACAAACGGCCCAAAGTTGAGCCCATCATCGAAGGAAAGACCGCTATTGGACCAATCGATGACATCGATGCCGAGGCCACACGAATTATCAGAGGAGCCCTTGCCGATGAGCACCCACTGATCAGGGTAAAAGCCATCGAGGTCGTGGCAATGACCGACCAGATACAACTGATGCCGCGAGTGAGGAAGTTGATGGCCGACGATTTTGTTCCGGTTCGCTTTGCAGCAGCTTTGGCAGTGGGCGATCTCGAGTACTCCTTCGGCAAAGACGCCTTATCGAAGTTGCTCGCCGATGAGAACGACAACGTCAAAATTGCCGCCGCCTATTCACTCGGCAAACTCGGCTCTTACGACAGTTTCAAAGTTCTCAGCAACGCACTCGCAAGTAAAGATCAGACCGTTCGGGCAAACGCCGCCATGCTTCTTGGCAAAAGCGGAGATAAACGCGCACTGAAATTGCTTTATTTCGCCCTGCGTCTGCCTGATTCCGACGACAGGGTCAGGTTTCAGGCGGTTGAATCGATAGCAATGCTGCATGATGAACGCATATATCCCAAGATCTGGTCACTGCTGATAAGCACTTACGCAGACGACAGGGTAATAGGTATAAGGGCAATGGGAACACTCGGAACCACACAGGCCAGGGACACCCTGATCACCAAACTGGACGACGATGTGCTCGAGGTTCGCCTGGCGGCGGCTGAACAGTTAGGCATGTTAGGCGATAAAACGGGCCAAGCCGAGGTGCTCGACGTCTTCAAAAAGAGACTCACGGCAAAAATGAATCCGAGAGAACGAGAGCATGTGTATATGCTGACAGCACTGGCGATAGGCGAGATCGGGACAGAATCTCTTACGAAATACCTGCCGGATTTGCTGCGAAATGAGTCAAAAATGGTACGTATAGCAGCGGCAAAGGCCGTTTTCTTGCAAAAAAAGGGACAAATCAAGCCATGAGAAGGGCGATTGCCCATTTCGGACTATAATCTTAACTATATGCTTTATTTGGCCTAAGTTAGCAAAAATGACTTGACCTTGGCCCCAAACATGTGTAAAATTAGAGAAAGGTAGGGTATATGGCTGTGGTGGGCCATCTAAAGGCAATGATATTCAGGGTCTTACGATCAAGTTAGTGAAAGGAGCCAATCTTGAGTGCACTAACGAAGATATTGATAATTCTGTTGGCGTTTTCATCGTTCTTCCTCTGCGGAATCGTCGTCACTTATGTGGCCACTGAGGATAACTACAAAGAAAAGTACGACAGCCAGCGAAAAAGAGCGCAAGTGGCAATCGCCGATAAAAACAGAGCCGAGAAGCTATTGGAAGAGAGAAAGAATGCTTACGAGCAGCAAGAGGACAAGCTGAACGCCAAGATCGCTTTGCTGGTATCTGAGGCCAAGGATATTGGAAACAAGCTCACGAGCGAACAAAGAACAAATGCAAACCTGCTTAAGAGTGTCAGCGACATGACAAGCGTCGTTGAAACTTCCGATCAGACCGCACAACTGCAGACCCAGTTGTTCAAAGACGCCCAGGCGAAGCTCCAGTTGGCTCTTGCGAAGCAGGAAAAGGACCAGAGAGAACTCGATGAACTCTCAAAGAGCCTTATGCAGAAAATGGCCATCATCGACGACCTCGAAATCCAGAAGAAGAGGCTGGCAGAGGAAAAGGTCGAGTTGCAGGCAAAACTCGCAAACTTCCTCCAGCCCGCAGGCAAAGTGATCGTTGAGCCGCTACTGGTAACACCCAAGATAGGATTTGCACAGCCGGTCGACATTCGGATACGCAATATCGGTACGAGCGACGTCGGTGCGGGGGATGTCGGTACACGCGATATCGGGCTGCATGGATTGATAACGGACGTCAAGATGAAACATAGTATGGCCCAGATTTCAATCGGAATTGCACACGGGGTGAAGGAAAACATGAAATTCTACGTAACTCGTGACAGCAAGTTTGTCTGCGAGATTCGAATTATCGACGTAGATAACGAAAAGTCCGTCGGTCTGCTCGAACGGGTCGAACTGGAACCCAGAGTCGGCGATACAATAGCAACGAACCTGTAGTTGTCCGAAACGTTCGGCAATTTCAGGAAGATAACATCTTTGTGAGGTTTGTTATATGAATGCTGCGGCGCAAAATCGTGGCGGTAAAATAGTCGCTGCCAACAATCTCTACACGGCAATTCTCGCCCTCGCGTTCCTTGTTGTGGCGGCAACGGCGGCCTTCGTCGCTGTAAAGTGCCATCTGCAATACGGCACAATCTTCACAATTCCTATTCCATAGCCAATTGAGTGTTGACAACCGAAAAGATTTCGGTATAACAATAGTCAATTGAAATATCAGAAGGGATTCGAAAGTGCTACTGGACACAATCTTAGGCTGGTTCAGCATGGATATGGGTATCGACCTCGGTACCTGCAGCACGTTAGTGTGTGTCCGTGACAAGGGAATTGTCCTGAATGAGCCCTCAGTAGTTGCCGTTCGAAAAGGCACAAATATCGTCCTCAACAACGGGGAAGCCGTAGGCCTGGTTGCACGCGAGATGCTCGGTAAAACTCCCGGTTCCATAAGTGCCATAAGACCTCTAAAAGACGGCGTTATCAGCGATTTCGAGATAACCGAAGCGATGTTGAGCTATTTCATCAGAAAAGTACACGGTCGAGGCGGATTGGTCAGACCGCGGGTGGTAATCGCCGTTCCCAGCGGAATAACAGCCGTCGAACGTCGGGCGGTTATCGACAGCGCCGAGCGCGCCGGCGCCAGGCGCGTTTATTTAGTCGATGAGCCGATGGCCGCAGGAATCGGAGCAGGGCTGCCTATCACAGACCCTACGGCGTCGATGATCGTCGATATCGGCGGCGGAACCACCGAAGTTGCAATAATGAGCCTGGCCGATATTGCCACATGCGAATCAATCCGCGTTGGCGGTGACGATATGGACGAGGCCGTGATAAATCATCTGAAAAAGACTTACAACCTGCTCGTCGGAGAAGCACGGGCCGAAAAGGTAAAGATACAAATCGGTTCGGCGTCGCCGCTCGAACAGGAGTTAACAATGGAGATTGCCGGCAGAGATACAATATCAGGCCTGCCGAGAAAAATAGTAATTACCAGTGAGGAAATCCGCGAGTCCGTTTCCGAACCCATCGCCACAATTATCGACACCGTGACACAAACTCTCGAAAAAGCCGAACCGGAGTTAGCCGCCGATTTGATCGATAACGGTATATTCATCTGCGGCGGCGGAGCACTGATGAGAGGAATGGACACCGTTCTCGCCAACGCAACGGGGCTGGCCGTGACAAGAGTCGAAGACCCGCTCAGTTGTGTCGCACGAGGAACGAGCGTTTACCTCGAAAACCTCGAATTGTGGAAAGATACGATGGATCATAACGGCTACAACTGGGAATGAGTCTCGCCGCACAATCGGCAATGCAAGATACGAACGTCGCGAAATAGTCTTAAAAGATAATGGCAAACAGGCAAATCAGAGTTTCCAGAAGGATGTTATTTACCTGGTTTATATTAGGTGGAGCAATTTTTCTGCTGGCGCCCCAATCCATCACCAACAAGTTTCAGTTCGCCTTTGCCAGGATTTTCAACTGGCCGTTGAGCATCGGTCGAAACATTTCGCTTTCGGTTCGCACGCGACAGCAGCCGACCGAAGGCATCGAACGAAGGAAATACATTCAGCTTAGAAACCATATTGCAAATGTCGAAGCCCAGTTGGCCGTCGAGTTGCAGAGGAATCAACAGTTATCCGGTTTTCGAAAGAAACATCCGCTCCAGAACGCCAGGTTTGTTTTCGCTAATATTGTGGCCGCCTCGACGGATGAACTGGTTATAGGCTGCGGCAAAGAAGAGGGCTTGGCGGAAGGTCAATTCGTACTCGGTGACAACAGCATCGTCGGAGTAATATCGCAGGCATCGGCCAACACGGCCAAGGTCAGATTGATTACCAGCGCAGCATCTCAATTGCCTATAAAAATCGGCGCAGAAAACGCAATGATTGTCGGAATTGGCAAAAGACTGGCAAAGATACCCTACTTCCAGACAAAGCATAACGTGGCTGTGGGTGATCCCGTTTACTGTCGCCCAAGGCCCGGTGTTTTGAACAGCCCAATGATTGTCGCAAGAATAGCAGAATGCAAAGAAGACGGCGAACAGCCGCTGCTATGGAACATAATCGCCGAGCCGGCCTGCATGATTAAAAGCATCGACTACGTGGATGTGATTGTGATGAGTGACAGGAAGTGATTCAGGATCCCTGATGCAATGGATAAGGTTTGCAGTTCTAATTCTTCCCGCGAGCCTGCTGCAGGCCAGTCTGGTCGATGTAATGAAGATCAAGGGCATCAGCCCTGATTTGCTGCTGGTCTGCATGATATTCTTTTGCATCTACGCAAACACCTCCGATGCCATCATCACCTCTTTCGTAATCGGCTTTTGCGCCGATATCGCAACCCTCGGCACCGGAATGGGACCGCACATAATCAGCTTTGGAATCTTTGGAACAGCCCTTGCCTACCTTAACCGGGTAATCGCAATGCGAAGAATGCCGTATCAGTCCGCAGCCATAATGATAGTGGGCTTCATTGCTGCGATCCTGGCCCACCTCTTGAGCAGATTGAAAGGCTCGTCGGCGCCTCCTGATCTTTACTCCGTCACATTCTGGCGATGCCTCTACTCATGCCTGATAGGACCGTTTTTGTTCCTGCCGATAGCGTGGTGGATGCGCACGAAAAGTCGTCGCCGGAAACGTTACTAAATAGGCCGGGCTCAAACATGTATTCGAAGCGAATCAAAATCTTTGTCGCCTTCATCGCCTTTCTTCTGGCGATGTGCCTGCTGCGCCTGATACAAATGCAACTTGTCTCGAACTCCTTCTACCTCGAACAAATCGCCGAACTAACAGATCGACAATCCAGCTCCCACCTGCTCAAAACTGTAAGGGGGAAAATCTTCGACAGAAAACAAAGGATCCTGGCGGATGATCAACCCCAGTTTCAACTGCACATCAGCTACGAACTAAGCTCACTGCTGGACGAACGAATTGAGCGTGCCGAACTGATGGAACAAGCCGAACAGGACCCTCAGATAAACGAGAAAATCCGCTCCGAACGCAACGAAAGACTCGACGATCTCGATCAAGTCATTGACAAATGTACATACTTTGGCCCCACACGAGACGAAATTCTGCGCAAAATCACGGAATTCAATGACGAAATGTGGCGACTGCGAACATTTCTCGCCTGGCTCCGAAACGACCCCTCGGCCAACATACTGAAGAAATACCATGACAGGGTAAACAGCATCCCCCTTTCGGTGGCGACCGCCGACTTTCAAGAAACAATTCCCGACGCCAATCAGCGGCTCACATTGATCAACGACGTCGATGACATTCCGGATATGACCAGGAAATGCCCCATCGTCGAGTTGAAAACCAATGACGACGTCTTCACCGCACAAATTGAGTTTATAGACGCCGAAGGGATAGAGATTATCTCAAGCGCCCACAGATTTTATCCCTACGGCCCGGCCGCGGCACAGACAATAGGATGGGTCGGACCGGCAAATGAGGACAGACTCTTTGCAGATGACAAACTCGCAAGTTATATGGCAGGGGAAGTCGCAGGTCGAAGGCCGGGAGCAGAGTATGTCTGTGAGAGCCTTCTCCGCGGCAAAAGAGGAGAGCTTATTTACGATATAGACCGCCACCTCGTAAGCGTGACCGAAATGCAATTAGGCAATGATGTCACCCTCACTATCGACATCGAACTTCAGCAACGAATAGAAAACTACATGTCCGACTTCACTGTTAATCCGGACTACTGCACGGCGCCTATGGCCGCGGTTGTCATCGAGGTCGCCACAGGCGACATTCTCGCCCTCGTTTCGCTGCCGGTTTTTAATTTGAATGATGTCAGGACTGATTACGGGCGGTTTGCAAACGACTCAAATGAACCACTCCGCAATCGCG
>Ga0208771_1001363_pt1 | contig 13009 bp, 23 predicted proteins | sample AntAceMetag02UKX_FD_184775 | JGI IMG/M metagenome (GOLD analysis project Ga0208771, IMG submission 184775) | Saline lake microbial communities from Ace Lake, Antarctica - Antarctic Ace Lake Metagenome 02UKX (SPAdes) (version 2) | ecosystem: Environmental > Aquatic > Non-marine Saline and...
GATGATGACAAATCGCCCTACCCTTGCTCGTTTATTTGAAGTCACGACGTAATTTTTAAATTGTGGCACAGGAATTGCTTAGGAGGGCAAGTTTTGTGCCAGGGAAGTTGGCACGAAATTTGCTTAGAAGCAGCCAAAAAAGTTGGCATGAATCTTGCCCGAAAAACGGCCATAAAAGGTGGTTTTATAATTGTTATGATAAATCATACATCGGAAAGTAGGGGGGTAGTCAATATATTGACGCTTTTCTTTTTGTTCCAAACCATTGAATTTGTTAGCAAAACCGTCAAAACTATCCCAGGTCGATGGAATCATTTCATTTTTACTTGACAAAATTTTGACGCTATGTTATTAATAATCATACAGCTTGAGTTAAATAAATGTTCAGTGAAAGGCAAGCGATGTTCATAAAATTCTTTAAACGCAAAGGAGGTGAGATTATGACGTTTATTGATATCTATGCTTTAGTGAAACTTGGCATGCGTCTGGTGGCCAGTGTTGGAAAGTGTATCAGGGCTAAGAAAGCGGCCGGTGAGGATGTTAATCTTTGGGACTACCTGGAGTGTACGTTGGAGGGTTTGAACCCCTTAGAATCAGACCTCATTGACACGGTGACAGATTTACAGAAGCATGGAAAGCTAAAAAGCAAGGGGTAGAAGTTAGAACAAATATTAAACTATAAAAGGAGGTGAACAGAAAATGGCTAAACTAACACCGACAGAAGTAACAGAAAAACACGCAAGACGGTTGAAGGGTTCAATTGAGGACATGCGTGCAGGGATCGCAAGAGTAACAGCGTCACCTACCGCAGCTGCCGCAGCAAAGCAAGATAAGATGAAAGCAAAGATCAATGCTGCAATTGATTCCGGCAAGTGGGCCGCAGGATTAAGATCGGTTAGTCTGGAAGAGTGGAAAGATAAAGTCACCACAAAAGGACTGCCCAGGGTAGCCGCTGGCATTGACGCCGCAGCGCCTAAAGTTGAGAAGTTTTATTCTCAATTACTGCCGCATATTGACACGGTCAAAGCTAACGTTTCAAAAATGCCGGACTTGACTTTGGAAGATTCTATTAATCGAATGAGTACATTCGTTCGAGGCATGGCAAAATTCAGCTTCAAGAAATAAGTAAAATTCATTTATAAAGGGGGTGACACAATATGCGATTAAGAGAAGTTTATTTAAGTGACAGGGAGCAGCTTGGAGTAGCTGCAACACGAATCTGGAATTTAGATTTAAGTGATCCGATTATGTTTCTCAAATTGAAGTTTGAGGCATTGACGGATTATGCGGCCGGCTGCAATGGAAATCGGCTTCCAGATTGTGTGAGTAAGATTGAGGTGGTTGATGGATCGGATGTTTTATATTCAACCGACTTATTTGAAGCGCTGGCGCAACATGTTTACAGTGGTCACGAAATGCCGTGGGCGAACCAGTGGGATTGTAGCCTGGACGTTTCCGACGTTCAGTGTTGCTTGTGGTTTTCACGCGATACCAGTGATCAACAGTTTATGCTTGACCCGAAAAAGTTCGTTAACCCACAGCTAAAAATCACTTATAATTTTCCAGTTGCAGCCGGTGACTATGTTGCAGCCAGTCAATTTGTAAGTGTGATCGCGATGGTATGTGAAAATCCAGTAAGAGAACCAGAAGGGTTTTTAATGACCAAACAGGTTTACGAATGGTTGACGGTTATTGGAGCAACCGAAACAATTGACATGCCCAGGGATTATCCGTGGCGTTTCTTAATGTCACGATTATATTATCCTGGATATTCATTGTATCAGGTTTTATCTCACTATAAACTTTCATGTGACATTGACAAGTTTGTACCAATGGACTTGAGAGCAAATGACCTGGCACAGGAAAATTTTGGGATATATCCTTCGATGCATATGCAGAGTCAATCAATGGGTGACGATAATGCGATGCCGTTAACATCTTATCATTATTTTGGATGGTGTCATGGCACAACATGCCTATCAAACAATAACGCTCAGATTGCCTTACCTTATGGGATGGCGTCCGGTGTTATTCAGTGGGCGGATGGCGCAGGTGGCGCAATCGGAAACCTTAATGCCGTAGTTGGCACAGTTCACGGATCGGAATTTGGGTTTTGTGAACCTTACCGATTCGGCAATTTAAAAGACCCTGAAGAGTGGTTTGATCCGGCCTCATATATGAGTGTACGGTTGATCATTGAACAGTTGGCCGTAGCTGGTCAAACGGCAGGGATTGTTTTACAACAGAAAAGAAATTATTAATAAACGTCTCATAAAAGATATTTAGATAAAAGGCAGTTTTGATTATATCATTTTATGTGAGACGTTTAATGATCCCTGGTTGAAACTGCCTTTTTATCTGATAACCATTTAAGAAAAAGGAGCAAAAAACATGCCTATCAAATGTAAGTCCGACCAGATTTTTACTGAACGTTATCAGTATAGCATGCAAGCAACTGAAAACATCTTCTTACCGGTAAAGGCCAGGAGAAATGAAGTGCTTATCGTTCATAGCCTATCGCTTTATAATCCGACGCAGAATGGATTTACTCATTGTTATGAAGTAATGCGCCGCAGGGGGGCAATTTATAGACTGGATTATGTAGCGGCTCTGGCAACCGTAACGGTGCATAAATTCGTAACCGAGATTTATTTGATTGACGGTGACGAAGCAGGAATAATCTTGACACCATCGACCACCGGTGACATAGTTGAACTAACTATGCAAGGAATGCGGTTTAGAGATGATGAATATTTCAAATCAACTTAGGGGGGTTAAATGTTTTATGCCTGGAATTTTACACTTGCTCACAATCAAAGTGAGGCAGCAAAAATAAAGCACGAACTATATCTTGAAAAAGGTACAGTGACAAGATGTGAAATTGTTTATCCGGTAGGCTGCGCTAATTTAGTCTTTGTTCATATTAACGACGCGCTTCATCAGGTATATCCAAAAGACCCGACTTATAAGTTTATCGGTGATGGTGTAACAGTAACATGCACCGACGAATATGAAATAAAAGAACCACCATTCACTTTACAATTTTATGGCTGGAATACTGACGAAATTTACGACCATACTATCACGGTCAGGATTCAGCTTGTGCCGGCAAAGGAAATTTTACATAGAGTTGTTGGTGAGGTAATGAGAATCACCAAGTTAACCAGGCCAAGCTAAGGAGTTAAAATAAAATGGCACACGGTGCACCGGATCATACGAGATTAAGTGACGACGCCTTTTCACACTATGAATATAATTATGTGCCAGATGGCGGATGGAATTTATTAGCGATGGAAAGACGAAGCATAGTTGACATTGATCTTGTAGGCGTGTTTGGTATTGCTTTTGCGTTAATGGATAACGCACGTTCATATTTTAGAGTTGAAGTTGACGGAAGACAAATTTTTGAACTAGCACCAAACACAGTGTTTGATCAATTACAAATATACAATGGAAAAGTAAAAGGGGTTATGGGTTCGACAATTTATGATGAAGTCAATGATAAGTATTCTATTTGGTATCATAACGACTGGAAAATTTACGTCCAGAACCATTTAAAAGTTGAAGTATATAATTTTACTATTAACCCTTGCGCTGTTGCGGCTATATGGTGCGAGTACGCAAAATATAAGGGGTAGCCATGCCAGAAGAACCAGATCAAACTAGATGGATTGGTATCAGGCCGACCGACCCGCCGGAAGACATACCGGTCACGCTTGACGGTGAAGTGATTCATATTATTATTGATTGATAATTATAACAGGAGGTTTTTATAATGGCAAAAGAACCAGATCAAACCAGGTGGCGGGGTATCAGGCCGACCGACCCATCGGAAGATATTCCAATAACCCTTGACGGTGAAGTGGCTCACGTGATCGTCGATAGTGGCGGTGGCGGCTTGCAACCAGGTGCGCCTTTACTTGGTACTTGGCGGCGTTTAAATTGTATACCAAATACATTTTATACGGCCGTAACAATTTTAGGCGCTGGCCATATTCAAAGAATTCACCCAGGAATAGGCACGACGTTTTATTATTGTCAAACTAAAGTCACCATTGACGCCTTGGCGCCGGTTACATATATTTGTGATGTTAACACTCAATGGTTATGGCAAAGCCTTGCAAGTGCAACCGACATGTATAAGGAAATTCCAATAAGTTTAATTAAATATAATACCGGATTTAAAATTGAACTCCAACATACAGCAATCGGAAATAAATCCTTGTTATGTTTATGGAGTTATTTACCAGATTAATAAATGATTCACTTACAATTATTTAAAGGGAGGTATTTAAAATGACCAGGGAAAAAATCAAACTAACACAAACACAATTAGATAGACTAAAAGGACTTGACGCTGACACTGATTGGTTAAGTGAAGAGATAAGACGTGCCGAATATGTTGGCCTGGACGTGGCCGAATTAAAAGATCGGTTCGAGAAAATGTCACAAATCAGATCACGAATGATTGAAGAGTACAGCAAATAAGAGGACATTGAAAAGTGATTAATGATAATCGATTTATGATAGATGAAGAAATGTCACTTGATGATTGGGTTGATCAAACACTAGCGCCGACGGCCGACACCATTTATTTTATTGTTTCATCAATTAATCGTTTTATGGATTCTCTTGAACTTGATCGGAGACTTGAATAATGACCGTTGTAACCTGGGGAGATTTTATCGACGTTTTGACTGATATTAAACCGGCCTTGTTAACACCAAGTAAGAACATCATTAATAAAATTATCAGTTGGGTGTTAACGTTAAACTGGCAAATGCAAGGTATTAACCAGATATCGGTTAACAACACAAAAGCCTGGATTGCTGCCTTGTCAATTCATTTTACCGGCGAAAGCAAAGCCGATATAAAACGTTGCGTTAAATTTTTGGGATGGGTTAACGGCACAATTCCATCAAACGAAATTGATACGAAACGTGTTTGTATTATTAATGATTATTACTGGTGGGGTAATGGCTGTCGTTCAATTCCTAAACCGCCGGACGTGCCAGCGCCGCCATACGAACCGCCGCCAGACGATCCAGGCGGTTACCTGGCCGATATTAACGATTACTATAACACAATGATATGGGAGTATGGAGAACAAACAGTTATCAAGTTTATCGGGGAAGCAAGCAATCGGCAATCATATTATTTAGGTGTATATGGCGGTGACATGGCCGTGGCAAGGGACGCCGCACTTTTAGAAGTTACATTGAAACGATTTTATGATTGGGCCATGCATGATATTCATGATTATATGGAAGGAGTTAGGCTTGTAATTGGTGACATTAATAAACTTGAAGGAAAAACAATTATTGATTCATTGGGCGGCGCAACCACAGAACCGAATAACGAAACATCGGCCGCATTAAATCACTTATTTAGTTTTCTTGATTTAAGTTATAGTGAAGCATCCAAAAATTTAACCGTGCAATCCGGCGGCGTAACAGATAACTTGTTAGACATGATTGATCAATGGGAAACGGCCGGAAAAGAATTAGGTGGACTGACAACCCAAAAAATGACTGACATTTTAGATCAAGCATTCAATATACATTTTTCAACCATTAGAGATATTAACAAAAGACTTGATCGCATGGAGCAGGAAATCGGATTGACTACGGAAGAAATATCAGGAGAAATAGAAAGGCCGATTGAAGAAGAGATTAAACCGATTCAAAACATTATACCCGCATCGCAAGCCTTCGTTATAAACGCATTGACTAAAGCCGGAAATATTATCTTTGACGCTATTCAGTCCGTGACAAGTGATCTTGCAAACGCCATAAATTACGTGGTGCATCATGTAGTTGATATCAGTGACGACTGGTTAGAGAAATTAAAACAGCGCCTTGGTTCAGTGAGCGGTACTTATGACCTGGAAGCCGATCCCATATTTCAGGAAGTAGCCGCCACGGCCAAGGCCGCAGAAACCGTTATTACTGAACTGCCGGATTGGTGGGTAAGTTCGTTAGCAGTAAGTTTGCAATCCTATTTAACAACCGGCGGCGGCGCTCCTGGGCCAGCAGGGCCAAGTGGGCCTGGTGGGCCTCCTGGACCTCCTGGGCCTCCTGGGCCTATCGGGCCTCCTGGTGAACCAGGGGAAGGGATCGGTTTTAGCATTGAAGCAATCGACGCCGGTTTAAAAGATCGACTTAATATAGGCCAGGCAATAGTCACAAACAATGTAACCGGAGTTATTGATTATAATATAGAAAAAATAGGAGAGATTTTCACACGTTATGATCTTGAAGTTAAACCGATAACTGACTTTCTAACGGTTGACATGCAAACAACATTGACCGGAATAGCAGAAGCATTTGAAACACCAGAAGCACTTATAGCCTTTTTGCTTGACGTGCCAGAAGGCCAGGAAAATATAACTTTTGAGCTATGGCAAATTCTTGTCACGCAGATTATGGAAAGGGGTTTAGAATGAGAAATAGATTAATCGGAGATTCGGTTCAATTGATTGGCGTTTTACTTTTGGGATGTGGATTAACATGTGAGATTATGATCGGCGGTCATATATTTTTAGTAGGGATAACAACCGGAGCAATAATTTTTACAATAGGCACTAAAATTAAGGGGTCTTAAAATGGCAGATGATCAAACACCATCAGAAGGTTTAACCGGTAGTTTATTCGACCGGATCAAAGGATTTTTTACCTCGATGTGGACGGCGTTTTGGGAAACGTCACCGGACGTATTAAATCCGTTCTTTAGTGCCGGCGGCAATATACTTGCCGGAAAATTTGGCGATAAAGGCGTCGAATATTTAACCGAATCATTGGCAAAGTCAATTGATCGGCTTGACTTACCCCAGGAAGTAAAAGCCACCATTTTAAATGTTATCAAAGATGATGATCTGGGAAGTTTACTTTTAGGATATTTTATCACACTTAATTATTTCTTATCATACGTTGGAGGCCATGCAGAAGTTGCAAGCGAACAAGCCGGCCATGAATGGCGCAAACAATACAGGCCGACGTTACCGGATGTTAATGCTTTGATTCTTTCCTTATACCGTGATCCGGCGAGAGAAGGTGAAGTCAGAGAAATGTTAAGACAACATGGTTACAGTGATCCGAACATTGACACGTTATTTAAGGCATCGAAAACCATCCCATCACCGGAAGAATTTAAATCGTTATTCTTGCGTGGTGAGATTGACGAGGCAACATTAAATGCCGGTTATAAAAAATACGGATTTAACGACGAAGAGATCACGCAATTAAAGACGCTGTTCTATCCGATTCCGGCATATCCTGATCTAATCCGAATGGCCGTTCGTGAAGCGTTTTATCCCGACTACATTGAAGAATACGGCCTTATGCAGGAATTGCCAGGGGAGTTTGTAGAGTTTGCAGGGAAGCAAGGATTAAGCGAAGAATGGGCCAAACGGTTTTGGGCCTCTCACTGGGAATTGCCGTCGATTATGCAAGGCTTTGAAATGTTGCATCGAGACGTGATCGAGGCCGGTGACTTAGATAAGTTATTTATGGCGGTTGATATTATGCCGTGGTGGCGTGACAAGCTGCAAGCAATTAGTTATAACCCATTGACCCGTGTTGACGTCCGGCGTGTATTTAAAATGGGGATCATTAACCGTGACCAGGTGAAAAGAACTTATCTTGATTTGGGGTATAACGAAGAGAAAGCCGAATGGTTGACAAAGTTTACTGAAATGCAAAACACAGAAGCGGATCGTGATCTGACAAAGGCCGAAATCTTATCGTCATACAGTAAGATGATTATTGGAAAACAAGAATGCAATGACATGTTGCTTGACTTAGGGTATAGCCAGGACGAAGTTGATATCTTAATATCAATGAAAGAATATAACACGTTAAAAGAAATAAAGGATCGAGAAGAGGCACGGATAAGAAAGTTTTACCTGGCCGGCGCTTATACAATGAACCAGGCCATAACCGCATTAGGTAAACTTGACCTGGTAGGCGCTGAACAAGATTCAATTATAAAATTATGGGATTCCGAAAAGCTGGCCAAGTTAAAGTCACCAACGAAAAAAGAACTTGACACGTTTTTCTCAAATGGGATCATTGAAGAAAAAGTTTATATCGAAGAGATGAAAAACAAAGGTTACACGGATAAATATATCGGGTGGTATTTGGAATTAATTGCAAAAACCGAATCAGAGGGGTAGAAAATGGGCGAGGACATTTCAAAACTAAAGAAGAGTATTGCAAATATTAAAAAGGTATTAAAGAAAGAGGTTAAACCATTAACAAGAACTGAACCGATTAAAAAACCCAAACTTCCATAAAGAGATTATGACATGAAATTTCTAAAAGACCATTGGCAATTTTTATTATGTTTCATATTGTTCTTTATACTTTTAGGTTTTCTAATTACAAGCCTTTAAGTTAAAAGGTTTAACCCGACCGGACTTTGTAACGACCCCTTTATCGTATATTCCGGTTAGTTTTTTAGTTTGTGATTCGATTCGATAATCTTCCGTGATCCCACGCCGCAATTCTGAAATAATCCCTGGAAAATATGGATAAGTAAACGAACCATCGGCATTTTGTTTTGTGCCTTTTTTAATCCCTTTACATTTAACATCGCTGCCAAAAGTATAATGTTTCGCTCCCCTTAAAATAACACGCCTGGCCTCCCCTTCTATTTTTAACAAGCCTAATTTATCTGGATGGAGCTTAGGATTGAGATTTTTAAGACCCTTCTTATTTAATATAATACTATCCGTGTCACAGTAAAAGCAATTTTTTAATCCGGCTTGATCAATAAGACGCCATAAATAAAGCCTGGCATAATCCGTAACATGCGCAGAAATGGCCGGCATAGAGTTTGCCGATTCCTCTTCCCCCTGATCAATGATTGTTTCACGTCCAAAAAATACCTGGTGGGTTGAGATCTTGTGAGTTTTAGCGTCGATAATCAACCGGCGCATATCGGCTGCCGATTCGTTTCGACCGGTATATGAAACCCTTGACGTTCGCTGGCCGAATTTTCCATATAGAGAATTTAAAATGATCTTGCATAAATAAGCAAAGGCCGGATTTTTATCGGCCCGAAATTCCATTCGTTTATTATAAAAATAATCTACAAATTTATTAAAGATATTTGCTTTTCTATAACAGGCAACCTTCAAAACCTTTTTGACGTGACCATGTTTGATTCCAAAAAGTAACGCCGGCGTAGTGAGAAATGTTTTGAACCGGCCGACCGGAAAAATTAGTTTTCCATCCCTCCGCATAGCATATACCGGTTTTTCTGTTTCCATTTCACATTCGGCAATGAAACAAAAAATCGGCGCAACCTTTAAGATTGCCGCCGGTTCGACGTTCACGCCTTGCTTTATGAACTTGACCGGAAAATCATTTACTTTCATTATATAAGGGTACATTGAATTGATATCGACTTTATAATAAATTGCCGCCTTTGGCCTCCCGATAAAAAAGCACTCACAGCGACCGCCATAATAAGATTTACGCTCCAATTCTAAAACCTCTTCATTGATATGAACATTGATTTGCCTTGGCATAAAAGAATGAGTATAACAATTAAACGCCACGCCTGGCAGCGTATAAGGAATACTGCCGAATTTATTATCTCTTATGAAAAAATAAAGATTACGAAACGCCTTGAAAATTATTTCAACATCACGTTTACAATACGATAATAAATCTTTATCATTAACCGTCTTAAAATCAATGCCAAGTTTTGGAAGTCCGATTGATTGGCCGATAACCTTGACTGACACGCCAAAGTAATTTTGAATATTAACGAACTCGACCCGATAATTCTTGCGCTTGAACTTAAAGATCAATGTATGACCTTTACAAAAATCGCTGACACATTGCCAGTTATCTTTTTTCATGTGATCGTATAGGTGAGCGTTACGGAAATCAAACCATACATTAGCGGCCATACATCTTGTGGAAATATGAGATTTTAACTTGCCGGTAAACCAGGCATAAAAACGTTTACTGCTTTTAGTGTGAAACCATTCGACCTTTTCAATGCCGGTATTTTTATTGACAAACCAAGAACACGCAACCACTAATTTAAGTCGTTGCGTGCCTTGATCGTCAATCGTTTCTGTTTCAGTATCAAAGAATATAAATCTTTGTGGCAACCGATTGCCATTTGACCGTTTTATAACATGAGCCGACCGCTTACGATTGTTACTTTGAGACTGTAACTCCATCAATGATCATCCTGGCAATTTCAATATCAATTTTATAAACATCACAAAGCCGTTCGGCTTCTGCTTCTGCCTCTCCCATTGTCAGAATATTATCAGTTGCAACCGTGATAAATGTTTCCGTTTGCTCCTGGGTGATGATGTCATACCCTTCGATTTTGTAATCATAATGAAACTTCTTAAGCTGTTTATAATCCGTTCGCTGGATAGTTGCTTCCGTGGGCCGGTATTTTTTAGGAATTGCACGAAGAGGATCACGTTTCATGGCCAGGCCGGAAAAGTCTCTAAAGTCTTTTAAGAAATCAGTTTTACGGTAGCCCATGCCCTCCTGCCTTAACAAGTTAAGGCCGGCAGTTGCACTCATACCGGCTTTTAACATTTCAGGAATAAAACGCCTGGACAAACCACGCATAGTTGATATAGCCATTACATGTTTTCCTTTATATCGGTTATCATACTATCGGCCATGTTCATCATGGCGCTTAATTCTTTACATGCCATACAAACGCGTGGCAGCGCTTCTTCATACCTTGGCCCTACATCACATAAAACAGTCAAGACGGCCTGGATATGCTCGCTTGCACGTCCTAACTGCCGTCTTGAATGAACTCTTGTTGAATATTTTTGATTCGCTGGCATTTGATCACCTCCTTTCTATCTATAAAATACCCCGACGCCAATGTCAATGAAATAGTTTTGACGGTTCAGCGTCAGGGTTTTGACGTTACACTGTACCTGCTATAAAACTAAAACGGCGCTTTATCTTTCGGTTTACCTTTGCTCGACCCTTTGCCCTGGGCCTTCTTGCCTTTGCCGCCAGACCCCTTTTCTTTAGCGTCACCTGGTTCACCATCGTCAAAATCACTCCACACGGATATATCAAATTCTCTAATTGTTTTACCCTTAACATGTGACCGCTTGCCAAGGTAAGTTATTTTTACACGACGGCCCACAAGTGCCGGCAGCCTGGAATCTAAAGCGTGACACCCGAAAAAGTAAAACGTATCGTCGTTATCGTCCGCTAGACTGTAAACCTTGGAATCAAATTCTTTCGTGTTTTTCATGTCAATCAAACGGCCGGTTAGTTCGTCACCCTTTGCATCAAAATTAAATCTTTCCGCCTCTCCTGTATTTTTCCACGCCATGATAAAACCTCCTTATGAAAATTGTTTAACGGTTAATCCACCGAAATAATAAACCGGTGGTAATCTTTGTTGAAATGATACTCCTTCGTTTGTAAATCATGATTTGTTTTATTTGTTACAATTAAAACACCATTACATTCACTTGAAATCTTGACAACATTGTAAATCGTTCTTAAGCACGTATTACCCCGATATAATTTTAACATCATCACATCACCCCTTTGTTTTCTATGGCCGTTTGACAATTGTCACATGCAAAATTTCACCATCGTAATATTCATCAAATTCAATAGTGGTTTGATCATCATACGGCCGATTAACTTCCACGTTGCAACCATCCCTCCAAACAGCTACACGAAAATAATCATCCGCTTGTGGAAAAACATAAACCGTGTCACCAACCCTGGTAGAAGGGTAATCACCGATTACAATATCCTCACACGCCATAAAACCAACCAGGCACAAAAGAACTACACCTAATAATAATTGTTTCATTTTATCACCTCCTGTAAAACATGATCACCAGGGCCTTTAATAAGTTTTCGATAAACCGGCCGGCGCGCCTGGTGGCGTGTTGAGTAAAAAACTTATGCTAACTTCATTACTGGCCGCGCTCCTTAAGGCCGACGTATCATAAGCATGTAAAACAAAAGCAATGTTATTACCATCCTGAACCACATCGGCCGGCAGCGCCTCGAAATCATAGGTAAGGACGTTTCCAAGGTCAATCAGGGCCTCTTCCATATAGTTACCATCGTTCACAGCGTAGGCGAGCAAATAACCGGCCAGATCCTCTTCTGTATTTGCATCCCAGGACAAACCGGACGCATTATCAGAAATGGTTAAAACCGGAGCGCTTGGAAATAATGTCAAGCCGCCGGCCCAGGCCAGGATCACCAGGGCCAGGGTAAAAAGCAAACCTAAAAATAATCTTTTCATTATACTTTACCTCCATGTAAGATTTTAACTTCCGATTGCAGATTGTTTAACTTTGTTTCAGCCTCCAATAATCTATACTGCAATTCCGATATCTCTTTGATTGCTTTGTATAGATCATCTTTTACAACCGCCATTTTTTGATCGACTATCCCTTCAATTCCTAACATGTCTTTAATTGCCATTAATCAATCACCCCCTTTGAGCGCAGCACTATGTCACGCATTTCAGCGTAACGGGTTTTGGCCAGCCGATTATTAACTATTCGCTGGCACTTGTAAGAACAGTACTTTTTAAAGCGCTCGCTTTTAAAAGGTAGCCCACATTCTTTACAAGTCAGATGGAGAAAATACTTTTTATCCTTCTTACCCTTTTTTGGCTTCACTTTTTATCACCCCCTTTTGCTGCCAGTAATCCAAATAATGCGCACCGGAATCTTTTAACTTTTCCTGGTGACATAACCAGTACAACCGCCAGACCTGGCCGTCAAAACTTACTAATGGATATAACTTTTCATCAATAGTAATTCTTAGAATTTCAAACATCCGTCACCTCCTTTAATAATAACTTTATTTACTATATCGGAATAGTAACATAAATACTTAAGCGTGTCAAGAATTATTTATATAATTAATAAATTAATTTAATCAGGAATTAATACAATAACCATGCCAAGGTGCGGAATGAGCGCATGTGCCAGAATGGCACAGAGCGAGGGCGATTTGTCATCATC
>Ga0208771_1001364_pt1 | contig 13000 bp, 15 predicted proteins | sample AntAceMetag02UKX_FD_184775 | JGI IMG/M metagenome (GOLD analysis project Ga0208771, IMG submission 184775) | Saline lake microbial communities from Ace Lake, Antarctica - Antarctic Ace Lake Metagenome 02UKX (SPAdes) (version 2) | ecosystem: Environmental > Aquatic > Non-marine Saline and...
CCGGATATAAGCCCGGGAGTGAACCGGATGAATTTAGGGGTATTAAATGGGGAACTGATATATCCACTCTTTCGGATATGGAATACTATGTAACTAACCCAAGTTATGGGGGAGTTAAAATATACACCAGGAAGAACGAGGGTCTACATCTCGGAGCAGCGAAACTTGAGGGAATTTATTATTATTTTTGGAGAGGGAAGTTTTGTATTGTAGTTATTGATACCAAGGGTTCTATAAATTGGACCAGTTTAAAAGAGGCTGTTTTTGAAAAGTTTGGATGGGGTTCTCAACCTAATGAATATATTGAAAAGTATTTTTGGTGGAGTGATATAACAGGAATGAATTTGAAATATAATGAAGTTTCAGAGAAAGGAGAACTTTTTATGTTTTCAGAAAAGATTAACAAACAGCAGAAAGCCTATAATAAACAGAAAGCCAAAGAAGGAGCAGAGAAAGGATTCTAACTGAATTATTTTAGAAAGGAGTAATATACTAAAGTAGGTCAGCAGATGGAGGTTAAATGAGTAATAAGGAAGAGGAGACAAATTTAACTGAAGAACGAAAAAAGGAGATTAAAAAAGAGATAAAGGATATCGTCTCCAAAAATTTATTAGAGACCCTATCCGATCAGGAAATATCTCAATGGAAAGAAGGAAAGGGTCTGCTGGTAATTTTCCAAAGCATAGACGAACACCTATGTCCCCCCTCAGAAATTATTAGTTATCAAAAATTAACTCCAGAAGAAGCCTTAGAATATGACAGGCTTGGTAAAATAATTTACCCAAAAATAGACAGCGAAAGACAAAAAATACTATCATCCGACCTTCCCTGGATAGATAAGGGAGCAAAAGCCTTCTTTAAAGCCCTTGACGCTATTAGAAATACCCCTAACGGGAAAAGGCTAAAAGAACTAAGGGAAAAGGCTGTTTTAAAAGATAGAGAGACAAAAAGAGGTGTGGCTCAATGGGCCAAACAACTTTTAAGGTTGACATTCTTTCTCTATAATAAAAAGGGATATAAGGGTAATGAGGTGAAGTGTGGAATCCGGGTGTGGGAAGGAGATTATTGGGCAGAAATAGAAGAAAAGATAAGAGAAAATTATCAGAAAAGAGCGGGAGAGCTTGAGGCAAAGATAGAAAGGCTTACCAAAAAGGGATTTGGAATAGCAGAAATTGCGGAAAGGCTTGCCAAAGAGGGATATGAGACAAAAGAGATAAGCCGGGAATTGGGGTTCTCTATAGATAAGTATGAAGAGCTAAAGAAAACTCCTCCTGCCCTAAGGGACTTCTACCCTGAGGATATTAACCTTCTTCAGATTCCTATTGCCTATCACGGGAAAATGGCAACACCCAAGACAAAGTATGTAGAGGGGAATTATGTAGTGTTAAGGGATATTGTAAAATCAAAGGAGGGGGTTTCTTATCCCATAGAAACTAAGGTTGGAAGTCCTGATGGGTATTTAACCTCTTATGATGAAGACCTTTTCAGGGGGATATGTTCCTTTACCGAATACGAGAAGGAAAGTAAACAATATATCTCTCACTTCTCCCGATGGGAACTGGCTAAAGCTTTAGGATGGGAAATAAGCGGAGGAGCCGATAGCGAGAGGATACACAAAGGATTAGAGAAAATAGGACTTATGGGATTGAAGCATAATAGATTTTATAATGGAGAAACCGAAGCCCCCGAGACCATAGAGATAACCTTTTTCAAGAAGGCTCGTATTACTCATAAAGAGAACAAAGATAGAGATAACTTTTTTATTTGGAGCGAGTCTTTTACTACTAATCTCCTTAGAGGATATTATAAAAATCTCCGGCTTTCTACTCTCCTTGCCCTTTCTACCCCCACAAGTAAAAAACTATTTGAATGCTTAGAAGGAGCTTTCGGGAAGAGGAAAAAACAATATTCTATCCGGTGGAGGAAACTTTGCCCTAAAATTTCTATTTTTGATGAGGACCCCTGGTCAGCGAAAGAGACCCTGATAAAAGCTTGCGGGGAATGTAAAGAGCAAGGAGTAATCTCAGAATACTGGTTTAGTAGGAATAATAATGAAGTAATTAATTTTAGTAGAAAGCATAAGACTAAAGAAGATTACCAGAAAGAAGAAAAGACAATAACGGAAGACCAGGGAAGAAAGGTAAGGGTTCAGGGTCAACTTTTTGGCTTAGGAATTGAATCATCTAAAGTGGGGGAGATTACCGACAAATATCCTTTAGGCTGGATAGAGAATCTATTAAAGGAAACACCCTCGTATGTTAAAAAACCTGCTGGTTGGCTTATCAAAATGTTAGAGAGAAATTCTTCTATACCGGATACCAGGCAAAAGGAGAAAGAAGCCCGGCTTAGAGCTGGAGATAGAGAATAAATGGTGGGGTTTAACCTGGTGGAGTGGTGGGGTTTAACCTGGTGGAGTGGTGGGGTTTAACCTGGTTTACCTAAAAGGAGAGTTATATCTGGTATAGTTATTGGTTTTCTGTAATAAAGATCTTTTAATAAAGATGTTATAATTACAAGAAAATACAGGAAGTATACTCAAGGAAGTTTGCTTTTTTAACTTCTCTATAGCGAAAAGCAAGTAATATTAGTAGGGAACAGCGTTAGTAATGATAACTTTACCCCCTTGGCCGTGTCTGATTTTACACTTTTGAGTAGATGAATTTTTTACCCCTAAAAAACAAAACACGGTGGAAAGCAAAATCTGGCAAGGGGGGTTTGGACACGGTAAAAAAATAAAAGAGTCTGGATGGCTTCCCGGCCGGCAGACCAGGAAATGGATTCAGAAGAGAAAGAGTCTATTGAATCAAAGGACATCCAATTTAGGATATAAAGTTATGAACTTCAGGCATAAACAATCAAGAGGTTTCATAAATGGGAAAGGATAAGAGAAACAATAAGCGACTTTTGGAAAGGTTTTAATCAGAGCGATGATAGGTTGGTGCGCATAAAGACCTGGACAACCTGGACATACTCCCTTATCATTTGTAGAGATTGTAGACATATCTACACGCGCGCCCGCGCACACGTAGATACTTCACGTAATTCACTTTTCTATTGAGTATTGTTCTTCTCTTGTTATTAGATATTGTAGAGCTTATAGAGGTTCTTACATATGCGTATAGACACTTTAGGAAATTCAACTTTTTTCAACATTGCGACTTATCCGACTGCTTTACATATGCGCGTATAAAGACGTTAGATAAGTTAGAATTTGGATTGTTATAATAAAACTATTTATTAACTAAACCGGAACTATCCCTTCCTTACGTATACGCACGTGTAAAGACCTGTTATTCAGGATACTTGAGAAAACTTGATACCCGGGGACTGTTCTTTTAAGACAAATTTATTAACTACTCCTACGCACGCGTAGATACCTGTAATAACTGTATATTATGTCTCTTATTATTGTAGACATTGTAAACATCCCTACACGCGCGCCCGCCCGCGCACATGCATATACGCAATAGACACAAAAGTATTATCAGAAAGAATAGCTAAGAACCTTGTATAGCTGAGACCTTAGACATTTTTATTATTTACTGGTTATCTCTAAATATTATAAAGAGATATACGCAATAAAAAGAGAGATTAGGAACTATCCTAACACGCGGGAATATTTGTAAGATTTGTAATGCTCCTACGTGTGCGCATAAAGAGGCTTCAGATACTTCAGATTCCTTTTGTTTACAGAGATTACAGAATTTACACTATTTACAGATATTACAGATGTTCCTATGCGGGGGATATGCTTGAGGGATAACCTTTACCCCTCCCCAGAAGGGATAGGGGGATACAGATTTCCATAGTCTATTATTAGTTAGTCGGTCGGAGGGCATCTGTTAGCGTCCGCGAAATTCAATAGGGGGGTAAGGAGGAAAATGGCGATACGGGGAAGGAAGCCAAAGCCAGTAGCACTGCGGAAGTTGGAGGGAAATCCGGGTAAACGGCCACTGGCTAAAAGGGGTGCAAACTCTCGGGTAGAGAAGGGGTAGAGAAAATAAATGGATAAGAAGAAAACTCCTAAAACTCCGATAAAGAAGAGAAAGAAGAAAGGTATAAATAACCTTACAAACTTAGACTTATGGTATACTTAACAAAAGTTCTTTGAGAAAGGTATTAGCTTTTTCTTAAAGTAGGATAACTCCTGCTTAACCGTGTAGAAGAAAAGGCTGTAGTTTCATTATGCTGGGGGCTACAGTCTTTTTATCGGATTTACTTAGCAGTTACCGGCAGGGAGATTTGTGGCCCCTTTTTATTTAGGGGAAAGGAGAAAAATGAGAAGGATACATTAGATTATATTTTTTCTAAGAAGTCAGAGAAGCATATGAGAACTTAAGTTATAGGGGGGGGGTAAGATGAAGAAGATTAGATTAGTTGGATTGGTGGTTGGTTTAATAGTAGGGCTGTGGGGTAATTTAAGTGCAGAAGGATTTTTTATGATTGATGGAAGTTATGGTGGCAAGTATGATAAAGGAGGAATTGGGTTTGAGATTGGTAAAGTCCAAAGTAGAACGGACGAATACTATGGTTGGTTAGCCAGCATAGGGATTTCCGGCATCTTTGTGGATGAGACACCGAGTAGCCTCTTAGATTATCCCTGCCCGCATTCATATAGGGTTGTGGGAGATTATGCCAACCAGAGTCAAATAGAAGGTTTTTTAAAAGGTGGAATTGAGACAATTAAAAATCTATTTCTCATTGCTGGGGCTGGCTGTGCCTGGGCTACAGAGGCTCGTGTAAGCCAGTCTTTGGCTACTGGTTGGTATTATACGGAAAGTAAGAGAACCAAAGTTTATGGCAGTGGAATGGGAGAGTTAAGATACATAAGGGGGAATTGGCTTGTTGGTCTTGGCTATCATTCCCGAAGAGGTGTATATGCAGGTTTTGGAGGAAAATTTTAGATTTGAAGGAGAAGGGGAGAACAAGAAAGACAAAGACAGGTAGGCTTAACAGGAGAAAAGATAAGGAGAAATATGAAAAAAATCTGGTTGATTGGGCTGGTAGGATTTTTTGTCTTTTTTCAGGGTTTTCTATTGTTAAGAGCGAATAAAGGACAAGCAAAAGACGAAAAGACACTAATGGAACTATTTAAAGAATCGGCAGATATTAGAAAGAAACAAGTTGGGGGAATTTTTGAAGGAGAGATAGATATAAAAACCTTTACAGATAAGCTTGCTTATAATGCTTGGTCTGCAACTTTAAGTAGAGCAAGTTATTGTAATTCTTCTTCAGCCTATTATATCTTACAAAAGCGCCTTGAAACTATTGAAGACTCTCAGGTTGATATTGGGGCTATGCTTTTAAGGGAACTTGATGAAATAAGAGTTTCTAATCAAGAAATTGTAAAGATTTTGAAAGAAATTAAGAAGTAATAGGAGGAAATAATAAGAGAATGAAGAAATTATTAATTATAGTAATTGTGGCTATATTATTTAGCTTCATAGCAAAAACTTCTTTGGCTGGGGATTGGGAATGGACAAAAAAGGAGAATAGTAAATTAAGGTATAATTCTTATGAGAAAGTAGATGCCAAAGACGATAATTAGAAATGAAACAAGGTCTTTAAATTTATAAATTTCTTAATGTTTTACTGGATAGTTCTTTTAATTGGGTTTTGGTATATCTTAAAAAGGGAGAGCGAAAAATAGCAAAATTGACAGAAGAGAACAGTAAGCGAGATTTTCAGGGCTAAAATCCGGGGCTATGCTGTAAAAAGTGGGGGGAACACCAGATAGAAAACCTTTAGATTTTCTAAAGAAAAAAACTTTATTACTTGTAATTAATGAAGTTTTGAAAATCAAATATTTAATAAACGATAAACTCTTGACCGGTTCCTTTATCTTTTCCCTTTTCCTTCCCGGTTCATTCCTTAACCATTCCTTAACACATAATAATAATATATTAAGAATTAAGACCTTGATATAATACTTAACATAATATAATATAATAATAACCTGACCCGGAAATTTTAGGAATACTTTTATAAAATCTTCCCAATGATAATACCATTATAAAATTCATTGATATATTCCCGACCAGGTAGACCGGAGATTTTAGAATACTTTACTTCCATTTTTAATACATAATAACATAATACATAAAGTCAAAGACAAAGGCGTCTCTATAGACATAAAACAAAAGCCAAAGTCAACTACACAAGATATTGCGACATTATGAAAGAGCAAAAGCACAACCGGAAAGAACTTTAAAAAAACCTTTAGAACTTGTAAAGATTAAAACTTCATTACTTGTAAGGTATTGAAGAAACCCTATCAAAAGTTATAAAGACACTATGTCAAAACTTCCCTAATAATTGTTCTTTTTACTCTCTAAAAAATCTGAGATATAGTAAACTACCTGTTGAGGTAAGAAAATTCTAATGTCTTTACTAATACCTTATCAAAAAGAGTAGAATGCCTATCAAGGGAGAGAGCATACCCCCTAACTTGATAAAATTTAATATTCCGGTATCAAAGACATAGTAAACTACTTTATCTTAAAGTTGCCCCTCTACAGCCCTCTCTACTCCTCTTTAAGCCTCTTCTAATCCTCTCTTGCCCTCATCCTTGTCTACTTTATCTACTCACTACCCTAACATAAGAAAACATAAGATACCGGCTACAGAATAGGCGGAGGAGTTCCGTATAAGCGTTTATAGGGCAAAACTCCCTAAAAGGGATATGATTATATGTCTAAGTATTATATTGAGGCTCTATGTAGGTATTATTGAGGCTTTAATAAGTATCCTGGAAGTTTACACAATACCCCTTCTATCAATCCGTTGCCTGTCCCTGCGTGCTAACTAAAATTTTCTCTGGCCGGAAGGTATGTTACTATGTCTTGCCTCTTTTAATTTTTTCTTTCCTTGTCCTACTAACACCTTTAGAAATTCTATGGCATCTCTGTAAGGATTCTCTCTTTAAAAATTCCCTAAACAGTCCTGGCCAGATAGATTTCTCAAAGTCCCTTCATTTTGCTTTAACTCAATGATAATGCTTATCCCGGGGGAAGGAGTGGAAATCTACTTGACAAAACTAATAAATTAAGGTATAAGTATAATAGTAAACTGGAATAAGTATCTTGGTAAACAAAAAAGGGGGAGATATGGAAATAGCAGTAGCAGAAAATAGAGGCAAGCTCATAGGGATAGATGAGGATTTTAACAATCTAATTCTATCCTTCATTTCTGCTCAGGATGTCAAAGAGGTTTCAAAGAGAGTTTATTCCCGGGCCTTGAAGCAGTTTATAATCTGGATTAAGGGGAAGGGGGTAGTTAATCCAACCAGAGAGACAATCTTAGCTTATAAAGAAGGTTTAAGGACTAAGGGCCTATCTTCCTTGACTCTGTCAGGGTATCTGGTAGCAGTCAGGAAATTCTTTGAGTGGCTGGAGAGTGTAAAGAGATATCCGAATATTGCTAAAGGAATTAAAGGAGGGAAGCAGACCAGGGACTTCAGGAAGGATCCCCTCACGGTAGAGCAGATTGGAAGGCTCTTAAAATCTATTGACCGTGAAACTTCCCAGGGGAAAAGGGATTTTGCTTTGCTTAATCTCTTGATCAGGACCGGGCTTAGAACGATTGAGGTTATCCGGGCAGACGTGGGAGATATAAGACAGGAAGGAGGAGAGGCAGTCTTGCAGATTCAGGGCAAGGGAAGAGATGCTAAAGATGATTTTGTATTGCTTACCGATAATACCCTGAGGCCGGTCCGGGATTATTTACAGACCAGGGGCAAGGTAGAGGCTACGGATCCCCTGTTTACTTCTATGAGTTGCCGGAATAAAAATCAAAGGCTTACAACCCGTTCAGTTAGTAGAATAATCAAAGAGCATTTAAGGGAGATAGGGTTAGATAGTCCGAGACTGACCGCTCATAGCCTCAGGCATACTGCTATAACCCTTTCCCTTCAGGCAGGGGCAACAATCCAGGAGGCTCAGGTTTTAGGGAGACACGCGAATATAAATACTACTTTAATCTATGCTCATAACATAGACCGGATAGCTCACGCTCCAGAAAAAAAGATAGATGCTTTTTTAGAGGGAAATGGTGTAAGCTCTGTAAATTATGTTTACTGAGTAAAGGATTTTGAAAATGATAAAGGAGAAAAAATGAAAAAGAAAATTTTGATTGCGGGGTTTATAGTTGGACTTTTAACTTCGGTTGGCTACGCAGAAGTAAAGAAAAAAGTAGATAGTTTTGATGGTTCTGCCAGTATTGAGAGTAAGGTAAAGTATAAGGGGCCTTTTGCTGTTATTTGCTTTAAAAAAACAAAAACTTCAAAAGGAACATTATCTTCATGCTCCTTAGCCCTATTTCAATCAGGAAGAAAATTGTGTTCTTTTGAAGGTCCTTTGGGGATGAAAATGGGGGAAGATATTTATGATTTACCCATAGTGAGTAGAAGCACCAAATATCAGGTCAGTTATGGAGCGTACAGAGTTGATGGAGAAATGGAAGAGAAAATTGTGGAAGCAGATTCTATTACTATTAGAGTTTACTATAGCGATGGTTTTGGTCCAACTTGGAAAGTTCCCTCTGAAGTATTAAACGAATGGAAGCAGGTTATCCGAGCGGAATTTAATAAATAAGATTTACAGGATAAACAATGAGAATTATCGCAGTTATCAATCAGAAAGGAGGTAGTGGAAAAACAACCTCGGTGATCAATATCGGAAAAGGGCTTACAATATTGAAGAGAAGGGTCCTACTGATAGACCTTGACCCTCAGGCTCATTTAACATATTCCCTGGGAGTAAAGGCTGAAGATATAGAAGAATCGGTGGATAGCCTTTTAACAGCCAAATTTAACCCCAGTTCAACAATTATAGAAAAGGGGGGATTATACCTCATCCCATCCTCATTATCGCTTTCAGGGGTAGAATTGGAATTATCTGGCATAGATGGGAAGGAGTTTATGCTCCGGGAAGGATTAAAAAGAATAAAAGGGAGCTTTGATTATATTCTCATAGATTCCCCTCCCTCCTTAGGGCTTCTCACAATAAACGCTCTTACTACCGCCTCTGAGGTTTACATACCCTTACAAACAGAGTTTTTAGCCCTTCAAGGTATGAGCAAGCTCTTAGAGACGGTAGAGGTAGTAAAGCAGAGGCTTAACAAGGGAATTGAGATAACCGGAATTATCGCTACAAGATTTGATAAGAGAAAGAATCTTAACAAGGAGGTAGTAGGGAAGATTAAGGAATATTTTGGAGATAAGATTTTCAAGACCCTGATAAGGGATAACATAGCATTAGCAGAAGCTCCCAGTTACGGACAGAGTATCTTTGAGTATTCTCCCAAGAGTTATGGGGCCGAGGATTACCTGAATTTAAGTAAAGAGATTTTAAAAAGAGAATAGAGGAGGGTTGAGCTTATGGCCACAAAGCCTAAAATGGGGAGTGATCCTTTAAGTTGGATTAAGGATAGTAGATTAGGTAAATCTGGTAAACAGAGTAAACAGGAATTACAGGGATTACCTAAAAAGACAGGAAGACCCCGGACTATCTTTAGGGAAATATCTAAAAGCTCCCAGGAAGGATTAAGGGAAGGCTGGAGTAGGGCTACATTTATTATCAGAGAGGAGCTAATAGAGAAGGTAAAGGCTTTGGCCTACTGGGAGAGGAAGGAGATTAAAGAGCTCATCGATGAGATCCTGGGAAGTTATTTTAAGAATAAGAAGGTTAAGCCTATCAAAGGGGGGAAGATAGTATGAGTATAAAATTAGGGGCTATAACCCTATTTGATGTAAAGGAATTGTCAAAGAGTCTTGATGTTACTTCCTTCACTTTAAGGAACTACATCAGGAAGGGAAGACTTAAGGGGCAAAAGATGGGAGGTAAATGGTATCTTTCAGAGGATAGCCTCCGGGAGTTCTTTCTTAAGTCCCAGCCAAAGCGGTCCGGGATTAAACCCCGGGGAGTGTCAGGTTAAGGTGTATGTCCGCAATGAGACAATAGCAGACATAGAAATATGAAAGGGGGGATGATGGCACAAATCTTATTTGGGCTGTATTTTGCTTTAATCAGCGCCTATCTGTCAATAGTCCTAACAAGACTACTTAAACAGAACGGCTCGGCCATAAACGAATTAGGGAGGAATTTAAGTGAGATTATTAAGGAGATTGCCGAACTTGTCAAGACAGAAAGCCAGGCTACAAGGGATCTCATTTCAAGCATAAAGAAATAACATAACCTTAAAAAACTTAAAATATACAATATAGCCGGTTCACAGAAAAAAGTTAAAAGGTAGGATTGCCTGTTGCTCCAAGAAAATGGCAAGGGGACTATCACCCGGGCTTTTATCGGGCATTGTGAAATTGAGTTAAGAGGGATAAAAAGAAAAACAAAACAAGAAGAAAGATGAAAATCTGTAATGGGGGGTTGGCCCCGCTAAAAAAAATAAAAAAATCTTGCCTGTGGTCAGGTTTAAAGCGGATTAGAAAGAAAGTATAATTGAAAAAAAAGGAGAGAGATGAGGAAGAAAAATTTCCTGGTTGGTTAAAGAAACTTTCTAAGGATTTCAACACTGACCCATTTAAATTTTTTGACAGTCTTCCAAATTTGGGTAATTTTGGACAAGGAGTGAGGAAATTGCAAAAGGATTCATTAGCACTTGTAGAAGAAGTTAAAAAGGTTATAGGAGAATATAGTTTTGCTCTAACCTTACGGCAAATCTATTATCAACTTGTAGCGAGGCAAATTATACCTAATTTGCAAAAATACTATATAAAACTATCAAGGCTTTGTGTCGTAGCAAGAGATGAGAGCCTTTTACCGGAAGAGGCATTCGCAGATAGATTGCGAGAGATTCAGAAACCAAGTTCTTGGGCCGATTTATCAGACTTTGGTGAGACAGTAAAATCTGCATACAGAAAGGATAAGTGGATTAACCAGGATAATTATATTGAAGTATGGACAGAGAAGGACGCCCTAAGAGGGGTTATCTCTCCAATAACAGATGAATGGGATATCGGTCTATTAGTTGTCAGGGGACAGGTAAGTAGAACTGCTATCTATGAAGCATACCAAAGATACAGGGAAAAGGAAGAAAAAGATAAAGAATGCTACTTATTCTACTTTGGAGATTTTGACCCTTCCGGTTTATCTATCTTTAATAGTTTGAGAGAAAGAATCGGTAGCTTTGGAGATGGTCTTCTGTCTATGAATTTTGAAAGAATAGCATTAACCCCTGAACAAATCAATGAATACAAGTTACCTCAAAACCCTGCAAAGGAAAAGGATCCAAATTTTAACAGATTCACAGCCGAATATGGGAATAATGTTGTTGAACTGGATTCCTTACCTCCTGATGTATTGCGAGATCTTGTGGAGGATTGTATCAAAGAGAACCTTGATACGAAGAAACTTGGACAAGTGCTAAAAATTGAAAAAGAAGAAAGGGAAGAATTAAGTAATTTTCTTGAGACTTTATAGAATAGCGATAATAAAAATGGGAGGGGGAGATGGGAAAGACGGTAAGTTTTCTCTATAAGTTAGCCCGGATGGCTAATGACATTGAGAAGTTAAGCAGTGGAGACCCGAAGAAGATAGCCAGAAGGGTAAAGAATAAGGTCATTGGAAGGAAGTTAGTCAGGAAGGCCTGGAAGTTTCCATTTTAAGAAAAGCAGATGAAGAGAAAAGAAGAAAGGAAAGGAGAGATATGAAAAAGATTTGGTTAATGGGATTGACGATTTTGATAGTGGGATTATGGAGTAATTTAAGTTTTGCCGGATATAAGCCCGGGAGTGAACCGGATGAATTTAGGGGTATTAAATGGGGAACAGATATAAAAACCTTAAAGGGTATGAAATACTTTTTAACTTATAGGGGAATTAAAGTATACAAAAGGAAGAACGAGGATTTGCGTATCGGAGGAGCAAAACTTGAGAATATTGGTTATAGTTTTTGGGGAGGGAAGTTTTGTAATGTATTGGTCACTACCAAAGGTTATACAAATTGGACCGGGTTAAAAGAGGCTGTTTTTGAAAAGCTTGGAAAGGGGAATCAATTTGGTGATCAATTTATAGAAAATTATGATTGGTTTGGTGATATAACCGGAATGTCTTTGGAATATAATGAATTTTCAGAGAAAGGAAAACTTTTTATGTATTCAGAGGAGATTACCAAACAGATAAAAGCCTACAAGAAAGAGAAAGCCAAAGAGAAAGCCAAAGAAGGAGCAGAGGAAGGATTCTAACTGAATTATTTTAGAAAGGAGTAATATGGCAAAGAAAAGGCAGTTATTAAAGCAGACAAAGATAGGGGAGTTTTTAACGGTGGGGGCTGAGTTAGAGAAAGATGAAATAGGTCTTTATATTGCCTCTGCTGATGTTAGCGCTTCCTGTGGTTTTAAGTTTGATGAGTGGAAGAAGTTTATAGAGGCAGTAAATAAGGCAGATAGGAAATTTAAGAGAGATCAATAACAAGCATAATAGCCGGGGAGCCGGCCGATAAAGGGGCCAGAGGAATCGGCTCTCTAATAGGGGTTATCTTTAAGGAGATGTTTATGAATAAGGACATAGCCGGGGAGTTTTTAGAAACGCTTTTTAGCGATCACTTAGTAAAGTATCAAGGTTACATTGAGATAAAAGAAATAAACGAGGGAAAAGTAAGGCAGGGGTTTTATCCCTCAATTAAAGAATTACTTAAAGAGATTGGGGAATACTCCGGTAATATTTATTTTGGGGTTGCTCCTCGATATCAAAAGAAAGGAGACAGAAAGAGCTCCCGATATATCACAAGTTTATGGACGGATATAGATGTAGGAGAAGAAGGGCATAAAAAGGAATCGGAATATAAAAACATTCAAGAGGCTCTGGACTTCATTGACACTTTCTCTCTAAAGCCTTCAATAATAGTGGAGAGCGGACACGGACTACATTTATATTGGTTGTTAAAACGGGCTGTTGAAATTAAGGGGCCTGATGACCTTTCCAGAGTAGAAAACATTTTAAGAGGTTTAATTAAGGTGGTAAAGGGAGATACCGGAACGGGAGATA
>Ga0208771_1001365_pt1 | contig 12999 bp, 16 predicted proteins | sample AntAceMetag02UKX_FD_184775 | JGI IMG/M metagenome (GOLD analysis project Ga0208771, IMG submission 184775) | Saline lake microbial communities from Ace Lake, Antarctica - Antarctic Ace Lake Metagenome 02UKX (SPAdes) (version 2) | ecosystem: Environmental > Aquatic > Non-marine Saline and...
GGTAGTAGAAGGCGGGTTCACGCTCGATACGGCCCCAACAGCAGGCGACATCCTTTGGTGTGAGGTGATCTGCAACGCCTAATGGCTCACACACACACAGACCAGATAGTACCGACAGGGACTGTAAATGGGGTAAACACTGTGTTTACGTTGCCAGCGACCTATGTTAGGGTGCGTTACTTCGTGAACGGCCTTGAGCAGCTAGAAGACACGGACTACACGGTATCAACAACAACTCTGACGGTAGACCCACCGCCAGAAACAGGAGACGAGCATTGGATATTAGGCCAACTATGATCCACGAGACAGCAGACGTTCATCCTGACGCCAAAATTGGTGAAGGAACTCAGATCTGGAATAATGTCCAGATCCGAGAGGGCGCTGTCATCGGAAAGAACTGCAACATAGGATCTGGTGCTTATATCGGGGTCGGCGTGTACGTCGGGGACAACTGCAAGATTCTCAACGGTGCGATGTTATTCGAAGGCCTCAGGGTCTTAGATGGGGTCTTTATCGGCCCCGGAGCCGTGTTTTGCAACGATTCTTATCCAAAGGCTGTCGATCAGTACGGAGAACTTATCTTGCCTGGAGCATGGGAGATCGGCCACACATCCGTTGCCTCGTGTGCTTCGATAGGCGCAAATGCGACGATCCTTCCAGGCGTGAACATCGGCTGCAAGTCAGTTATTGGCGCTGGGGCGGTTGTGACGAAAGATACGATTCCGTTTGCGACATACGTGGGGAATCCAGCAAGGGAGGTCAAAAAATGACACCTGTTCCGATTGCGCAACCTATCATCGGTGAGGAAGAGAAGGCTGCTGTTATCGGAGTCCTCGAATCTGGCAATGTTGCCCAGGGCAAGAAGGTAGCGGAGTTCGAAGCGGCGTTTGCCGAGTACGTGGGCGCGAAACATGCTGTCGCCGTCTCGTCTGGCACTGCTGCCATCCATTTGTCATTACTGGCCCACGGGGCCTCAAGTCAAACCGAAGTCATTACAACCCCGTTCAGCTTCATCTCAACAGCGAATTCTATCCTGCACTGCGGGGCTCGGGCAGTCTTTGCAGATGTAGAGACAGCATCGTTCAATCTCGATCCGAAAGCGGTAAAAGAACTGATCACTCCGTTCACTAGAATCGTGATGCCTGTTCATCTGTACGGAAATCCGGCTGATCTTGATGCGTTCAAGCGATTAGCCAACTGGCATGGACTAGCAATCGTCGAGGATGCTTGCCAAGCTCACGGCGCAATCTACAAAGGGCAGAAGATCGGATCGATCAACACGACATGCTTCTCTTTCTATCCCTCAAAAAACATGACGACCGCAGAGGGTGGAATGGTGACGACGAACAACGAGTCCATCGCGTGGAATGTCAGGAATATGCGACAACACGGCGTTTCAGGCAAGCAGGTAGGGTTCAACTACAGAATGACCGACATCCAAGCTGCGGTAGGGATCGAGCAGTTGAAGAAGCTCGACGGGTTCAATGAGGCACGAAGGAAGAATGCAGAACTGCTGACTGCGGGGCTGTCAGAGATAGTTATGTGCCCTGTGGAGGCCGAGGGATCGACGCATTGCTGGCACCAATACACCATACGTGTAAACAAACGACGGCAAGCCATCCTTACGGCTCTCCATGAGGCGGGAATCAACGCACGAGTGTATTACGAGACACCGATCAACCTGATGCAGCCATACAGCGGGAATCTGAAGCACATGCCGAGGGCAGAGAAGCTGGCCAAGCATGTCATCTCGTTGCCAGTGCATCCTGGCGTGACGGAAGAGAACATTGCGAAGATGGTGGAGGTAATCACATGCGCGTTGGCGTAATCGGACTTGGCAGTATGGGGCGCAATCATGCTCGCGTTCTGAATGAGATTGCTGATCTAGTTGCCGTGTGTGACGTTGATAATCCAGCACTGTCTCAACCCCAGCTTCAATTAAGATGCTCGCGATTTTCGAATTACAGAGAGATGCTTGGCTGCGGGAATCTCGATGCCGTGGTGGTAGCCACCCCTACGTCAACACACAAGGAGATAGCGATTGCTGCGATCGAGGCCGGTATCCCCGTCCTTGTCGAGAAGCCTTTGGCTGGCAACACGGAAGACGCACAGCTTCTAGTGAATTATTCCGAGGACATGCGCGTCTTCCTAGCTACTGGGCATATCGAGAGATTTAATCCGGCGATCGTGGCGCTGAAGGATCGGCGTTGCCTGCTCGGCAAGGTGCGCGAAGTCAGTTTCGAAAGACTTGGCCCGTTCCCCGTGCGGGTGCGCGACACGGGCGTTATCCATGATCTAGGGACTCACGACTTTGACTTGCTGGCATATTTGATCAACAGCCCTGTTGTGTCGATGGCTGGAGAGACTGTGATGGAGAACGGCATAGATGTCTCTGTGGCAGGCGTGGCGAGTCTAGAGAATGGCGTCATTGCGACCTTCAGGGAGAGCTGGACGACGCCAACCAAGATCAGGCGAGTGACCATGTGGGGCGAGCGCGGTATGTTCGTAGCCGACTTGCTCCGCCAAGAGTTGACATTCTATGCGAACGATTACGAACCGATTGATTGGGAATCAATGGAGCCGTTCTTCGGAGTGTCGGAGGGCGACGTGACACGGTACAAGATCGAGAAACGTGAACCACTTAGATTGGAGCTACAAGCATTTCTCGATGCTGCTAATGGGCAGTCTTCATGGTGCCCAACCGGGGAAGATGGCTTAGGAGCCGTAAGGCTGGCAGAACGGATGAAGAAGGAAGCCTCGTGAGAAACAGCGCGGCGAAAAGGAAGAGACTGCGACGGTATCTGAACAAGAACTACGCCACGTTCATCACGTTCAAGAAGAATCCAGAGAAGGGCCAAACGACGGCATACTACAAGCGTATCCGGGGAGAGAAGATGACGGAGGTTCTAAACAAAATCATGGGGATCTTCGACGATGCAAAAAATTAGAGCAAGTTCTCAGTTGAACGATGACGAATCGAGGCTTCTGACCGACGATCAGAAGGCGATTATTGCATCCGCGATTCTGTCTGATCCAGAGGCGGGGAACTTCACGATAAGCGAAATGTATCTAAACGATGATGGCAAACTTGTCGTTGTTTACGACGATGTCGCCATACCTTAACAGGAGGTAGAACAATGGCACTAGCAAGCAAAACAATAGAGCCTGGAGCACCATCCAGCGCCCTTTCTGCAGCAATAGCAGCAGATTCGGCAGCTTCGTCTGACGCATCTGAGGCTTCTTCAATGGCGTCCTTGGCACTCGTTGACGCATCTGAGGCTTCTTCGATGGCGTCGGCAGCAATCGTAGACGCATCTGAGGCTGACTCGATTGCGGACGCTGCAATCGTCGATGCTTCTGAGGCTAAATCCAGTGGGCTTATTAACAGCTCGGCGGCTTCTGTCGCGGATAGCATCGCAGACGCAGCAATTGTTGACGCATCAGAAGCGAAGTCTACAGGTCTTGTTGACAGCTCGGCGGCTTCGGTAACGAAGTCTCTGGCCATCTATAGCGATCCTGGGTCTGATGAGTATCCCGTCAAAGAGATGGTCATGGATGCTTCTCTCGACATGATTGTTACCTACGACGACAGTTCGATTGCATAGCGATAAATCTGGGGGGCCTTCGGGCCTCCCAGGATTCTAGGAGTTTAATATGAAGGCTGCTCATTTCTCATCGTTTGCACCAAATAGAAGTGGATTATATGAGGCTGCAAAAGATCTGGTATTGGCAGAACGCGCTGCTGGCATTGACTCGTTGTTCGTAAATATGACGGTGGCTGACACTGCGAAGCATCTTGCTGCCTCACCAGGAGGGCGGCTTGACGAAGCCAATCTCAACCCGAGCACATGGGAAGAGGCTAAGGACGCGCCTATTTGGGTTATTCATCGAGGGATACCGGCAGAATTGGTCGAGGAAGCGAAGAAGCATTACACGATCATGGCGATTCATGGGGCCCCTGAACACATGGCAATGTACGATGTTGAGCAGAGCGGGAACGTTCAGAGCTTCAACTCGCACATCAACATGATCAACAACTACGACAAGGCCGTGGCTTTGAACGAACACGACTTCAAGATTTGGAAACTCTATGCGCCTGATGGGAAGGTAATTCACATCGAAGACAGCATTGACGTAACGCGCTTCTCTCCAGAGGGCCATGCGTGGGAGTTCCACGGATTGCCAGCGATCCTCCATGCAGACGTGACTCGCAACATCAAGTTGCCGTTCACTATGTACTGGGCGATGGCCGGAATTCATGAGCAGCTGCCAGAAGCAAGACTTGAGATGTACGGCCTTCCTTTTTCCGAGATCAACACGTTTAGGAACACGATGGTCAGGGCGCACAACATCAACCTGCTTGGGACGCTTGAATCGGTGCAGATGATTACATCAGATCTCCGTCCGATGATGAGGGGGGCGCACATTGGAGTGAACCCCAACATTAGCGGCGTTCGATCGAGAGTAACGATGGAAATGATGGCCTGTGGACTCCCTGTGGTGTCGTCAAACGGTGACTACCCCGTTCGTCAGTACAGAGCCTATGACACAGTCGGACTTGAGCGAGCGATCTGTGTGGCGTGGGAAGACATGAAGAAAGACATTCCTGCCGAGAGAGAGAAGGCAAGAGCTTGGGCTGTAGAGCATTGGGACGTAAAGAATGCAGTAGAGACTGGATGGATTCCTCTCTATGAAGAGGCGGGAAAATGACCATACAGATAGATGCTGGTAGAAATGCTGTTGACGCCTATCGCAAGGCCCATGCAAAGATGCACTCGAAAGGCTGGCGAAAGGGCATATCCGAAGACCATACGCCATTGCTTGAGAAGATGGTGTCTGACCTGGAAGCTGCTGGCGTTGTATCATCTGAGACAGATTTCGAGGCTAAGAAAAGTAAGGTGTTGTCTGATTTCTGGAAGGCAAGCGACGAACAGAACGCAAAAGAACTTGGATTTGTTGACAAGAAAGACTTCGATGAGAAGGCGACGAAGGAAGACAAGGATGCACTGAGGTTGAAATGGCGATAGAGACTATTAGACCGACCGGCGCGGGAGATTCTAGAGAATGGACACCAGCGGCTGGAGCTAACTGGGAGAATGTAGATGAGGTAACGCCAGATTATGGGGGCTCGTACAACACAATATCCGTATCAGATAAACTTGATTTGTTTGAATTGGCCGATCATGCTGTGTCAGGCTCGATCAATTCCGTAACTGTTTACATGTACACTTCCGGTACTGGGACAGCTATAGAAATCAAGACAGCGATCAAGACAGAAGGGACTGTCTATTACGGATCTACTATCACAGACAAAGACTGGGGAGAGTACAGCAAAGAATACACTCTGAATCCTAATACTGGAGAGGCTTGGACATGGGATGAAATTGATGATCTTCAGGCGGGGATAAAGACCGGCACAATGGATGGGAACGCCTTTGTAACTCAAGTCTACGTCGAGGTAGATTACACGCCACCGCGTATAGGAACTATTGGCGGGAAAGACATAGGGAGTATCGCAAAGTTTTGCGGCAAATCCGTAACAGATATCGCAGTCATAGGTGGTATCTCAAATGTGTAATCAACATTATCTGGAGATGATCTAATGGCGCTACAGACGCAGAAGATTGAAGACCTCGGCAAGATGCCAGAGGAGCCATCTGTAGACGATACCGGCAAGGGTATTAGCATCCTGGCCACCGTCGATGCCAACGCAACAGGGATTGGCGCTGCTATGCACTGCGCGGCGGATGGCCACTGGGAAGAGGCTGACGCTAGTGCTGATACTACAGCACCATGTACGGGGATTGCTCTGACGGCTGGCACTGGAGCAGATAAGGAAATCCTGAAGCAAGGGCAGGTTAGGAATGACGGATGGTCTTGGATTACAGGGCCTGGAGAGAAAGGGCTCATCTATCTCAGCACAACGACCGGGGCGTTGACGCAAACTGCCCCCTCAGGGGTCGGAGAGATTGTTCAGGTTGTTGGCCATGCGATTACCGACGATGTGATGATGTTCAATCCGCAACTGCAATGGATCGAATTGGGAGTTGGCCCTTTAGCTGATGTTGTTGGAGACACGAACCCTCAGCTTGGTGGTGATCTTGATCTAAACGATAAATACATCTCGCTAAAGCAAGAGCCAACAGCCGACGACACTGGTAGTGGCATCATTCTTCCGTCTGAGACAGTTGATGAGAACACGTTTGGCATAGCCTGCGCCCTACACTTGGCGGTTGACGGTCATTGGGAAATGGCGTCTGCCAATGAGACGACGAACCACATGCCATGCACCGGGATTGCCATCACGGCTGGAACAGGGGCAGACAAGAAGATTTTGGTGCTGGGGAGTATCCGGCACGATGATTGGAATTGGACGACAGGGCCGGGAATAGCAGGATTGATCTACCTTGGAGAAACGTCAGGAGTATTGACGCAGACTGCGCCAACAGGCGGAGATCTTGTTCAGCAAGTAGGGCACGCAATCAGTGACGATGTTATGTACTTCAATCCGCAGGCGCCAGCGTTGAAAAGCATCTATTATACAGCTTTCTCAGAGCTAACGATAGCCGCTGGGGCGATTACTGTCACACAGGCCTATCACACAGTCGATACTGTAGCAGACGGCGCGACTTCTGATCTTGCTACAATCAACGGCGGTGCAACTGTCAATCTGATTATCCTTCGTGCTGAAGATGGGGCTAGAACAGTAGTTGTAAAACACAACACAGGCAATATCTGGCTACAAGGCAAAGCAGACATCAGCCTAGACGATCTTGAAGACGGCATCATGCTTGCATGGGACGGAACGAAGTGGTTTGATATTGCTGCTGGTGGTGGCGGTGGTGGAGATGTTGCTACCGACGCAATATGGGATGCTGCAGGAGATCTAGTCCAGGGTACAGGCGCGGACACAGGAGCGAGGCTGGCAAAGGGAGCTGCCCTTGCTCTTCCGAGAATGAATGCCGGTGCAACCGCGATTGAGTGGGGTAGTGCAGGACAGATTGTATTCCCGGCCTCAGTCAATGCAAGCGCAAATGTAAACACGTTAGACGATTATGAAGAAGGTTCGTGGACTCCAGCCTATACATCAACAAGCGCGACGTTCACATATCAAACGCAGTCTGGGCATTACGTTAGGATTGGCAATCGAGTGTTTATAGGATGGTATATGTCAATAACAAACGTAACTGGAACGACAACAAATGCAGTGACAGTGACGGGTCTGCCGTTTACATCGGCTGGAGATCCTAGCGGTACATCAACAGTAGTAGGAGTTTGTAACTTTGCAACATACATGCCTGCTGGATACCTATCTTCTACATACATAACGCTCCGTCGTCAAAATACGCTTACTGCACTAACAGCCGCAGACATGTTCAACGCTGGAACTACATATCTCATTGGCTCTGGATTCTTCGTTGTAGCATAGGAGGAAACATGGTAGAAAAAAAAGTAGTTATAGACTCAGTTGAAATCTTGCGCGACGGACATATTCAAGTCAGAGAAGCGACCTTGTATCTTGACGATGGAGTTGAGGTTGCGAAGTCTTATCATCGACATGTTCTGTCCCCAGGAGACAGCACAGTTGAAGAAGGCGCAAGAGTCAAGGCTGTTTCAGCCGCTGTATGGACAAAAGAAACGCTGGATGCGTTTGCGGCTACAGAAACAGAAAAATTAGCGGCATTACCGTCGAATTGATCGAGGATATTCTCGGAATAGCGTAGAACAGGAGCCTACTATTTACGGCAGAAACCGATTCGGGACAACGAGATAACGGAGGAACTATGAGCTTGACCAGGCAACTGCATGAGGTGAACCTCGCCGCGATGAAAGGAGTTCTGAATCTCGGAGAGCTTGCCCTTGGAAAGAGCACGAATGCCTACTTGACTTACAAGCAGGTTGCAATGGAAGAGTTTAGGAAACAGGGAGAGCAGACAGGGAACATTCTCATCGGCTTGAAGCTGGCCGAGCATTGCCCGTGCGGAGCAACATTAGCACCACTGCCGCGCAATGGGCCGAGATGGTCGAACTGTCCTGACTGTGGCGGGAGCGGCTTTAGACCTATTGGGGGAAACGATGAACCTAGCTAGTAGGATTGCTGGATCTCTTGGGGTTGTCGTGCGCGGTGAAGGTGGCGGAATGCCACGAGCCCTATCTGGGCACCTTGGCGATCGAGCCCCTCGGGATACCGGCACATCCGACTTGATGCTCACGTATCAATACCACTCGTGGGTGTATAGTGCCATCAAGGCCATTGCCCGGTCGTGTTCGTCTGTTCCTTTCATCGTTGTGAGGCGAAAGAGTTCAGACCGCAACAGATCAAGGCCAATCCGTGACTTCGCGATGAAGTACAGAACGCGAATGGGATGGAACGAGATCCTGAGCTGGAAAGAAGTGATGGATGCGTACATCAAGGAAGAGAACGTAGAAGTATGTGACGACCACGAGGTTCTGAGAGTCCTTGAGCATCCGATGCCTGATGCCGACAAATCCAGGACTGAATTGATACAGGCGATCGTCACGAACCTTGAGCTGGACGGGAACGCATACGTCGAGAAGATCTGGAGCGACGGGGACAGAGATAAGATCCCTGACAAACTATGGGCTGAGATCGATCCTCGCAAGATCTACGTCATCCCTGGAAGGGGAGTTGTTTATGGTGGATTCATGTACGTTGGGTCTGAGGTTAAGTATTTCCTGCCTGACGACATGTTGGCCTTCCGCTATTACAACCCGTTGAATCCGTACTACGGTCAGTCACCTACGCGAGTGCTGCGCTCCGCAATCATCGGAGACATTCGTGCAGTCGACTGGAACCGTATGTTCTTCGAGAACGATGCGACCCCCGGAGGGCTTCTCAGCTCCAAGGAACGGTTGACCCCGAGTGACATTAGGCTTATGGAGGACTCTTGGAACGGAAGGCATCGAGGCTCCGGCAGAGAGCATGGTATCGGTGTCATCGGTCAAGGCACTACGTTCCAGGCTCTATCTCCTGGACATAAAGACATGGGGTTCAAGGACCTCAGAGAGTTGACTCAGCAGGAAGTCCAGGCAACATACGGAGTTCCCTCTGTTGTTCTTGGAAACTACAAAGATGCGAATCGGGCATCTGCTATGACGCAAGCCCGGCTATTCACAACCAACACGGTGCTGCCGCGATTGGCGAAAATGGAAGGTGTGTTCGACCGCCACTTCTTCGGAATCGACGGCGAATATAAATTGATGTTCGACCTGTCCACCATCGAAGCCTTGCAAGAGGACATTCTTGTCCGGGCGCGAGCTGGGCACTACCTCAAAGACCAGCGTTGGACGGTCAATGAGATTCGTAAGTTCAACAAGCTACCTCCCATCGTGGGAGAGCTTGCCAACGCTGTTCTTGTTCCGAGCAACATGATTGTTGCAGGAGTTATCGAAGGAACACCAATGCCAGTAGTACCAGATGCACCGGAGGTGGAAGACGAATGAAACGAGTATTAGTAGCTCTACTTATGACTGCCCTGATCTCGATTGGGGCAATGGCTGCTCTCGACACAGATGATTATGTCGGGGGTGTGTATTTCCTCAACCTAGACCAAGCGGTTTTGGTTGGAGTAACGTCGACTGGACTGTTTGACATGATTGGAGGGGCCAGGTTCGATAACACGACCCTTGCGACCACTCTAACGATCACGGAGACAAACATCGCGCTTGTTGGTGTGACATCGTTCACTGGCGCATCATCGTTTTTTGGAGGCACGACAGTCATTGGGTTCGATGTCGGCGCTGCGATGACGTTTACGACAACTGATGCGACAGGCGATCTTGCTATCACTCATGCAGGAACGGCCCCTGACATTACATGGACAGCAGATTCGTTCGACATCGTAGGGCCTATTGCCCTCGACGCTGTCACGGCGACTGGGCTTGATGGTCCTGTCGGTGCTGTAACTCCTGCTGCCGGAACATTTACTGACCTCAAGGGCAACTCTCTTGTGATCGATGACGGTGGCGACGATCTTACCATCGACTCAGACAATCAGACTGACGCATCTGCTGCAGCGACGGTCCCGGACTTTACAGACACTACGGCTGACTTCCTGATGACCAACCTCTTCACCGTGATCCTTCCTTTCAACGGTGGGCTTGCTGGCGAAGACACTGACGCTGCTGGTACAAACGGTGGCGGAATGGTTGGCTCGACAGTCGATGTGACGACTCATGACTTCAATGATAGCGGCGGAGCTGCTGACGACGTTCTGTGCAAGGTCTACGATTTCACGTCTACTACGTGGGACGACCTTAGCACGTCTGCTACGCTTTCTGCTGGTGCGGACTGGACGGCAAACTATCAGTTGCTCCCTGATGCTGATGCAGAAGAGGCTGGAGATGCCTTTGCTGTCGGATTCGATGAGCAGTTCTGCGAGATCGTCTTTAACGACCTTGCAACTGGCACCGGAGCTCTCGCAACGTGGGGTGGCGACGGCGCTAAGTATCAATACTCTACTGGCGCTGCAACATGGTCTGACCTGACCGTCTGGGATGCCACTGACACTACTGCTAATGACGGCCTTCGATCTCTACAGCAGGCTGGCGCGATTACGTTCGCACCGCCTTCTGACTGGGTCGTAGCCACCTATGACGGCGAAGAAGCCTACTGGGTTAAGTATGTAATTACTGCCGCTCAGTTGACGCAGACGGCTCTCATTGATAGCACAAACAAAGACGAACCGATTGTCGGTATTCCGACTACGGATTCCTTCCAGGCTCCCTACAAGATGGAGATCGTTGACGTTCGTGTGACCGACATGGGCGATACTGTCCACAATCAGAATATCAAGTTCGTTGTCGGGAACTTTACCGATGGCGTTTTCTCAGCAGAACTTACCTGGCCTGCATCGCAGTTCAACGACAAGTTCGCACTGGCCTCTGCGATTGCAGCGGACCCTGACGACATCATTGGAATTATGGTCACGGACGATGGCGGTTCGACAGTAAACCCAGTTTGGGCTGTTGAGTTCGAAGTCACATACGAGGATTAGGCTAATGACATGTCCTAAATGCGGCAAAGATATTGGAACGAGGTCGAGCTGTCCTGTTTGTGACAGCACCCGATCCTCTGGCGATCCAACCCGTAAGGGGGTGGTCAAGAAATGAGCAATCTCCATACAACCATGACTGAGGTTCAGATTGCCGGGCAGGACGCGAACCAGCTCCTATCCGCAGGGGACCTACGTGATGCGCTTCAGGCGAAAGAGGTTGCTGCTATCTACAAGTACGGCAATGCCTCTCAGAGCCGTGGAGGAGAGGTCAAGGAAGTTCACACAATGGACGGAGACTTCCTGTCTGGTACGCGACCAGTTGGTCAATGCGTGATCACGTCGTCTGTAATCGATCGAGATGAAGACATTGTGTTCTCGAACGGGATGATCATAACTGAAGGGTACAAGAACAGCCCTGTGGTTCTCCCGATGCACCTCTACCGGGAGTTCCCGATCGGCTTCACCAAGAGGCTCACGCAGTATGAGAAGCACGTCGCTGCTGTGTGGGAGTTCCTGACCGACCAGCCTGCTACGATGGCGGCTGATTATTACCAGCTCTGGAAGAATCATGTCCTCAACGCTGTATCGGTAGGATTCGTTCCGAAAGACTGGAACTGGTCCGAGGATCGGTGGGGAATCGATTTTGTGACCTGGGAGCTGCTTGAACACAGCATCGTTACGATTCCGGCAAACCCGGATGCAGAGCGGAGCATTGGAGCGAAACAGTATGTCAAGCTCATTGGAGAGAAGCTGCTTGAGAAGTCACCGATTGTTCGGAGATCTCTTGAGATAGCTTTGGCCAATGGGTCTACTATCAGTGTGAAATTGCCAGAATCTATGAAGACTGCCTCTGAACCTGAAGTGAACGCTGATGTGGTGGAAGAAGTCGAGGCTGAACCAGTGGTCGAAGATGTTGATAAAGCAACACCTGAGCCCGTAGCTGAGGCTGGCGAAGCCGGAGAGGCTTCAGAAGACAGCGGAAAAGAGAAGACAACTATCCCTAGCGATGTGCTTTCGGGAATTCTTAGTGCCTACGAGACGAGCGCGACAGACAAAGCAGAAACAGTCGACGCGCTGAAAGGCCTGATAAAGGTCGTCGAAGAGGAACGAGACTTCTACAAAGAGAAGCTGGCGGAGTTGTCAATCTCAATCATCGAAGGAAATACGGAGGTGGGATGAATGGATCTCAAAGATCTTACCCAAGAGCAACTCACTGAACTTATGAACACGGGAAAAGGTATTTTGGAGTCCCGTGCAAAAGTTCTCAGTGACGGAGTAGTGGCCGTTGAAACCCTTCCGGCACCGGAAGGTTTGAAAGCGGCGAGTCAGATCGAAGCGATTGACAAGGACGAGGCTCTCATTAGAGATAATGAGCGGGTTGTCCGAGCCAATTCCAAGATCAAACAAGATGAGTTGAAGGAATTCAGCATTGCCCGAGCAGCGAATTTCGTGCTCACCGGCAATCGTAAGGGTCAGGAACTCGAAGCTGACTGGATCAAGGATCGCGATAGCTTTGCTCCGTCGACTGAGAAGTCCCTGCAGGAACTCGGCACTGACATTGCCGGTGGTTTCTTGGTGCCTTCTGTCGTCGTGAACGACCTGATCGAGATGCTGCAAGCTGAGACGATCGTTCGACGTTCAGGCGCTCGCATCCTCGACAACGCACCGAAATCGATCTCAGTCCCGAAGAAGACTGGGAACAGCACCGCTTACTGGGTAGGCGACACGCTTAGCTCTGACATCACTGATTCGTCCGTGACGTTCGGAGACCTGAGCTTGACGCTTCGCAACCTGGCCGCTGCTGTGCCGATCACGCGGAACTTGATCAAATATGCAATGCAGTCTGTTGAGGGGATCGTCCGAGAAGACATCGTCGGACAGATGGCGTTGTCCGAAGACCTGGCATTCATGCAGGGGACTGGTGGTCTTCAGCCCTTGGGCTTGAGGAACTGGCCTGAAGTTCAGGCGACCGGAGCAATAG
>Ga0208771_1001366_pt1 | contig 12995 bp, 11 predicted proteins | sample AntAceMetag02UKX_FD_184775 | JGI IMG/M metagenome (GOLD analysis project Ga0208771, IMG submission 184775) | Saline lake microbial communities from Ace Lake, Antarctica - Antarctic Ace Lake Metagenome 02UKX (SPAdes) (version 2) | ecosystem: Environmental > Aquatic > Non-marine Saline and...
TATAAATTGAGAAGATAATTTTTTTTCTTCACGTCGCACTAAAATTTTTTTTAAAGATGGTTTTCTATTTTCAAAATCATCTTTAGTCAAAAATATATTTTTTCGTTTGTTCAAAACCTGAATTAGGTGATAGCCAAAGCGGGTTCGAACAGGCTGCGATATTCTGCCAACAGGCAACGCAAAAACCGTATCTTCAAAAGCAGGTTCCATTTCTCCAAATCTATGCCAGCCCAAATCTCCTCCATTGCTTGCCAGAACAGAATCATTGAAGGAAACTTTTGCTAACTCTTCCCATGATACCCCCCTATTCAGCGCATCCTGAATCATTCTTACCTGCTTTTCCGTTTTGGCAAATAAATGTCGCATACGAATTTCAATGTTGTCCTTTTGAAAAGCAGCCAACAAATCGTGTTCTGAAATCTGGATTTTATCTTCAACAACTTTTCTATAAAGCGCCTTTCTAAGTTGTTCCTTTCTTGTCCAATCGACAAACTTTTTCACATCGGGATTATTTTCATACCCCTGTCTCCTGCCCTGCTGTGCAAATAATTTTTTTTGAATCAAAAGTTCTAAGTGACATCTTAAAGCCTTTTCGCCCTGTTCTGAAGGTGTGTAATTTTGCAAAAGCTCATAACTCATTATTAAATCTGCGGTAGTAATTACATCTTTTCCAACAATAGCAACAGTGGTTTCATCCATTTCTGGGGTTGAACAAAATAAAATTAAAAACAATGGAACGATGTACAATTTTTTTCTAAGTTTTGAGAAAAGATAACACATTATTTATGCCAATATTTAAGTTAAGAAATAATATTTACAATTTGGTTTTTGCGGATTTAAATTTACAAATTATTAATCCAATTGTCAAGAAGTTTTCAAGCCTATATTTATAGTATTACCGATCATTTTCTGTATAATTACATTATCTCATGTTAAGGAAATAAAGACTGTGCTTCTGTTGCCGCAAGTTGCCGCGCTGAGAATCAAGTTTGCGCCATAATTTCAGCCTTTATTAAAATGCAATTTTTATTGAAATATTAATAATTTTTGTTGACATTTTGATTTATTGTTTTATATTATAAGCAATTCTTTGAGACGACATGCGCAACAAATGCGAATCCTTTATCCAATTTAAGGAGAAAACTTCATGTCTGATCTGCAGAAACACCCTCCAACTGACAAACCTAAATTGCTGGACCAGGTACGGGCAGCAATCCGCACCAGGCACTACAGCATTAGAACGGAAGAATCCTACATTAATTGGATAAAACGGTATATCATTTTCCACAATAAAAAACATCCCAAAGAGATGGGAGAAAAAGAGATCAATGAATTCTTGACTCATTTGGCGGTAAAAGAAAATGTTGCTGCTTCAACGCAGAATTCACCCCGTGAGATAAAATGATGAGATATTATTATGGTATTACAAGTAAAGTCTTTGTTTTTTGTGCAAAAGAATTTTTACCACAAAGCCCACAAAGGAGGCACAAAGAACTCAAAGAAGAACAAAAAACAGATATGACTTAAATAGCGCCTGAACGAAAACTCTTATATTTGACCTCACCCCGGCCCTCTCCTAAAAGGAGAGGGAGACAAGGTTTTCCCCTTCTCTTTCTATGAGAAGGGGTTAGGGGATGAGGTATATAAGAGATAAATTAAAAAATATTGTCCCATTTAATATATTTAGGGTTTTCGTTCAAGCACTAAATAGTGATAATACAATTTCAATTAATAGAAATTTATTTTTTTCCTTGGTGTACTTTGTGATTTTTTTGTGTCCTTTGTGGTTAATTTTTTTTGCGGCTTTGCCGCGCTAGGGTAAGAGCAAATTCATTTAAAACTGATTCCAATTGAACGCCTTTTTCATTGGCTTTTTCAGTTGTGATGCCATAAATTTTTACCGATTGATGCGGTATAACAAATCCTTCTGGCTTGATAATATAATCTCGGCTTTCCCTTTCGGTTCCATCTTCATCAGCTAATAGCCAGGCGATTTGCACCATTCGAGGCCAGTTTCGGGAATCACTTAATGGGGCATTATAATTTTTTGGCAGCCCGGTTGTTTCTGTGTCAAAGAAAAGGTACATGTCTTAATCTCCTGTTGTTGTATTTTGGAAACCAGGTAAAAATTAACTAACAGCTTAGTGCTGCTGCAATTAGGTTCTTCCCTGTAATATAAAGTGATTTCTCAATTGAACCATTTATTAATGATTTAGAATTCCCCAAGTTTCCCCATCAATAATTTAATAGGATCATTCCCCTTTTTTTTTATTCACCCTCAGGATACAAATCCTGCCACCACTGGGGCTGGTCCTTTAGCCATTTTTCAAACCAGGCTAAAATCGTTTTTGTCCAAAGGATACGTCTGTTGTATGCCATTATGTGATGATTTTGTCCTTCTATTTGAATCAATTCCACCTTTTTGTCAAGCAGCTTTAATGCAGTGTAAAGCTGAATACTTTCGCCGGGGGGAACGTTGGTATCAACAGTACCATGAAGCAGTAATAATGGTGTCTCAATTTTATCAGCATGAAACAACGGGCTCTGGTTAACATAAATATCCTTTCGATTCCAGGGGAAGCTGTTGGCAGTGGCTACCGCACTGTACAAATATCCCCAGTAGCCTTCGCCCCAGTAACTGGGAATCATGCTGATACCTGCATGAGAAATTGCTGCGGCAAACATGGTGGTGCGCGTCTGTAATAGCATGGTCATAAATCCGCCATAAGAAGCGCCAATGCAACCGACGCGTTTTTTGTCCACAAACGGATGGGCTGCCAGAAATTGTTTAACGCCGTCAATAATCTCATCAGCTGCAATAATTCCCCAGTCGTTTACGTGCAGTGCAGAAAATTTTTGTCCAAACCCTGTCGCACCGCTGGGCTGTAGCACATAAACCACATATCCCTGGGCTGCATATAGATTTTTGGGATAGCGTCCGCCAAAATTCCTTGTTACCGGGCTGGTACCTCCATAGTAATAAACAATGCAGGGATATTTTTTATTGGTATCAAAAAACGGGGGATAATAAATTCTGCCTTCAATTTCAATGTTATTATTATTTTTAAATGTCCACCTTTCTACTTTCCCGAACGTTACATCTTTAAAATTTTCTTTTCCCGGGTAATCAAATAAACAGTATGTTTTCTTTTTCAAATCAAAAACATAAGCTTTTACCGGAACATTAGCGCTGGAGCCGGTGTAAACAGCTACTGGTTTGTTTTCCGCAATATCGATTGAATTTAAAACATCGACACCTGTGTTTATCAGTTCAAATTTTTTCTTTTTCAAATCATAGCGGTACAAATGGCGATATGAACGATCTCCGGTGTTGAAATAGATACAATTTTCAGTTTTACTCCAGATTGCCTGATCGATTGAAGGATTAAAATTACGAGTAATGAGCTCCACCTTTTTCGTGGCTAAGTCATAAAGATATGCCTGGCTGTCGTAATCATTGGGAATCGTGCCTTCAGGTACATTTACCCCAATATTTCCGAACATTGAGGGACCACCGGTTATCAGCAGCTTTTTTCCATCAGGAGACCATTGGAAACTTCCTGCCCATTTTCCTGTCCATAAGGAATCTAATTTCATTGTGGATAAATCAAGCGTGAATAGCTGGGTCTTTGAATAGGGGCGCTCGGTAAAGTCTTCAATAGAGCGGCTGAACAATAATTTTTTTCCATCCGGACTAATACAACTCAGCCAGGTTGAAAGTTTACCGCTGGTTAATCTTTTGCGCGTACCTTCGGGAACATTGACTAAATACAAAAAGCTCCTGTTGCGCCACCCAGGCAAACGGTCCGGCATGCCTTGTAATCTTTTTAGTTTTGTTTTGTTTGGCTTTGATTTCTCAGTGATTGAATAAACAATAAATGAAGCATCCGGCGCCCAGGTATGTCCTGCTAAATTTTCTATATTTTCCAGCAGAGATGTTGTGGTACCAGCTTTGAGATCGACAATCCAGAGTGTGGTTTTCTCTTTATTTGAACTGGTAAAAGAAAATTTGCTTCCTACTGGTGCCCATCGAATCGAACTAATTTTCATTCCGCCGCGAAAAGTCTGCACCAATGCACTATTTGTTATTCGTCTTAATTCTATCCATGATTCAGAATCGTCACCAGGGGGAAGTGTTTTCCTTTTCGCAATTGCAGCTAATTCACCGTCGGGAGAAATTGAGACACTTCTTATTTTGGGACCATCCAGCAAATGTTTTATATTCATAATATGTTTTGGCGATGTATTAATTACGACATCGGTTGTGTTCCATTCCTCGGCTAATTCGATCGTTGCATTTATATTCCAGTCAGCAGTATTTTCCGGGTCTCGAAGCGATTTTATTAGCAACAAGTGTTTCCCTGTTTCCAATTTTAGATCTTGAGTAATTTTACCAGGTTTAACTTTTGTCGTATCTGTTTTTAGCTTTTCTGAACTTGTTTTAGATTTTATCTTTATTCCATCCAGATAGATTTGCATTAAATGAGAACTAAAAATTTTTAATTTTGCCTTTGTCCAGCGATCGGCATTAATATAACCAGCTAAATAGACAATCTCCGGGCAATTCTTTCCCGAAGCCGAAAGATGAATTAAACCGGCAGAATCACTCTTTAGTAGGTTCCAGGTGCATGTTGAGGATTTGTCCCACTTAATTTTCCCCCCCTGTTCTGGCTGCCAGTCATTTATGTTGACCTGATCAAATTCTAACAGATTTTTTAGATCGAATTTTCCTCCCTCCATATTTTTAACATCATGATAAACCGGGAAAGGCGATTGAATAGGACCAAGTTTCAGCCATTGATTTACTGGAATTTTTTTCGTTTCTTTTTCAGCGCTTATTAACAAAGAAAAAGTGAAAAATAGAATCATAAAAATTCTGATAGTTGAGCCAAATTTGATTTGTAAATTTTTCATGGTTGTTCCTGTTTTTAAGTTTAAAGTTACAGGTTCCAGGTTTAAAGTTCCACTCCGATTTGAAACAATAATTTTGCCCTGTCTAAATTTTTAAAAATGAATAAAAATAAATATAGAAAACAAATTACAATTATAATATTAGCAGGGAAATAGTTGTCTAATCTGAAATGATATAATAAATAAGAAATCGAGAAAAATAGAAAAATAATTTCAAACGAGTTGTGGAAGGATTTAATTACTTTCCAATAACGAGAAATTGGGTATATCAGACAAATTAAGAAAAATGTAATGAAATGAATTGATTCATCATTTACAATAAATTGAAAAAAGGCGATGGTTGAAAAAATAAAAAAAAATATAGTTCTCTTTTTAATGGAAAGCATTGCTAATATCTTTCCCCGTTTTTTAATATTGTAAACCGGGAAAAATTATTTTACACAAAGATTATTATACTCTTTAGAGGTAACTGATCACAGGATACAAAATAAGAAATGAATCGTTAATTTTTATTAACAGGTCGTAGAGCCCGATTTATCGCGGATAACAGGATAACAATGATTTACAGGATTTTTATTTGCAAAATGTTCACTGATTAATTCAGCGTTTATCATTATCCCATTAATCCGTAATATTCTGTAATCCTGTCATTTGAATTTTTCCAAATCTCAAATTATCGAATACTACCCTGTGATCTCTTACATTAACGATTTTGAATTAAGTTTCAAATAAATGTTAATGTCTATATCTTTAATAAATACTTTTTAAAACTTTGTGCCTTTGCGTCTTGGTGACAATAACTTTTATAAATTAAAATACTCAAACACAAATCAAACCCGCGAAACATAAGCTCCTGTCCGCGTATCAATTCTAATCACATTGTCTTCTTCGACAAAAGGAGGCACCTCAATTTTGGCATTTGTTTCTAATGTCACCCACTTTGTTAAATTGCCAGCAGTATCTCCTTTTACTGATGGTTCTGCTTCAATTACCTTTAAATCGACTGTTGTTGGTAATTCCGAAGTTATAGGCGTATCCCCATGAAATAAAATTTTCGCCATCATTCCCTCTTTTAAGAACTTTTTTTGATCGCCTACCAGGTCAGCATTAATGGGAATCTGGTCATAAGTTTCCATATTCATGAAATACAAATTTTCATTATCTGAATAAAGATATTGCATTTCTTTTTCGTCAAGCCGCACTTCTTCAATTTTTTCAGTCATGCGAAAAGTGTTTTCAATTACTCTGCCGGTCTTTACATTTTTTAATTTTGTTTTAAACATTGCCCGCCCCCGGCTTTGAGTTACATGTTGAAATCCTGTAATCAAATAGATGTCATTGTTAAAAATAATTGCCTTGCCGCGTCGAAAGTCTGAAATTGATGCCATTTAATTCTCTCCTTCATATAATAAAATGGGTGCTTATTTTCAATAAAGTTAATTGATTTTGTTTTAAGAATATTTTTAATTTTGTGATTTTAATAATACAAAAATTAAGTTATAAAATCAAGTGTTTCTTTGTTAATACTATTTAACTAAGCAGGATAAAAATGATTTTATTAGAAGATTTGTAAAATATTTTTACGTATAAAATAATTTCCTTGACTATTTCAATCTAATTAATTATATTCAGCCCATTATGAAAGCACAAAAAATACGACATAGGGATAGGAAAAAAGCAAAAGCAGCTATTCCGTTTACGAGAGAAAATTATATTACTTTTTTTATTGGAATATTAGTTATAATTCTGGGCTATATTTTTTTAGCTCAAGGACCTGCTGATAGCTTTTGGTCTTTAACTTTAGCGCCGATTTTATTGGTATTAAGCTATTGTATTATAATTCCGATTTCAATTTTGTACCGTAAACGGACTTCTGTGACAGCGACGAAAGTTGAATCGTCAACAAGCGATTGACTTTGTGAGCTTAGATTATAATATGTTCAAATCCGACTCATTAAGGGATAAAAAGTCGGGCGATTAGCTCAGTTGGTTCAGAGTGTCTGCCTTACAAGCAGAATGTCACTGGTTCGAGTCCAGTATCGCCCACAATTTTGTAATTGGTGAATGGTTATTTGTGAGAGGCGTTGAATTACACAAAGGTGGCATATAACTTTAATAGTACCAATCACTACTCACCAATCACAGAATACCAAAACGGGGTCGTGGTGCAGCTTGGTTAGCACATCGGCCTGTCAAGCCGAAGGTCGCGGGTTCGAGTCCCGTCGGCCCCGCTAAATAAAAGGGCTATCAATCAGGGTAGCCCTTTTTAGTATTGTACAAAAAATAATTGTCATAAAAATGTCCGAGGATGAATATCTTACAATCGAACAGCAACAGCAAGCCGAAATAAAAATAAAAGGTTCCAGGTTTATTGGAACAGCCCATCCAGCCCCCACTGAAAAGCAAGCCAGAGATTTAATCGCTCAAACATCAAAACAATATTTCGATGCAACTCATAATTGTTACGCCTACAACATTGGGTTCGGTTCTTCAAAAATTTCTCGATTCAACGACGCAGGAGAACCATCCGGAACCGCGGGGCATCCAATATTAAATGTGATTCAAGGTAAAAATATAACAAATATTGTCGTGATAGTAATTAGGTATTTTGGCGGTACAAAGTTAGGAAAGGGAGGGCTTGTTCGCGCATATTCAGGATGTGCCCAGGAAGTACTTCATAATTGTTCAATAATTAAAAAGTATCTTTACGAAACTATCGAGCTAAAATTTGATTATAACCTTACAGGACCTACAATGAGAGTTATTTCTCAGTATGACGCAAAAGTCCTTCACTCAACTTACGGTCAACAAACTCAATTAGTGATTTCAATCCGACAGAGCCGAGCAGTGAATTTCAAACAGGATTTGACAGAATTGACTTCTGGCAAAGTTCTAATTTTTTATGATAATTGAGAACTATTATATGGAAATATTTTTAATAATATTAGCGACAATTTTATCTGCTTTTTTTGCTGGAACAGAAACAATTTTTTTAACGGCAAGCAAAATTAGAATCGAGATTCTTTATCGCAGAAAAGCAAGAGGAATACAAAAAGTTTATTCGTTCATTAGAACGCCAGAATCTTTCATTGTAACTACATTGGTCGGTAACAATTTATTTAATGTGATATTTTCGTCTTTAATTATTTTGCTGCTTAAGGATTCTTTTGAAGAATTTCTGATCGTTATTTTTTCATCAATGTTTCTTCTCATTTTTGCTGAAATCATTCCTAAAACTATTGGCAGGGAATTTTCCAATCAATTAATTATTAGCTGTGCCAGGATTTTAAGATTATTCAGGGTCATTTTTTTTCCGATAAATATTCTTTTAATTGGCGTATCAAATTTTTTCCTTAGAAAATTAGATTTAGGATCTGAACAGAAAGTTGAGGATATTCTAACTCGAAAAAATATCAAGAAAGTTATCAGTGACAGCGAAAAAAGCGGTGTTATTAAATCTGAAGAGCAAAAAATTATCAATCGTATTTTCGATATGAGCAAAACGCGATTAAGGGATCCGATGGTTCCCAGGACAGAAATTGTTGCTGTTAGAAAAAACACGTCTATTGACCAATTACTAAAAACATTCACCCAATCTGGATTTACACACATTCCTGTTTATGATAAAACCATAGATGACATAATTGGAGTAGTTCACGCAAAAGATTTGTTTGAACATCCAGACAAAGTTCAGGATATTTTAAAAGAAATTCTTTTTGTACCGGAGACAAAATTCGTGTATAAACTTTTAAAAGAATTACGTCAAAAAAATATCAGCATTGCTATTGTATTGGACGAATACGGCGGGACTGCGGGTCTTATCACGCTAGAGGATTTATTAGAGGAATTGGTTGGTGAAATTTATGATGAGTTCGACATTGATCACAAACATCTGTATAAAAAATGGAATGCCTTTACTTTCTCCATTGATGCTAAGGCAGAAATTGATGAGATAAATGAAAAATTTGGACTATCAATACCTGAAAAAGAATCCTACTCAACAATAGGGGGATTTATTATTGAACATTTGGGACACATTCCTAAAAAAGATGAAATTATTGAATTCGAAAATTGCAGAATTATTATAGAAAGGGCAAGTCCTAAACGAGTGATTAAGGTTAAAATAATTTTAAAAAATAATGAGGAGAAAGAAATAAAAAAAAACCACTGAAAACTTAATAATGTAAATAATTCCCAGGGCGGCGAGCCGCAAAAATCAAACACCGAAAAACACTGAATCTCACTGAAAAAACTATTTAGAAAATAAAAAAATTAATTTGGTGAATTTCGATGTTTTCAGTGTTTAATTAATAATTCTCTTGCAAAAAAAATGCTTGCATAGTTACATTATATTTTTTATTAAATACAGACTATGCCTGTAAAGTTACCATTTTAAATTTGAAAAAAAAGCTATGAAGGCTTGACTGACAATAATATACAGACCAATTATTCCTGTTACAAATCCTATCTACATTTTCACCAATTTTTTAGTTCCTGTCTATTTCTCTCAATTTTAAATGTGTGTAATTATATTAATAAATAATATGTTATTAGAGAAAAAGTTTATCAAACCTGAACCTGTTATTTACTGGTTCGGGTTTTTTTATTTCTAATGATTTTAAACAGGTTGTGTTATTTACAATTTTTTTTCTCATCAATATTCAAACTTACGCTGATATATAAAATTTATCTAAATAACATCGGAACTTTTTGGTTTAAAAAAAGTTGAAATTCTGATATAAGTGTTTAACATGAGTTATGGTATTTGAAAAATTGTAATTAGGTCTTATCTTATAAAACTATTTAAACAATTAAAAATTAATTTTTAGGGAGGCAGAAAAATGAATCGTTTTGCTACATTAGCAATTACTTTTCTACTGGTACTGTTGTTTGTAATTAGTTGCGGACAGAAAAAGACAAAAGAGCAACTTTACGCAGAAGCTAAACGGTACGAACAAGATGAAAAACTCGAACAAGCAATAAAGACTTTTGAACAATTAGTTGATAACTATCCCGATGCTTCAAATGTCGATTCAGTCTTATTTCGGATCGGACAAATCTATTCAAACAATTTGACTGATTTTGCTAATTCTGTTAAAACCCACGCACGTCTCATTAAACAATGTCCTGATAGCCGGTTAGCGGGGCAGTCACTTTTTATGATTGGATATCATTATGCTAATAATATAAATGATTTGGACAGTGCGAAAGTCTATTATGAAAAATTTGTTGAGAAATATCCTGATAACGAGTTAGTGAATTCAGTAAAATGGGAGCTGGAACATTTAGGTCAGGATATTAATGATATAGATTTTTTAAAGACTGAATCCCCTTAAAAATTAATACCGCAAATCAAACTTCAGCCCCAATGATACAAAGGAACATGTTGTTTTAAACTTTAAAATATTATGAACTGAGACTGATAGGAGTTTGTATTATTGGGTATTGTTAGTATTTCTATTCCCTAATAGGATAATTTATAATAATAATTATTATTATAAAACTTTTTTAATAATAGACTCGTCTATTATACTTTAAAAGTTAGAGGCTGTTATGCGCTATTTTAAATATGTTCTAATTTGTTTGATAATCTTTAGCTATTTTTCTAAATCGGCTGCTCAGGATACATCACAGGTCGCAATAGAATCGACGATAAAAGTTTATACAGAAATCGGTAGTAAGCAGGTTCCATTGAATCGGAATTTAAAATTTACTGTACGAGTTGAATGGATGGGAGATTTAAGCCACTATAAAATTAGTGAATTAGAGAATCCGGTGATCAACAATTTTGATATTTATTCAACATCCAGCGCCGACCGTAGGATGAGCGAGGGCGGAGTTGCCAAAGCCTCAAAAATTTATGAATTTATTTTAAGACCGAAAAATCTCGGTATGGGGTATATTGAAAGTGTGGTTGTTAAATACATTGATACTCAAACCGGAGAAGGGCAAAGTTTAGTTACGAACAGGCTGGACGTTGAGATCATTGAATCGATTCCAGAACCTAAGTCTAATGCATGGATGGTGACGTTGCTCCTGTCTATTTTGGCTGTGCTTTTAATATTTTCCATAGTAGGGATCTGGTTATGGAAAAGAAAAAAGAAAAAAAGAGAAGAATCGGAAATTGTTGAAGTTGTATCGATCGAACAAGAATTTCTAACCATGCTTTATGAATCAATCGCTCTCAATTCGCCAGATTTGAATATTAAAGAGAATTTTGGCTTGCTGTCAAAAATTTTGAGGAAGTACTTAACACGAAAATATCAAATTGCGGCAATGGAACTGACCAGTGATCAATTGATAACATCTCTAAAACAGATTCAATTGGACGAACAAGTTATTAATAATATAGAAGAAATATTGCATGTTTCTGATTTGGCAAAGTTTGCTGGCAGTGAAGGAGATATAAATGATCTGGATCGAATTTATACTTTGATAGAAGCGATATTTGAAAAGAATTTAGCGGAAGATAATCTCGAAGAACAAAAAGATAGTGGGAATGCATAGTGCGCTAAAACGCACTGGTGAATAGTGAATGGTAAATAGTGAAAAGTCCATCCAACCTCACTATTTTTATATTGAAAAACTTTCGCAAAAAAAACGAAGATTGAACTGATGACAGACTAACGCGGTTAACCGCAATTTAAACGCAGAGACCGCGAAGGCGCAAAGCTCGCAGAGCTTTTTATTGTAATTTTTTTTGCGTCCTTTGCGCCTGCTTTTCGACCTTTGCGTTTAAATTTTTTTTCAAATATAAACAAAATCTTTTTCAAAAGAATGAAGACTTAACTGATAATACCATAGAATGTTAGGAGGTAAGATGAACGTCGATATCCAAGCGTTGAACGAAAAGATCCAAAAAGAGAGCGTTTTTGTTGACAAAATTACAGAAGAAGTGGGCAAAGTAATTGTCGGACAAAAATACATGATTGAAAGACTGCTGATTGGACTTTTATGTAATGGACACATTCATCTTGAAGGTGTTCCCGGATTAGCAAAAACAATGGCTGTCAAAACGCTTTCCAGTACCATTCAAACGAAGTTTCAGCGTATTCAATTCACGCCTGATCTGTTACCAGCAGATATAATTGGAACTTTAATTTATGATCAAAGCGATGGTAAATTCACCACGAAAAAAGGACCAATTTTCTCAAACCTTGTTTTAGCTGATGAAATTAACCGATCACCAGCAAAGGTTCAATCTGCATTATTGGAAGCTATGCAGGAAAGACAGGTAACTATTGGTGATAAAACATTCAAATTGGATGATCCGTTTTTAGTGTTAGCAACGCAGAATCCGATTGAACAGGAAGGTACTTATCCGTTACCAGAAGCTCAGATTGATCGCTTCATGCTTAAACTTTCAGTTGGCTATCCGAATAAGGAAGAAGAATTAGAAATTATGCGTCGTATGACGCAAAAGAAGATTCCGCAGGTAAAATCAGTAGTTAAACCAAAAGAGATCATTAAAGCTCGTGAAGTAGTTAGCGATATTTATATGGATGAAAAAATTGAACGATACATTATTGATATCGTGTTTGCTACCAGGAATCCTCAAGAATATGAGTTGTCAGATTTAAGTGAGCTTATTCAATATGGCGCTTCTCCGCGGGCATCAATTTATCTCAAAATGGCAGCTAAAGCGCATGCTTTCTTACGGCATCGCGGCTATGTAACTCCGGAAGATGTTCGATCAATTGGAATGGATGTTTTAAGGCATCGTTTGATAGTAACTTATGAAGCAGAAGCTGAAGAAGTAACAGCTGAGGATATTGTACGAAAAATTTTGAATAAAATTGAAGTTCCCTAAAATAAAGATAAAAAATGATCCCCAAGGAAATACTTAAAAAAGTAAAACGAATCGAAATTACGACGCGTGCCCTGGTAAACGATGTATTCTCAGGTGAATACCATTCTGTTTTCAAAGGAAGAGGAATGGAATTTTCTGAAGTTCGAGAATACCAGCTTGGTGATGATATTCGTACAATTGATTGGAATGTCACCGCGCGCATGGGACATCCTTTTGTTAAAATTTTTGAGGAAGAACGTGAATTAACTGTAATGCTATTAGTGGATGTGAGTTC
>Ga0208771_1001369_pt1 | contig 12970 bp, 7 predicted proteins | sample AntAceMetag02UKX_FD_184775 | JGI IMG/M metagenome (GOLD analysis project Ga0208771, IMG submission 184775) | Saline lake microbial communities from Ace Lake, Antarctica - Antarctic Ace Lake Metagenome 02UKX (SPAdes) (version 2) | ecosystem: Environmental > Aquatic > Non-marine Saline and Alkaline...
AAGACCCCCGAATGCGCCTTCGAACGGTCAAGACAATCGCCACCGAAGATGCCGGCCACTACGTCATCAACGGTGTCAAGATGTGGCCGAGCAACTCCGGGATCGCCTCCCACTATGTGGTCATCGCCACGACGGACCCCACAAAGGAGGAAAAGGGGTCCTGCATCTTCGTGGTTGAGGACGGAACGCCGGGCCTCTCCTTTGGAAAAATAGAACGGAAGATGGGCATGCCGGAGGATCAGAACAGAGAGGTGGTCTTTGACAATGTCCGTGTTCCGAAGGACAATTTACTGGGCAATATCGGTGACGGACAGCGGATACTCCAGACGACCGTTGCCTACAACCGGCTCGGTGCGGGGATGATCTCCGTCGGCATGGCACGGGGCGCCTTCGAATATGCCCTGCAGTACTGCAAATCACGGGTCGTGGGGGGGAAACCGCTCGTCAGACACAGCCTGATATCTGCACGGTTTGCCGATATGGCAACCAAGATCGATGCGGCCCGCCTCTTGGTCTACCGTGCGTCCTGGTCGCTCAAAAAGCGTGATCCCCATCGTGCACGCCACTCCGATATGGCCAAGGTGTACGCAACCGATACGGCCATGGAGGTCACATCGAACTGTGTTCAGTTGATGGGGTCCTACGGATATTCCCGGGAGTATCCCGTCGAAAAATACATGCGGGACGCCAAGATCGTGCAGATCTACCTTGGCCCGAATGAGCTGGTCGGGCAGCTTATCGGAGAGAGTCTTTAAGATAAAAAAAGAGGGGGATTCCTCAGGAATCCCCCTCCAGTAAGGAAACGGAACCGATACGATTAGATAGTAAAGGATTCGTCGAGCATCTCAACAGGGGTCTTGTCGGCAATCTTGATCGTCTTGAATCGCGCTTCCACAGTCGTCAGAACGTTCGCCGCGAAATATTTCGCCGACGCGACCTTGCCCATATAAAAGGCAACTTCCGCATTATTCTTCCCAAGTTCGCGTTGTGCTTCAGGTGTATCTGTTCCTGCTTCCTTAAACAGGGCATCCAGTTTCCCGGAGGCTATCGCAGCCGCATCCAGCAGTCTCCAACCGACAATGGCATCTCCCATGATCATCAGGAAGGGTCTGGTGTTGATGAGAGGAGACATAAAATCGCCACCCTTGAGCCAGGTCCCGAACTGCATGAGTACATCTCCGAACGCCGCCGTGGCCTCTCCCAGATATCCGGCAGATTCTTTCAGTCCTTCGATGACCTTGCACTGCTCGGCAGTGGCGCCCATGTCGGTGAGCAGGTTCATCGCATTCTGCCCTTTGCGCTGACCCAGCTTACGGAACACGAGGTCGAGGGACTGGATGGCGTTCGTCCCTTCATAGATGGGGGCAATCTTGCAGTCACGCATATACTGCTCCATGGGGTACTCCTGGCAGTATCCGTACCCGCCGTAGACGTCCATGGCCAGTCCGCAGATCTCCACGCCCTTATCGGAGCAGTAGGCCTTGATGACCGGCGTTATCAGCTCCACATAACCGTCCCACTTTGCCCGTTCTTCTTCCGTTTCGGCAATCTCCGACATGTCGATACAGTACCCGATCCAGTAATTCATGGACCGCATCCCCTCGACGTGAGACTTCATCCACAGGAGCGAGCGCCGGATATCGGGGTGTTTGATGATCGGAGCACCCTCTGGTGACTGCGAGGTCATATCACGGCTCTGGACGCGTTCCTTCGCATACGCGATGGCGTGTTCCAGGGCTGCCGAGGAGTGGTCGAGCCCCTGCATCCCCGTTCCCAGCCGGGCCTCGTTCATCATCTTGAACATGATCTTCATCCCCTGTCGCTCACTGCCGAGGAGCTCGCCGATGCAGTTGCCGTTCTCGCCAAAGTTCAGGGTCGCCGTGGCGGAGCCCTTGATTCCCATCTTGTGCTCGATGTTTCCCGTGATAACATCATTCGATTCTCCGAGGCTTCCATCATCGTTGGCGCGAATCTTGGGAACGATGAAGATCGAGATACCCTTTGTCCCCGGAGGATCACCCTCGATCCTGGCCAGGACCGGATGGATGATATTTTCCGTCAGGTCGTGGTCACCCGCGGAGATGAAACACTTGGTCCCCGTGATGCTGTAGGTACCATCGGGGAGTAGCTTGGCCGTAGCCCGCGAGGCTCCGACATCACTCCCCGCACCCGGCTCGGTGAGACACATCGTCCCAGCCCACTCGCCAGCAGCCATCTTGTAGAGGTATTTGTTCTTCTGCTCCTCCGTGCCGTATTCCGCGATCAGGGCAGCCGCACCCAGCGTCAGGCCCACATACATCATGAAAGAATAATTGGCCGAGCCGAACATCTCGCTGTTGGCACTATAGATCACCTGAGGCATTCCCTGCCCCCCCACCTCGACCGGGAAGATGGGACAGAACCAACCCGCCTCGCGGAGGTTTTTAAAGGGCTTATGGAAGCATTTAGGCGCGTGTGCATTGCCATCCGTAAAGACCGCCGGGTCCTCTTTGTCCGCGATCTCGTACGTGGGCAGAATCTCTTCCAGCGCGAACTTCTCCCCCTCGGTCAGGACCATATCGACCATATCCATCGAGTAGTCGGCATACTTCTCATACTGAAAGAGCTTCTCAATACCGATCTGCTCGTACAGAACAAAACGCTGATCGCGCGTGTTCACCAATGAATTACTCATACCATCCTCCTCATAATTTCTTATTACCTGTCGTTTGAATTCTATGCCTTTCTGGGGGGATTGCCGGGCAATCCCCCCAGAAGGCATCGTCTATCTACTTTTCCACCTTCTCCCACAGCGACGCGTTAGCGTTTCCAAAACCGCCGCAGAGCATGGCCACGCCGTATTTGGCATCCCTGTAATCCGTCTTCATGATATTGTTCAGCGTGACGATGATCCGGAGACCGGACTCTCCGAGGGGATGGCCAAGCGCCAAGGCGCCGCCCCAGACATTCACATTGTCGAAGGGGGCATTCTCGGCGATGCCAAGATCGCGGACCACGGCGAGGGACTGGCTCCCGAAAGCCTCGTTCAGCTCCCACACGCCGATGTCCTTTACCGTCTTGCCGGTCCGTTCAAGCAGCTTCTTGGCGGCGGCGATGGGACCAATCCCCATCATGGTGGGGTCACAGCCGGCCATGGCACCATGAACATATTTCAGGTGGTAGTCAAGCCCCAGTTCATCGGCCTTATCCCGGCTCATGAGGAGCATCGCGGCAGCGCCTGCGGTCAGGGGTGACGATACGGCGGCCGTCACAATCCCATTTTCCTTGAAGGGAGATTTCATGGTCGCCATCTGTTCCATAGAGACATTGTCGCGAATCCACTGATCACGATCGACCATGAACTTTGTTCCGTCCTCCTCTTCCCCTTCGATGGGAATAATCTCCTTTGCAAATTTCCCCGCATCCCGGGCCTCGGCCGCCTTCTTGTTGCTCCAGAAAGCCATGTTCTCCATGTCTACGCGCTCCACTTTCCAGCGTTCGGCAACCTTTTCGGCGGTGGCTCCCATGGGGAGATCCTCCATCTTATAACGATCAAGCAGTCTGGGGGGCATATCCAGGGAAAACATCATGGGGACCTTCTGCATATCCTCGACCCCCGACGCGATATAGATATCGCCCTCACCGCACATGATCGCCCGGGCCGCATGCTCCGTCGCGGCCATACCCGAGCAGCACTGCTGGCCCACTCCATTCGTCGCTACTGCCTCCGGGAATCCTCCGGCCAGCCAGGCGCTCCTGGCAATATCGTTCTGCATCCCCGCCTGATTGGCCGACCCGCAGAAAACCGCATCTATATCCTCGGGCTTGACCTTGGGATTTCTCTCGAAAAGGGCCTCATAGACCTTGATCAGCAATTCTTCAGGCCGTACATTTCTGAACCAGCCTTTGTCCTTATGAGCCCGGGCATTCGCACTTCTGATACCATCAATAATTACACATTCCTTCATTTCCATTTCCTCCTAATATTTTTTGAAGCGGAGGAGGGGATGAGGGGAAAACCCCTCATCCCTCCCGGCTCCATTGTTACCGGCATTGCGCCGGTTGCTCCGGCGCTCCTCGTGTCACACATCCATACCTATACCGCAAAAGATTCTTCCGCGATCTCGACGGCAAGGGCCTCACTGTCTTTAATGATTTCGCACCTGGCCTTGACGGTGGGGAGAATCTCAGCGGCAAAGAACCTCGCCGACATTACCTTACCCTTGTAGAAGGGAACGTCCACATCGCCGGCATCCAGAGAGGCCAGCTTCTCAAGGGCAACACCCGCGCCCTGGAGGAGAAGCCACCCACAGACCACGTCACCCATGACCGCCAGGAACGGTTCGACGTTCTGGATCGGGACGGCCGCTTTGCCGGACTTAAAAAATTCGATAAAGGCGAGGGGAAGTTCCGCTAGGGCACCGGAGGCCTCCTCCAGCTTCACGGCGGAGGGCTTCAGCGCTTCAACCCCCTTCAGCTTCTCGATCGTTGCGGTAATGTCGGTGAACAGGTTCATGACATTCTGTCCCTTGTTCTGCCCCAACTTTCTGCCGACGAGGTCCATCGCCTGGATCTGGTTCGTGCCCTCGTAGATTTGGGTAATCTTGCAGTCCCTGAGGTACTGCTCAACGGGATACTCCTGGCAGTAACCGTAACCACCGTAGACATCCATCGCCTTGGTGCAGACCTCCACACCTTTGTCTGATGAAAAGGCCTTGCAGATCGGTGTCAGGAGCTCCACGAACCCGTGATACCTGTTGCGTTCCTCCTCGGAATCCGACGCCTCGGCCACATCGATACAGAATCCCGTGAAGTAGTTCAGGGCCCTGATCCCCTCGAGGTAGGCCTTCATCCACAGCAACATCCGTCTCACCGGGGGATGGTTGATGATGGTCACCGCATCCGCATCCTTCCCGGCGAGAGCGGATTTACTTTGAATCCGCTCCTTCGCGTACTGGACGGCATGCTCATAAGCAGCGGACGCGATACTCTGGCCCTGGAGACCAACATCGAGCCGGGATTCATTCATCATCTGAAACATGATCTTCATACCGGCCTGTTCCTCACCGAGGAGCTCGCCGATACAGTTGCCGTTCTCGCCGAAGTTCAAGGTCGCCGTTGCGGAACCCTTGATCCCCATTTTGTGCTCGATGTTCCCCGTGGTGACATCGTTTGGCTCTCCGAGGCTTCCGTCGTCGTTGACGCGAATCTTGGGAACGATGAAGATCGAGATACCCTTCGTTCCTGCGGGAGCCCCCTCGATCCTGGCCAAAACGGGATGGACGATATTCTCCGTCAGGTCATGGTCGCCCGCCGAGATGAAGCACTTCGTCCCCGTGATGCTGTAGGTGCCGTCGGGGAGTCGCTTGGCCGTGGTTCGCAGGGCGCCGACGTCGCTCCCCGCGCCCGGCTCGGTCAGGCACATCGTCCCGGCCCACTCGCCGGCATACATCCTGTACATATACTTGTTCTTCAGTTCCTCAGTCCCGTGAACATCGATCAGCCCCGCGGCACCGGTGGTGAGCATGGGATACATGCTGAAGGCCATGTGGCCAGCGGCAAAGAGTTCCCCACACGCCGAATGTACCGAGATGGGCATGTTCTGTCCCCCCACCTCCGGGTCCTTCGTCGCACAGATCCACCCTGCCTCGCAAAAGGTTTTAAAGGGTTCGTGAAAACAGGCGGGGGCGTAGGTCTTTCCATCCTTGAACTGCGCGCCCTCCTTGTCCCCCTCTTCCAGTGTCGGCGCAATCACCTCAACAGCCATCTTCTCGGCCTCACTGAGAACCATATCCACAACTTCTCTTGAATAATCGGCATATTTTTCAAATCCGAACAGCTTGTCGATACCGATCTGTTCGTACAGCAGAAATTTCTGATCTCTCGTATTCACCAACAAATTACTCATTGTCTACCACCCCCTGCTTGTTTTTTAATCCCTCTATCATGGTTTCTATTCCCTCTTTGACATTGGATCGGATCCTCTCCTCCCTCATCGATTCGGTCCCGACAAAGAGATGCAGCGATATAATTCCGTTAAGGAGTCCCCAGAGGGCGTTCCTCATCTTTCGAATATCCGGTTTTCTCAATGCCAGTTCTCCCGCCTCGACACCATATTGGAGAATCTGTTCGATGAGTGAGATTGTTCGATTCATCTCTTTAATAATCTGTCTCCGGGTCTCATTGGACAGGCTGAGATTGTCCGCCTGAAGCATGAAGTTCATCAATATCCTGAACTGTTCACGCTCCTTCAGGAAGATATCGATATATGCATTGGCAAAATCGAGGAGTATGTCCGTCGCGCCTCTCTCCTCCTGAAATATCTGAGAGATCGCTTTGTGGAAGTTTTCTATGTCACTCAGGAGGATCTGCGCATATATCTCCTCCTTGCTGCTGAAATAGAGATAGATCGCGCCCTTGCTTAGCTCAGCCTTTTCCGCAATATTCGCGACGGTCACAAACTTGAAACCGTTTTCAACGAACAGCTTCTTTGCAGCCCTGAGGATGACCTGTCGTCTCTGTTCTTTTTCTCTTTCCCTGCGTCTTTCAGGTCCCGGCATTGTCGCTATCCTTGTTGTAAGTATAAGAATATCCGTTACTTATTACCCATCATGGCGAAGAAACGGATAAAGGTCAGATTATGACCAAGGGTCACACATCTCATAAGCAAGATGGCCCGCAATGTCAAGAAAAAAATCGATTGTGAATTTAATTGTCAGCTACCTTTATCATCTCTATAAAGGAACGTTTTGTATAATGATGACTGTTTACGTGTACGCAGGGTTTTTCATGTCACAAGATGCTAACATATTGATATTAGAAAAATTATTATCTTCGGTTCTGATTCAGAACCGTTCTCAAATAGACACGAGAGGGCTTGGATGACAACGCCGGTTCAACAGAAGATTCGAGAACGGCGCTGATTTCAATTGCCCATCCCGATGATCGGGAATGGCTGGAGCGGGAGGCCCATGCCCACGGCCTTCTGGCTCCTCACTTCCCCGTTTCGATGAAACCGGAAGAAGGCGGGGGCCGCCGGTATCCGTCCTACCGCGATCGAAGAAACTACAAGGTTCCATCCAACAGCGCCATCTGGGGGTACGACTGGGACCCCATCCAGTCCGGCAAATAGACGGAACGTCAGAAACCGGGTCTTGTCTCTCCCGAAATATCTGTGGTATAGGCCTTCCAGTTGATGGAGAAAGAGGAGGGAACTGTGGCGCTGCAGGCACAAATAGGGACCATGTTCAATCCCCGATCGGTGGCGATTATCGGGGCATCGCGGACCATCGGCAAGTGGGGGTTTACCTTCACGCTCCACCTGATCAGAGGCGGCTACCGGGGGGACATATACCCGATCAATCCTGCCGGCGGGGAAATCATGGGTCTGAAGGTCCATCGAAACCTGGGGGAGATACCCAGCCCCGTCGATCTTGCATTCATACTCCTCCCCCCCGAAAAGGTTGCCGACACAATCACCGAATGCGGGGCCCTCGGCATCCCCGCCTGCGTGGTTATTACCGCCGGATTCGCCGAACTCGGAAAACAGGGAAAGGCGCTCGAAGCCGATATCGTCGCGGCCGCCCGGAGCGCGAATGTCGCCATGATAGGCCCCAACTGCGCCGGAATCATCAGCACGGAACCTGCGAGCCTGTACTGCATGATGCAGCCCGTCTTCCCCCCCTCCGGCCACATTGCCGTCGTATCGCAGAGCGGCAACATCGCCGGTTCGATGCAGTTCATGCTCTGGAAGCAGGATATCGGCGTCAGCCGCTGCGTCAGCGTGGGCAACCAGGCCCTCGTGAAGACCGAGGACATCCTGGAGTTCCTGATCGACGATGACCTCACCCGGGTCGTTGTCGCCTACATCGAGGGAATCGATGACGGAGACCGTTTCATGGATGTGGCCAGGCGGCTGACCGGAAAGAAACCGCTTATCGTCATCAAGGGGGGGACATCGGACCGGGGCGTCAGTGCGGCGAGATCCCATACCGGCGCCATCGCCGGATCCGACACCGTATTCGATGCCATGTGCCGTCAGTGCGGAATCATTCGCGTCGCCGATGTGGAGGACCTCATCGACACGGCGGTGGCATTCCTCTCCCAGCCAATCCCCCGGGGGGACCGCGTGGGGATCGTGGCAAACGGGGGAGGATGGGCAGTCCTTACCGCCGACGCCTGCATGGAGGCGGGGCTGAACGTGGCGCCCCTCCCCGAGAAGACGCTGCGCCGCCTCGATGAGCGGCTGCCGGCCTGGTGGAATCGGCAGAACCCGGTCGATATGGTGGCCGGGATGAGCCGGGGTGCCTTCTTCAAGGCGGTCGAGATCATGGCTCAGTGCGATGAGATCGACGGTGTTATCACCCTCGGGTTCGGATACGGACAGGCGAACGTGGCGGCCATTGAATCGGCCCCCGATAAAGATACGCCGGATTACGTCTCCTACATCGAGGCAACCCGCAACTCCGACCTTCGGGGCATGCAGTTCCTTCTGGATACCATCGCCACCTATCGGAAACCGACCCTCCTCGCCTCGGAATACATCGTCGGGGCCGACCGGGACTGCAACGAGGCAGTCCTGGAACTACGCAGGAAAAATGTTCTCATTTATCCGTCATCGCGCCGCCCCGCGCAGGTCATGGCGCGGCTGGTCCGCTACGGCCGGTATCGCCGGAAGACAGATTCCTGATATCCATACACAGCGCACTCTCCCTGCAAGGAAGGCATTTCTCTTTTCCCGCATTTCACGTTGACCGGTACCTTCCCGGGTATTATAATGGTAACCAATCAGTAATACAGAAAAAGACACCGGTTGAGTGAGGCCATCCTTTATGATTCCCCTAGATACCGTGCTTGTCCTGATCATTGTCGCCATCGCCGCCTTTCTTTTTGTAACCGAAAAACTGCGTGTCGATGTCACCGCCCTGTGCGTCCTGGTAGCGCTTCTCCTGTTTCAGCTTATCAAACCCGAGCAGGCCCTGTACGGGTTCGCGAACACGGCCACCGCTATCGTTGCCGCCATGTTTGTTCTGAGCGCGGGGCTGGTTCGCACCGGTCTCGTCGAATGGCTGGCCCGGCATCTTGACCGATTCGCCGGCAGAGGGGAGCGCCGACTGGTCGTTGTCCTCTGCGTAATGGCTGCCTCGCTTTCGGCCTTCATGGTCAACACGGCGACGGTCGCCATACTGATACCCGTAGCGGTCATCCTCGCAAAAGCCCGAAAGGTTGCCCCATCACGCGTCCTGATCCCGCTCTCCTTCGCGAGCCAGTTCGGGGGTGTCTGCACGCTGATCGGGACATCCACCAACGTCCTGGTCAATTCAATGGCCGTCTCCGGCGGCCTGAAGCCCTTTCACCTCTTTGAATTCGCGCCGATGGGAATTATCCTGGCCATCATCGGCACCATCTATCTGACCTTCGCTTCAAGGATCCTGATACCGAAGCGGGAGGGGACTGATGAGCAGATCGACAAGTACCGGCTCTCCGACTACCTGTCGGAGATGCGGGTTACCGAAGAGTCTCCTCTGACGGGCAAACGGTGGAGCGAGATCGACAGCAAGGACCTCAACGATATCGATTTGATAAAAATCATCCGCGACGGCAAGGCGACCTGGCGGGCTTCGGCCACCAAGATCAGGAGAGATGATTTCCTCCTGCTCCACGGGAACGCCGATGACCTGATCAAGATGAAAAACAACTACCGGCTCGAAACAAAGGCGGACGAGGTGATCCACGACGATCAACTCCAGTCCGATAAAATCGAACTGATCGAGGCGCTGGTGCCGCCACGGTCACGGCTGATCGGACGGACCCTCCGGGGGGCTCAATATATAGAGCGTTTCGGGTGCGTGGCCCTGGCCGTACAGCGGCGCGGCAAGGTTCTCCGGGACCGGCTTGCCGATATCAGTTTTGACGACGGGGATACGCTCCTCCTGCAGTGCCAGAAAGATTCGGTGCGCCGCATTCTTCAGTCTACCGATCTGATCATCACCAACGAACTGACAGACCTCCACCTGCGCAAGGACCGGGCCTTCACGGCACTGGCGATCTTCGTCTCGATGGTTCTCCTCGTCGTTTTCAATGTCCTCCCCCTCCTCGTCGCCGCCCTGAGCGGGGCCGTCGCCATGGTCCTCGGCCGCTGCATCACCATCGAAGAGGCATACAAGGCAATCGACTGGAAGATCATCTTCCTCCTGGGGGGGATCATCCCCCTGGGGCTCGCCCTGGAGCAGACGGGGACCGCCGCGTTGCTTGCCGGCACAATCATGAAGCCGCTGATTGCAATGGGTCCACTCGCTGTCCTGACCTGTCTCTACTTTATTACCGCCGTACTGACCGCAATCATGTCAAACAACGCGTCGGCCATCCTCCTGGTCCCTATCGCGTTTTCCGTCGCGGAATTGATGGGGGTAAGCGCCCGGCCGCTCCTGATGGCTATCACATTCGCCGCATCGACCAGCTTCGCCACGCCGATCGGCTATCAGACCAATACCATGGTTTACGCACCCGGGGGGTACCGTTTTTCCGATTACGCCCGCATCGGCCTGCCACTGAATATCATCTTCTGGATCGTAACGGTTCTGCTGGCGCCGGTCCTGTGGCCTTTTTAAAGAGAACGGACGACACCTCGCCGTTTTCATAGGAGATACAGCATGACCATGCAAATGGCTCTCGTTTTTCTGATCCTCGGTGTGACGGTGGTGCTCTTCGTCACCGATACGCTGCGGGTGGATATCGTGGCCCTCCTGGTGATGGTCACCCTCCCCTGGCTGGGGCTTGTAAAGCCGGCGGAGGCATTCTCGGGGCTCGCCAGCAACGCCGTTGTGGCGATAATCGCCGTCATGATCCTGGGGTATGGCGTTGACCGTTCAGGCGCCATCAACCGGCTCATACAACTCATCGTCTCGACCGCGCGCTCCGATGAAAAGCGGCTGATCGGCCTGGTCACCGTGACGGTGGGTCTGATCTCCGCCTTCATGCAAAATGTCGGCGCAGCAGCCCTCTTCCTCCCCGCCATGCTGAGAATCTCCAAAAGTACCGGGATGCCGGCGTCACGCCTCCTGATGCCCATGGGGTTCGCGGTCATCCTGGGGGGCAACCTGAGTATGGTCGGGTCGACACCCCTTCTTATCCTGAACGATCTGCTGCGGCAGGGCGGACACCACGCATTCGGCCTCTTCAGTGTCACCCCTGTGGGGATCATTCTCCTCGCGGCCGGCGTGACCTATTTCCTCCTTTTCGGCAACCAGATCCTCCCCGGCCTCAAGGAGAGGGCTAAAAAACCGATCAGCAGGCAGATGAAGCTGATCGAGACATGGCACCTTCCCACAACCATCTACCACTGCGCCATCCCGGCAAAGAGCCCCCTGGCGGGAAAAACCAGGGGCGAGGTCCGGATGCGGGCGCAGTACCGGCTGAACCTGCTCGCCCTCGCACAGGGGGACGATGTCCTCTATGCCCCCTGGCGGCATACCCCCTTCGCCGCGGGACAACGGCTGGCAATACTGGGCGACCGGAAAGACCTCAACCGGTTTGTTACCGACTATGGCCTGATGTACCGGGAAGATACAACGCCCTTTGAAGACCTGGAAACGGCGGGGCATGCCGGCTTTGCCGAACTGGTCATACCCGTCAGGGCACCCCTTATCGGAAAAACACTGCGCGAGATAGTCCTCCGCAAGACCTACGGCGTGGAGCCGATTATGCTCCTCAGCGGTGAGCGTGAGGAGCGGGAAAATTTTTCAGATGAACCCCTCCAGCCGGGAACCGCCCTGATCGTTCACGGCCGATGGCAGCAGATCAAGGCCATGGCTGACAACACCAATTTCGTTCTCGTCACCCCTGTCGAGGCCACGGAGGCGTCGGCGAAGCCGCGCCCGATTACCGCACTGGTCTGTTTTGCCGGGGCCATTATCCTCGCCCTCTCCGGCCTTCCGATCGCACTTGGTCTCCTGACGGGGGCCTTGGCGATGATCCTCCTCCGGATCGTACCGATCGATGAGGCCTACCGTGCCGTCGACTGGCGAACGGTTTTTCTCCTGGCGGGCCTGATCCCCCTCGGCATCGCCATGGATCATACCGGCGCGGCCCGGTACGTGGCCATCCAGATCATGCAGTTACTGGAAGGGGGACACACCATCTCCATACTCTTCGCTCTCGGCCTCATTGCCACCCTCCTTTCGCTCGTCATATCGAATGTCGCCGCCACGGTCCTCCTGGTCCCTCTGGCGTTCGTCATGGCGGATATAACCGGTATCAACCCCCGCGGGCTGGCACTGCTGGTCGCCATCTGCGCCTCAAACTCCTTTCTCCTCCCGACGCACCAGGTCAACGCCCTTTTGATGTCCCCCGGGGGATACAGAACGGCAGATTTCATGCGAGCGGGTGGTCCAATGACGATCATCTACCTGACCATATCGGTGTTCTTCGTGTATGTATTGTATGTCTGATGGCAGACACTTTCACAAGGAACGGGCTACACCATTACCTGAAAGGAGGGGAGGAAAAAATCATGGCACTGATAACCATTACAACGGGGATCGGCTGTGGCGGCCCGGAAATCGCGCGCCGCGTGGCCGACGGGTTGGAAATACCGCTGTATGACGATGAAAAGCTCCGGGAGGAATCCATCGCAATGGGCCTTTCTTCGAAAGATCTGAAGAGCCTCGACGAAAAAGCTCCGGGCTTTTTCACCCGCGTCCTTGAGCTTAAGCCCCAGTCGTACCTTGAACTCCTCGAAGCGGTCGTCTATGAAGTCGCCCGCCGGGGCAAAGGTATCATCATCGGGCATGGCGCGCAGTTTCTCCTTCGCGACTTCGGATGCGCCCTCCACGTCCGCCTTTACTCATCGGAAGAGATTCGTCTCGAAGCACTGCTCGCCTCCCACAAAATCAGCCGGGATGCCGCTGAAAAAACCATCCGTGCGGACGATAGTGGCAAGAGGGGATTCATGCACTATGCCTTCGACATGAACTGGGATGACCCGGCGCTC
>Ga0208771_1001373_pt1 | contig 12946 bp, 4 predicted proteins | sample AntAceMetag02UKX_FD_184775 | JGI IMG/M metagenome (GOLD analysis project Ga0208771, IMG submission 184775) | Saline lake microbial communities from Ace Lake, Antarctica - Antarctic Ace Lake Metagenome 02UKX (SPAdes) (version 2) | ecosystem: Environmental > Aquatic > Non-marine Saline and Alkaline...
ATCTGGCATTCAATTTATAGGAATAGCTTGCGCGGCGTCTCGCTGACCGGAACGGTCACTATGAAGGCATCCCTCAGTAGGAGAAATTCGCCCAGACAACGTAATGTAGATCCCAACTCCTACGGCACTAACGCATTGAATCAGATCATCGCAGAATGTCTATTTTCTAGGCTTCGGAGAAAAGAACGCTTCAAGGATCTTTGATAGTATCTGGCGGCCTTCGCTGTTCCCGTGGAGCTCGTCGCGCGTGAAGTATTCCCAGTCCTTACCGGAAATCTTAACGTAGTTACCCCACGCAGTTTCCATGTCAAGATACTCACACTTCTCATCAGCAGCTATCTGCTTGATCTGAGTCCTGTACTCACCCTCTTGCGGCACAGACTGCCAGTCTTTGTATTTGAACGGGTCAACTCGACCTATCGGGCCGCTCATGACCAATATCTCCAGATCCGGCATGACTTTGCGTACCTGACCGATGACCATGCGCACGGACTCTGCATCGCCGTTACTGATCCCGCCTATCATCAGGAAGTCTGGTTCATAATCGAGGACCATCTCTTTCACACGGTTCCCCTGCTTGTATGCAGCGCATCCTGTGCTGCCTCGGACAGAGTAGATGTTATTCCACCGTGCGCCCGGATACATGTTCTCGATCCTGACATCGTAGGCTGAGTTGGCAGTGTCGTTGATAATGCTGTCACCGAGCATGACAACTTTCAGCGTGCCGCCACTTTGCAATGCATCGATCGCGCGAGGAATGAGCTGCCAGCGATCTGCCGGCGCTGTGTAGTCCAACTGAGGCATAGCGGCGTATACTCGGTCCGCCCACTTGATAACGTTCTTTCTGTTAGCCTTCTCTATGACGACGTCATCGATCCATGCGGGCTTGTCATACATAGGCCGGAATGCCAGCCGTGCGTGGGTCACATCGTTGATGCACCTGAAGTAATACTCCTTCTTCTCCCAATCTTCGGATGCCTCAAAGCAATTGTAATGGTCAACAGGATGTTCTGTGCCGTCAGCCGAGTAGAAGTTGAGCAGCCAATAACACTTGCCCGGCGATTTCCCCTTGAAAGTCAAACGGTAGTACTCGAACGGTTCAAGCTCCATCATTGGGCCACGCCACATGCCGTTGGCAGCGGTGATGCATCCATTGCCAACTTCCTCTCCGGTCCACGTCCCCGTGTCGCCGCCGCTGTAGTCCCAGTCGGACGGAGCGCCACTACCATTGAATGATTCAGAAAAAACGGGGGCGCCTTCGCCAACCACAGATGTGCCGATCACGAGTGTCATAACAAATCCGCCAATCCATAACTTTGCGTTCAATGTAGTCGTTTCCTTTCCATACCGATCTAGTCGGGCTCTGTATTCATTAATCGATCGTTACCAATGTTCCACATAGCATGTGGTGATACTTACCTGAAAATGTTAATTCTTCATAGGTTCGCCGCTACCACGGACCTCTGAGGTCCGGAGCATAAAGGCATTGAGGTATGCACCGGTGGACGTGGTGCCGCCGGCCGTGGCAATGAACTCGATGTACCCATCCTTTGCCGGACGGATATCATCGAAGCGCCAGACCTTACCGTCCATATTGGCAGCCAAGATCTGGGCCGTATCGTTCGGCTTTGCAGTGCTCGATATCTTCGCGCCGCCAGAACTGTTATTTACGAAACTCCTGACCCCGACAATCTGCACATCAGTCCAACGCGAGGTGTAGCTGGCCACGCCGCGACTGCCGTACAGGACGAAGCTATAGGACTGTTTTGGATCCAGACCGTCGAACCGGATTGTTAGCGATCCGCATGAAAAATTGGCGTACCCGATACAGTCAATTTTGTCACCGAACATATGGCTCGCAGGACTGTCAGCCGGAGGCGTAATGCCGTTACCGGCATATGTTGATGTTGTACCTGTGAGCGTAACGCGCACAGGTAGGCTGTCGCCGTCCTTAAAGTCGCGCAGCTGCCCTGCAGCAGTACCGGTGGGAGTGAATGCTGTTATGCTCGCGTTGGTCTGACCTGTAGTCCAGGCAAAGTCGTTGTAGGCCATCCACGCTTTCTTCTGTGGCGCGGCAACTGTGGCATTGTCGGGCTCGAACCTGACAACCGTGCCACCGCCCGGAGCGAGGAACAAGTAGAGCGCATCGGCGCCAGTGACTGTCTTTGTCTCCTTCACAAGGTGCTCAGCATTAACATTGGCATCACTCACATCACGCCAGATGGTCGCGCGGTAGGTTCCCTTGCCGAGAAAATCAAGTGGTACCGCAAGGGCCCGGCCATCCCAGTCTGTCATCGCACCCATGAACCACTCGTCCCCCTTGCGCTTGGCCACAACTATGTAATCGCCAACCTGGCCGTCGATGCCAACGGTGTCGTCCCATGTGGTTGGTACGATCTTCAAGAAATCGGCACCTGGTTGATCTCGGTAACTGTCCGGGTGATCACATGCGCACGTTATCGGGCTCTCGTACACGACGAATAGGGCCAACTCCTGAGCTCTGGTGCCCGGTGTCTGAGTGGGCTTTGCGCCGCGATGAGCGCCCTTGCCGCGATTTGAAAAGCCGCCCGGCGTGAAGTCCATCTCGCCGAGAAGATTGCGAGTAAAGGCAAGTGTGCACTTGTGTTCGGGCCCCGATCTCGGGTCCCACTTAGCCCACTCGTTACCCATTACACCTTCACGAGTCATGAGGTTCGGGTAAGTGCGACGCCAACCCGTGGGTTTGTAGGCACCGTGAAAGTTGACCATCAACTTATGCTCAGCCGCTTTCTTCACGATCTTGTGATACCAGTTCACCATGAACTGGTCTTCCCTCTGCATGAAATCGATCTTAACTCCCGCAATCCCCCACTTCTCGTATAGCGGGAAAGCCTTCAGGTAGGCGTCGTTGCGATCCGCATCAGTCCAGTAGAGCCATAGCCAAATGCGGACGCCCTTCTCCCTGGCGAAGCGAAGCACCTCGGGCATGTCCACTTCCGGGGTAACGGTTGTTATGTCCGCATCATCCTTATTGTAGGTCCCGTACCACTGCCAGTCGATGAGTTGATACGGCCAGCCCATGTCGAACAAGTCGTGGTCTCTGCCGGGCCATAGAGATCATTAACACGCCGCACATGAGGACATGCATAAAGCGCATCCACTAGCGGCGCGTGTAGGGGCTCCCCGATAAGGCTAACCGTGGTCACCGAAGATGGCAGGGCATCCAGATCATTAGATGTGAGCACGGTCTGCATCAACGATGGCACGGTACTGAGCAGTTTTACGTCATGCCGATGCTGACTGGAGAACAACTCCAACACATCATCAACAATAATAATCCTGCCGCCCCAACACAGTGAACCGAACACTTCGAATACCGAAAGATCAAAGCAGAGCGACGTAGAGAACAGTACGCCGGACAATTCCTCGTCGGTAAATGCCTCTCGCACCCAGTGGACAAAGGCAACAACGTTGCGATGTTCGATCGCTACGCCCTTGGGCCATCCAGTGGAACCCGATGTGTACATGACGTAAGCGAGATGATTCGGATCGGTGACATCCGCATCGGCGCGATGAGCCCCATCTGGGAGTGGGTCATCCATGTAAACACTCACAATGTTCCGTCCCGGCAATTGGACGGCCACAGATCGCGCCGTCACAAGAACCTTGAACCCGGAATCTTCGGCAATCAAGCCGAGCCGATCTGCCGGATACTTAGGATCCATGGGAACATAGGCTCCGCCTGCCTTGAGTATGCCGAAGAGCGCTATTATCATGTCCAGCGACCGCGCCATGCAAAGCCCGACAAGCGTGTCCGGTTCTACGCCCAGAGAACGGAGATGGCAAGCCAGCCGTGTGGAGCGTGCGTCAAGTTCGCTATAGGTTAGCGATTGTCCATTACATACTGCAGCCACTGCGTCAGGCGTGCGCGCCACCTGCTCGTCGAAAAGTTGATGTAAACATTTGTGCTCGGGATAGATCCGTTCGGTTCGGTTCCACTCCACGAGCACACGTTGTTGTTCAGCCTCCGACATCACCGGCATCCGTCCGATCGACGGAGTAGGATAGGCAGCCACGGATTGGAACAGCTGACACAGCTGCTGCGCGATAGCGTCGACGGCATCTTCACTGAATAGGTCTGTAGGGTACTCGAGGCGACAGCTCCATGTGTCGCCGATAGCATCGATGTATAGACTCAGGTCTGCCTTGCACGTGCCCTTCTCCACCATCGTGGGACACCACACCGAATCCTCCAGTTGCAACTTGGGAACTCCCTCTTCAACCAGGATGAACATCACCTGATTCAGAACATGTTGACCCACCGCGCGCGAGCCGCCCGTCATACTGGTAATGTGCTCATACGGCAAATCGGAATGACGAATAGCCTCTGCAAGCGTCCTGCATACCTTGGAGAGAAAGTCGGCGAACGTGCCATCGCCGTCCAAGTGCATGCGAATCGGTAAGGTGTTCAGGAAGAACCCGATCAGCGACTGAGTCTCTGGCGGCGCTCGATTGGCAAATGGTGCGGCTACTGCAATGTCCGCCCTGCCAGTGTGGCGATGCAGCCAGACTGCAAAAGTGGCCAGACCTACCGAGAACGCCGTTGTCGAATTAATACGAGCAATCTTCCTCAATCCGGCCACGATCGATGGAGCCAACTCGAATGCGCACAGGCCTCCACGCTCGCTACGCCTCACCGGCCCGGCACGATTCACGGCCAGATCCAAGGGGGGCGGCAGATCAGCAAGCTGTTCCTTCCAGTAGGCACGATGCTCGGCCGACGCCACGCTCAACAGCTTGCGCTGCCAGGCTGCAAAATCAGCGTACTGTACGCAAAGCTCCGGAAGCTCCGCCCGGGTTGCATCGCCGTCAGCAAGGTACAGGGATTGAAGCTCACGCGCAAAGAGGCGCATCGACCATTCGTCGATAATTCCGTGGTGGAAGGATAACTCTATGACATGGTCGATGTCGGAGAGTGTCAGCCAGACGACGCGCCAATTCAGCTCATTCTCAAGGTCGAAGACACGACGCGCTTCCAAAGAAAGGCGTTCACTGAGGACGGCTTCTCTATCCTCCTCTGCCACCAATGATAGATCAATGTCTTCCCATGGAAGCGACGCATCTGCAGCAACACATTGAACCAGCATGTCGTCCCGCCATAGTAGCGTGCTCCTCAAGACTTCGTGACGATTCAGAATAGCAACTAATGACCTGCGGACACGGTCGCGGTCAATCAGTCCAGAGATGCGATAGGTGAGCGTCTCGTTATACGTCGCAGGATCCGAAAGGATCTGTTGGAGCATCCACAAGCTTTGCTGACCAAAAGATGCTAAGAGTGGCCTGTTGCGGTCCACCTTCATGATCGCCGTTGAAGTCCCGTCGGATGCGCGGAACGACGATATGACCCGTGCGAGCCGCTCAACAGTCGGTTCATCGAATATCCAGCGCAACGGCACAGCGAGCGCCAGCTCTACGGAAAGCCGCGACACAACTTGCATAGCCAACAGTGAATTGCCACCGATCTCAAAGAAGTTATCCAGCGCACCCACTTGATCGCGACCCAGCAGTTCTTTCCATGCCTCCGCAACGCGCGCCTCAAGCTCGTCACGGGGTGCCACATAGTCGGCATCGTTCAGGTCGACGGTCTCCTCACAGCTTTCCAAAGCGCGATAATCAACCTTTCCATTCGGGGTCAGAGGCAGTTCTGTCAACCCAACGAAGAGCGACGGGATCATGTGGTCAGGCAGTCTCTCAGCCAACCACGAACGCAGCTGTCCCACAGTGACCGCGTCCGCCTCTCTCGGAACAACAAATGCAACCAGGATCTTATCACCATTCTCTGGTTGTTCGGCCATCACCGCGCAGGTCTTGAGGGCAGGATGATTGCTCAGTACAATTTCGATCTCCGCCGGTTCTATACGGAAACCGCGGATCTTCACTTGCCGGTCAACGCGGCCGAGAAATTCGAAGTTCCCGTCAGGGCGCCGGTACCCAACATCACCGGTCCGATACATACGCGCACTTGCATCATCAGAGAACGGGTCTAAAAGAAAACGCTCCGCTGTCAGTTCCGGTGCGTTAACGTAACCTCGCGCAAGGCCATCACCACCAGTGCAAATCTCCCCCGATACCCCATCTGTGACTTGCGCTCCGTTTGCATCAATTATATATACGGTCGTCCCGTTAATCGGGTACCCAATCGGCATTGTCTCACCGACTTCCTCGGGCTCGTCGAAACCGCAACAGGATGTGAACGTCGTATTCTCGGTCGGACCGTATGCACAAATCAGTCTGCCATGCCCAGGCAGCTCAAGGTATCGACGGACCTTATCCGGCAGTATCACGTCTCCCCCCGTCAGCAACTGACGGATACCCGTCAGCGCCTCCGGCGCATGCTCAACGACATGGTGGAAGACCGCGGCCGTCAGCCAGAGTATCGTCACACCCTCCCCAGCGATCAATCGCTGCAATCTCCCATACTCCAGCCGACCGGGCGGCGCAATTGCGAGCCTCCCACCACTGAGTAGACTCCCCCAAATCTCGAACGTCGAGGCGTCGAACGCCAATGACGCGTACTGTAGCATAGCGTCATCGGGGCACAGCGACATGTAGTCAGGGCTCACAACCGTGCGGATGATCCCACGGTGAGTAATCATAACCCCCTTCGGCTGGCCGGTAGTACCAGACGTATACATCACATATGCCAGATCATCTGGCGCAGACATATCAGATGAAGCACCTGCATCTGGCCCCGAGGAAAGATTAGCCACTTCCTCCAGAAGCAGTGTTAATGCTGAAGCGGCTGCCGAGAACTGTTCAGGCAGAATCGAACGCCATCGTCCCTGCACAAGAATGGCACTGGCGCCAGCATGACCAATCACAAAGGCGAGTCGTTCCTCAGGCCAGCGGGGATCCAGAGGCAGATATGCCCCACCCGCTTTGAGAATGGCGACAAGCGCTACGACCATCTCAAGCGAACGTTCAGTACACAGGCCAACGATCACGTCGGGCCCCACGCCCAGCTCCCGCAATCGAAGTGCGAGTCCATTGGCTCGGACGTTCAACTCTGAATAGCTGAGCGAGACTCCTTCAAAAACTGCAGCTATGGCCCGCGGTGTACGGCTAACCTGCTCATCGAATAATTGCTGTATGCAGGTATCACGTGGATAGGCTGCACATTCACCAGGGCCATCTTGGACGCGTTCTGACATTGTTGCGATGGTGCCAGAATGCCATGTGAATATCAATGACGAGGGGCAAGACACCAACTCGGATCAACGGTGATACCGTCCTACGGCGCTAACTTGACACGGAAGCGATAGTAGCCTGCGCTGTTCGTCGCGCTTAGCGGCACGTTCTGAAGGTAATTGCTCCCTTCTATGTCAGATACCAGCGGCAGCCACGCATCAAATATGTTCGTCTTCTCGTCAATCGAGTAGAGCATCTAAGTCACACCGTTGAAGTTCAGCCACGACATCATATCGCTGCGCAGATAATGGTGCTCTAGTTTGTTGCGGTTATCCGGATGAATCGGACCATATCGCCGCCCATAGCATTGCTCCAGGAGTTCGTGCCATGCTGACGTGACTGACTACCCAGTGACTGCCAACTGCCGCTCATAAGGCTCGTGCGACTGGCGACACCGTATGGCGAAAGCGGACCATTTGTCCCACCCAACCACTCGACCACATACATGCCGCCGCTGTACTGGATATTCAGCAGGCGCAGGTAGGAGGTCGGATCCGTCGGATCGGTGCCCATGACATACTCGTCGCCATTGTTCACGCCATCAATATCGCCATCAACGCCAGTCACCACGCCTGTGGCACTCCCGCTGAAACGAATCTCCCACCAGTCTGGCATGCCATCGCCGTCGCTGTCGGCGTTGACATCTGCCTGACGGACAAGAGTCACGCTGTCGCTGAAGGTGGTTCCAAGGGCGTTGGTGCCGGTGACCGTGACCAGGTTAGTGCCCACGGACAGCGGAATGCTGACAATTGTCCACGGTGACACAGCCGGCTCCGCTCCCGATCCGCCCAAACTGTTCGTCCAGACCAAGGACCCGACCACGCTGGCGTTGTTACTGCCGCTGACGTCATAGGTCGTCACAACATTCCCCACCGTGGCATCCTCGGTAGCGATAACCAAGCTCGGTGTGCCGACGATATCGGCCGTGGTCGTAGGGTGCGTCAGGGAATAATTCGCAGCATCGGCGCCGCCGAGCGTAAGCCCACTAATCTGCACCGTCTTGTTAACGCCGGGCGTTGCCGTGTCAAACGTGCCAATCGCAGCCTCCAACTCCAAAACAACGTTGTCGCCACCCACGACGCCGACCAGTGTCACACCGTTGGTGTGGATCGTGGCAGTCGTATTGCCATCGTAGGACTTGTCGTCCGCCGTTATGCCCGTCACGGTCAGACCTTTCGCCGTAATGTTGGCAGTGGTGGTTGGCTGAGCAGTGAGCGAATAATTGCCAGCACTGGTGCCTCCAAGTGTGAGACCGCTGGCAGTTACGGTGATGCCGTCAGCCAAGTCGGACCAGGCAAAGGCTGCGCTGCCACCCGACGTGGTGAGAGTGACACTGTCGCCGCCGATGACACCGCTGAGTGAGCCCCAACTGCTGGCGGACGCCGCGGTGTTGCCGTCGTAGACTTTGTTGTTGGCCGTGAAGCCAGACACAGTCAGTCCCTTGACTGTAATGTTCGCGGTCGTGGTCGGCTGCGCCGTGAGGGAGTAGTTGCCCGCACTGGTGCCGCCGAGCGTGAGCCCGCTGGCAGTGACCGTGATGCCGTTGGCCACGGCGGAAGAGACAAAGGCTGCGCTGCCGCCCGATGTCGTCAGGGATACGGTGTCTCCACCAATGACGCCGCTCAGTGAACCCCAGCTACTGGCAGAGGCGGTGGTAGTCGCGTCGTAAACCTTGTTGCTGGCCGTGAACCCGGTGACGGTCAGTCCTTTCTCCGTAATGTTGGCCGTTGTGCTGGGCTGGGAGAGGGAGTAGTTGTCCGCACTAGTGCCGCCGAGTGTAAGCCCGCTGGCGGTAACCGTGATGCCGTCAGCCACGGCGGAAGAGGCAAAGGCTGCGCTGCCACCCGATGTCGTCAGGGATACGGTGTCTCCACCTATGACGCCACTCAGTGAACCCCAGCTGCTGGCAGAGGCGGTGGCGGTGGCGTCGTAGACCTTGTTGCTGGCGGTGAAGCCAGTCACGGTCAGCCCCATGGTGGTGATGTTAGCGGTGGTGGTCGGCTGTGCGGTGAGCGAATAGTTGCCAGCACTGGTACCGCCGAGCGTGAGCCCGCTGGCGGTAACCGTGATGCCGTTGGCCACGTTGGCTGATGCGAACGTCGCCGAACCACCCGAGGTGGTCAGCGTGACGCCGTCGCCGCCGATGACGCCGACGAGTGAACCCCAAGCGCTGGCAGAGGCGGTGGTGGTCGCGTCGTAGACCTTGCTACTAGCCGTGAAGCCGGTGACAGTCAAACCCTTGGCCGTGATGTTGGCGGTGGTGGTCGGCTGTGCGGTGAGCGAATAGTTGCCAGCACTGGTACCGCCGAGCGTGAGCCCGCTGGCGGTGACCGTGATGCCGTTGGCCACGTTGACCGATGCGAACGTCGCCGAACCACCCGAGGTGGTCAGCGTGACGCTGTCGCCACCGATGATGCCGACGAGTGAACCCCAAGCACTGGCAGAGGCGGTGGTGGTCGCGTCGTAGACCTTGCTACTGGCCGTGAAGCCGGTGATCGTCAGACCTTTGGCCGTAATGTTGGCGGTGGCGGTCGGCTGCGCAAGAGAGTAGTTGCCGGCACTGGTGCCGCCGAGCGTAAGCCCGCTGGCGGTGACCGTGATGCCATCGGCCGCGTTAGCCGATGCGAAGGTCGCGGAACCACCCGAGGTGGTCAGCGTCACATTGTCGATCCCGACGATTCCGTCCAGTGCACCCCAACTGCTCACCGATGCCGTAGTCGTGGCATCGTAGACTTTGTTGGCTGCGAGGAAGTTGGTCACGGTCAGCTGCTTGGCCGTGATGCTGGCCGTGTCGGCGGGCTGTATCAATGAATAGTTCGAGGCGCTGACACCGGTAATGACCAGGCCGTTAACCTGGACAATCTTGCCTGCGGCGACCTGGGCATCGCCAAAGAACGCAGCGACCTCGCCGGTGTCCAGCGTTACACTATCCCCGCCAACGACGCCGACAAGCGCGGCACTGCCAATGTTGATGGATGCGCTGTTGTTGCCGTTGTAGATCTTATCGGAGGCCGTGATCCCACTAACCGTCAGATCCTTCTTCGAGATGGTAAGCTGCTGCTGAACGTCGACAGCCACGTCGTACGTGGCATCCCCGGCTTGAGAGGCTGTGATGGTCGTTGTTCCAATTCCCACAATGTGGAGAACGCTGCTGGAGATGGATGCCACATTCGTATCCGAGCTCTCGTAGGTGACGGTCAGACTGCTCGACGCCGTTGCCGTCAGCGCATAATCCGCCGTTCCGTAAGTATTGGTCCCGAGTGGGTCGAACGTGATGGTCTGGTTGAGCAGCCCGGCATTGTCACCCGCTGCACCGTAGGTCTGCAGCGTCGTATTGCTGGCCGCCGTCATGTATTCCGCCCAGATCCAGTCTCCTGAACGGGCCACGCTGGAGCAGCGCATCTCATCGCCCTGACCAAACGCGCCCCAACCGCCGCCGCCGACAGAGAAGAGGTATATGGGCGATGCACTTGGGGCAGAGTCCGCACCACATCCGGGTGCGTTTGCCGCAGTGCTACCCACTTGTACGCCGTTCTTGTACAACCTGACTTCGCTCGTGGCGCCATTCGTGTACCATGTCGCCGCCACGTGAGTCCATACGTCGTCGGGCCAGTCTTCGGGATCGGAAGCCTCCGCGGGGAGATAGTCCGGCTGTTGGAATACCGTCAGACTATCGGGTTGGCCCTGATCGGACCAGAACCCGATCTGCATGCCGCCGCCGCCGTACTGATTGCCATCGAAACAGGCACCGGCGCTTTGCGGGCTATTAACATCGGCGAAAGAGTTACTGTAGTCCCCGCCAAAGAAATTGAACCAAACGGACTTCGTATACGCGCCACCCGTAATCAGGCCTGTGGGGAATGCGATGTATTCTCCGTGACCGCCGCCTGCATACGCACCCGTGTCCATCGCCGCGCCAACCAGTCCCGTTGAGTGGGACGCCATGTTCACGCTCCACGCGGTGCTATCCTTTCCGTTGATGCTCGAATCGACGGATGGATTACTGCTTTCGTCCAGGTGGTAGATGCCACGGAAATCGGTGTCCCACGTTGCGTCGGCGTTGCCCTGGGCGGTGGCAGTCGTATTCGACCAGAACATTAATATCTCTGTATCTGTGCCAGAAATTGTCGGCACCTGAACCCATACATACGAGTCACCCGATGCATTCCATGTATCGATCTCATAATTCAGCCATGTGGTCTTGGCCGCGTCGGTGAAACGCAGATCGGCACCGCCGGACAGGCATTCGCTGTAAGAAAAGCCGCTAGGCTGGCTGGCGCTGAGCTTCACCAGCACCGGGAAATTCGTCAGCGTCGACGCCTTGTTATAGCCGGAAAATGTGACGGTTGCTTTGCGGCCCCATGAGAGGGTATCGACGTTGTCGCCGGTGGTGCCATATGTCTGGAGGGAGGCATTCTTACCAGATGTCATGTATTCGGCCCAGAGCCAGTCGGTGGATCGCGCAACACCCGACACGCGGACCTCGTCTATTTGAGCGGCGAGGCCCCACATCCCGTCACCGTGAGAGGCGAGGCGCAGGGTTGTCAGGCTCGGATTCGCAGTGTCTGGAGGACAACCGACGACATTGTTGGCCGTGGCCACGAGAACACCGTTCGTGTAGAGCATATGATCGCTGGTGCTGCCGTTGGTGTACCAGGTCGCCGCCACGTACATCCACTCCTGCGTGGGGAAGTTCACAGCGGCATTTACGATTCCGCTTGTTGCCGAGTCAGGCTGGGTGAACGCCGCAAGTTGTTTTGGGGTCGACCAGCAGGCGACCTGCATGCCGCCGCCGCCGGCGGTGACACCAGAGAAGAAAGACCCGGCGCTCTGGCCGTCATAGGTCGGCACGCGCAGCCACAAGGCCTTCGTGTAAGATCCGCCGGTTATGAGGCCGGTGGTTAGTCTGACGTTTTCGTTTACATTTCCGCCGAGACTTTCGCAGTCCTGTGCTTTGCCAACCACACCGTTGGCGTAGGTGTCATTGCCGTTCTGAGTGCCATTTCGGGCGTTGACTGTTGCATCATAGTGAGTGGCACCACTGCCGTCGGCCACGACGTCTTCGTTCAAGTGATAGATGCCTCGAAAGTCGGCATCCCAGGTGTTGGTGGCGTTGCCCTGAGCCGAAGCGCCACTGTTGTCCCAGAACATGATGATCTTATCGCTGGAGCTGGCCAGTGCCGGAACTCTGACCCAAGCGTACGACACACCACTGGTGTTCCACGTGTCAATTTCATAATCAAGCCAGGCGTTCGTGGCCCCGTCAGTGAAGCGCAGGTCAGCGGCGGCGGCCAAGCAGTCGCTGTAGGCGAATCCGCCGGGCTGGCTGGCGCTGATTTCTACCAGGACCGGAAAGTTGGTCAACGTCGAGGCCCGATTGTAACCTGTGAAGGTGATGGTCGCCTGCTTCGCCCAGTTGCCGGTGCTAAGCGCATAACCGGGTGAAGGCAACATTCCGAAGACGAAGATTGCTATGACAGGAATGATATTCCTACAGATGCTTGGACGACGAATCTTCATAAAACCCCCTGCGTGACTGTTTTAGAATCGACTCTAATTATACCAATACATTCTGCAACTGACAACACTGGAATCTGGCATTCAATTTATAGGAATAGCTTGCGCGGCGTCTCGCTGACCGGAACGGTCACTATGAAGGCATCCCTCAGTAGGAGAAATTCGCCCAGACAACGTAATGTAGATCCCAACTCCTACGGCA
>Ga0208771_1001375_pt1 | contig 12942 bp, 17 predicted proteins | sample AntAceMetag02UKX_FD_184775 | JGI IMG/M metagenome (GOLD analysis project Ga0208771, IMG submission 184775) | Saline lake microbial communities from Ace Lake, Antarctica - Antarctic Ace Lake Metagenome 02UKX (SPAdes) (version 2) | ecosystem: Environmental > Aquatic > Non-marine Saline and...
TCTACATATTCATAGGTAGAACTACCATCTGCCCTGCTTTCCTCTAATATACGTACCTTCTTAAACCCATTGTTAAAAGTATGCAGGGTAAGGTATGTAAACTCGGTACTAGACCCTATGGTGATAGAAGGGATATGGTGTTCGTTAGCTTTCTGTACAAATTCATTAGCTGTCATATTATAGGTAGATTTAATTCTTCTGGGATAATAATATCTCTTAGTTGAAAATAATGATTCATTTATATATCTTTGTTTAATGATTGAAAAAACTATTTATGATTATATCCCTGTCATCTATAAAGAGAGACAAGAGTTCAGGAGCAAGAGAGCACGATACCCTCGATGGTTGGTAAGAGGTGTGATCTCTTATATTATGAGAACAGTGTCTATCACTATTATCTCAGGCAAAAATAACAAACTTATCTTACCTGGCCTATTCTTCATCCCTAATGCTATAATATGGTTCTCTAAGGGTAGAAGATCTAAAAAGAAAGATTGTTGACTAAGACCGCTTAAAACACCTATATGGGATAGTTAAAACATATGATATACCAAACAGTATCATTACTACTGTCCAAACAATAGTTCCAAACATCCAAACTAAAATAGTTTTCATAGTTATTTGATTAATGGTTAGTAAAACCTAAAGAATACCTATTAGGGAAAGATTACAAACCCTAACAGGCTCTTCAGGGATAAATAAGAAAAGATACTCTAATTAGCAGTATGAGTATAATTAGTAGTTCTATATTTCAAAGAGTATCCTCCTATTCATTTTTTTATCTTAAAACAAGAATCCATTCCTCAGTCTTCTTATCATAGCAATACAAATCCCACTTAATAGGATCATAAATATCAGCAGTAGAATAACGTATCCTTAATACTTCATTTACATTCTTAGGAGGAAACTGTTTACTAAGGATAGGATATACGTACTTGTTAGGTGCCATAGATGCAGCATAGGTCACCTTTGGATATATTATGATATAATACTGATCATCCTGCCAAGCCCAGAAGATACCTTCATTCATAGCAAGTTTATCTTTAACACCTCTTATAAAAGTTTGATAGCTTATCGGATTACTATAGTTCCTAGGATAGTCTATAGGTACTTTTCCATTAACTATAAATAATATAGGAGATTCTTTATTGACATCCTGATAAGGGATAGTAAGACAGTTATCCATATCATTCTCTTTTTGAAATTTCTCTTTACTCTTTATAATTTCATCTCTTTTCTGATTTATTTCCTGGTAATTCAACATAGCTCTAGCTTCTTTTTCTTTATACTTTTTCATCCTCTTTAAGGCAGAAAAGTTAATAACTGACATCTCTATAAAGTAAGTGATAAGAAACACTATGACTGCAACATAGGTAAACTGAAAATACAGTTCTGAATAGAATCCTTCAATGAGCTTAGTTAGCTCAATGATAAATATAACGACTACAAACAGCAGTGCTATAAATGTCTTTACAATTCTAAATACAATAGGTTTGTTCATAATAATTGTTTTTAAATGATTAATAGTTTGATGATTAGTAGAGGTACAGTGATTCGAACACTAACAGCCCAATCAACTCCTTTTCGACCAAAATCAGTGTTAATTCTATGAATAAAATTATTAATGATTTGCTGATACCTCTATAAAAAAAGACTAGGAAAGTATGGCTTTCCCAGCCTTTAAATGTAATAAATATGGTAGGATTCGAACCTACAAAGACCGACTTATTTTCTTATGCAGCTATCCGTAACGGGATAGACTTTCGCCAATTTGTCCACATATTTAAATGTATCATTCCATACAAATATAGTAAATAAATAAAGGATAATCAAAAAAGGGCTAGAGAGTTTAAGCTCTAATCCTCGAGACAGGATAATATGCATAAGCATTGTGGAGGTGGCGAGTAATGACCTCGCGTCCATACGATTCAATCATACCACAATAGAGAAGAATAAAAGGGCTAACCGGTAAAGGTTAAATCCACCTATGCCTGACAAACCAGGCATTAAAACAAAACATAAATAATTATTAATAAAAATTAACCAGTTCTTTCTGTTCCCAAGCATCCTGGTACTCTCGGCAGTTAAGCTGCTTGTAGCTGCCTTACTGCAGGAAACATATTTACTACGTTGCCAGTTGTTGTTGTGATACTATTTACCCATCTGTATCCTCTGGGCTTCTCTTGGTCATTGCTGACCTGTGATAACATATCCTCGCTGTCGAATCAGTTCACCCCCCTGTAAGTCAAAGAACAATACAAATATACTATTCTTTTTGTTCGTTATACCATTCAATGTATTCAATAGTTGCTTTATTGGCAGCATTGATAAGTTCTTTGTCAGAATGTAAAAGAAAGCCATTGAAACGAAACATAAGATCTCCTTCTTCATTCATCATTCCAAACGTTCTAGGATAAGCATAGTCTATATCAGTAGGTTCAAGACTAATCTTTAACTTAGATATTTTTATGATTACTGGCATTAACCAATCCCAGGACTTATGAAAGAGTAATTCATCAAAGGTATTATTCTCATCGATATTCTTAATACATTTCTCTGAATACCAATCAGACCTTAAGGATCATCATTACTATACCTAAAAAGAGATATACAAGGACAATCCCTGAATTCATATCAATATTACCTCTTATTAGAGCCATAGTGAGCATAACTGTTAATCCTAGTGTCAATATACCAGAGAGGCATAATATTGCGTTAAACAGTGTCTTATTCTTTTTCATATATTTAGTTATTTAATGATTATTCTATTATTTATGTTTGCATGTATTCTTGTAAAATCATCAATATATCTTACATACTGATATTTCCCAAGATATTTACTCGCACATTGGGGACATACTTCATCAGCCTCAAAGCTATCAAAGTCATATCTATTAACTCTAGCCATTTCCCTAAGTGTTTTATTGATATCGAATTTACGTAATAGTCTCACAGCATTTGGAAATAACTCTTCAAATCCAAATCCTATAGCTGCACGGAAGTAAGGCCAATCAGTACATTGATATAAACCTGGTATCATATCAATAGAAGCAACAGCATTAGAAACTTCTTTTGCAATAATAAAATATGTTTCTTCTGGTTTTGTTGGTTTATAATATGATTCATTACATAATGAACAAATATCTTGATAAGTATCAAAATAGCAATCATTACACATGATATCATCATTATCATCAGTATAAGGACATTCTAATTCTTCATCCTCTAATACTTTACCACAATAAAAACATTCGATTAATTTCTTTTCCATAATAATAGCTTAGTTATAAGTACGATCTATCTCTTCTAGTACATCATGTTGGATAGCATGGAGATCATGCAGTGTAGCCTCTGTATCAAAGCCAGAAACCATATGAATACCCGAATAGGTTGTTAGTTCCATTATTTATCCTCCTTTCCTTCTTCAATAGCAAGCTTACTAGCCTCTATCCATAAAGCTTCAAACACACTCTTATCACCATTAGGAGTAAAGTGTCTACCATGTACCTTCTCAAGCATAGGTATGAGATAACTCCACATAATAGGTCTTAGAAGATCAGCTACTTCAATAGGTTGTTGTTGACAAGGCAATAGAGCTGAATCTGGACGTAAAACTTTTAAATTAGGTTGTATACAATAATCACATTTATGAAAATGAATATTGTCATCATTATCTGCTTTTCTTGCTACATTACATATTGTACAATAGATAGGATAATGTTTACCATCAAATTCATCTGTCATAGTCTTTTTACAAGCTATAATAAACTTATCTTTCCATGTTTGTTTACTCATGATAACTCCTTCCAGTGCTTCTCAGCATTATAAATTTTATATATTTGTTCTTCATAATTAGTTGATTAAATGATTTTTTTAAACCAGGTGATTATCTTAAAAATAATAGATCGAATAATAACTGGCTTATTTTTTTGATATTTAGTTATTTTTCTTACAATAGTATTGGTAGACTTCTTCACTCTTCGCATTACATTAAATGATTATTACTTAGAGGTGTATGAAACAGGAGCCAACTCACCTATTGACTCCCAGACATTGTAATGTCATCCATAGATTTAGCTATGCCTATTCATAGTAGCCTCCTTTTATTAATTTACTTTGATTTAATAAGATTATATATTTTCTGTGCATTAATTACTGTTTCATTCGTAGACCATTGATCAAAAGGATGACAATCTTGGAAACATCACCACGAACAATATCTTCTCCCACTCAACAGACCCATAGCTCTTATACATTACATTATCCTTTCTTTAATATAAACACCAATTAATACTAATAACTCACTAGACATAACCTTACTCTTCATAACCATTGACTCATTAATATAACTATAATTATTACTTAACCATTCTATAAGAGAGAAGAGAAGAAAAGAATAACCACAGCAATAACGTAGTGTATCTCTCAAGAGCCTACGTACAAGCGGTGTTCCGGAGTATGATACAGAATGTCATTCTATACCATATATATATAGGTGACAAGAACTCAAGATCTCATTTACTGTCTTGCCACCTATCTATCCAGGCTTTAGGATACTACCAATGCTTCGTGATAGTCCCTTAGCGTGAAGCGCTCTTAGGTCTTTTATGCATACTACCTAGGTATGGTCTTGTTTCTTCGATCGCAGTCGTACAACAAGACAAAGACTACTGAATACTTATTATTATAGGATGTATCAATTCCAATAAAAGGGCGTTAGCCCTTTCTCTTATCCCACGATCAGAACTGCTTCTCTTCCCAATGGTACATCAGGATTCATGAAGTAAGGCTGTCCTACTTCAGCTCTGTCATTCTTACCATTCAACAGTAGGTTGACATCTTCTGTTGCGTGATGCACACGGCTGAGTTCTTCTTCCATTACTAACATGATATCATCTGACTCCAAAGAGAGTGTTGCAAGTAGCTTACCACTCTTACTCTTGAACGCTGTAACACCTGTCACCTTCTGAGGTTCGAAGTCATCAAACGTTCCATGTTCTGCTTGCCACTTCAATAGACCTGATTCGCTTGGCTCTGGTAGTGTACCTTTAGCCAGCTCTTTTGCTTGTTTAATAGTCATAATAATTGTTTAATTGAAATCAATTTAGATTTCTGTGTGAGGAGGGGGAGGTATATAGGGGTACGTTGAGGGGGTGTAAATACCAGAATTGACATATACGTTGGGGTACATGTATTTTACTGGGAGTGCTTGTTAGAATTGGGAGGGGGTATAAATAGAAAGGAGGTATCTATTAGGAAAGGGGTGTTTGGTGTTGTATATTTGTTTTAGGTTTTTTCATGATTTCTTTTTTTGGGTTGATGTGTAGCTCCTCTACTTTCGATGGGTGGGGGAGTTTTTATTTGACTTACGGTGGTAGATTGTTTATATTTGTATAAATAGATGGAGTTATGAACTTCGGAGATAATAATAAACTAATGGTTATATTGCTACCTGGTGACGGTGATGATGTAGCCTTTTTAAAATTTTAGATTATGACTGATAAAAAGAAAGATGAATCCAAAGTTGATTCTCTGAAACTGATTAAGAAGATGCAGGCTGAGTACGATCTTCTTCTGATAAAGTATAAAAAGCTAGACTCTCTCACTCAGACTGCTAAGAAGGGGTCTTTTCTAATGCTTCTGAGGTCTTTGGTGGATTCTAAGCACTTAACTCGTAAGAACAGATCAGCGTTGATCTTAGAGCTTATGATCGTCTTACGTGAGAAAATGATAGAGTGGGCTTCCAGGGATGATGCTAATATTCATTCTAAGCGTATGAAGAGGGTATTGGACTTTATGAGTGGTATAGACCAGGAGGTACGTGTAATTGACCAGAGGTATAAAGACAAGATAACTGGATAGATATGAAAGGATATCATTTCAGTCAGAACGAAGAAGTTGCTCATGTGGGTAACATTACTCAGTGCATGCGTGTCCATATGATTAAGTGGAAGACAGTACATGCTGCTACTAGTGAGGTCAAAGATGGAAAGAGCGTGAAGGCTACCAAGAAGTACCTAGACTGTATAGAGACTATATGGTGGGATGACGGAGGGGTGTTTCACAAGGAGAAGTTCCATAGCGGTCAACTTGTACCGTGGGCTATAGCAGGCAAGGGTCAGGCAGCAGTCGACTCTTTCTCTGATCAGATAGCAAGTCAAACGATATATTTTAATATTAACAAAGAGAGATAATTATGAAAAGGTTATTTATAGTACTAATAGTGATGTCTATGTTTCTGATGTCACAGGCACAGATCACCACTTATAAGGTAACAGCTACCGAAGGGTTAAACAATATCGCTACGGGTCTAAAACTAGGCTCTCAGCCCTATGATACTACTCGCTATGAGATTACGATGCCTAAGAACGTCAAAAACTGGGTCTGGGACTCTTATATGGTAAGCATGAACAGTGCTACCGACAGCACCTATGAAGACATCTTATTGACTACTAAAGGGTATATGTACTATTCGTATACCGGTACTGACCGTAGGGTGATGACTATAGCAGATACTATAGGAGATGCCTTCGGGGACTTTGAGGGATTCCCTCATCCTTATAAGCTGGTGATACAGATCATCTATGACGACACAGATACGGCTACCTATGTGAGTAACCTAACGATTAACGGATTTAATGCAAACTACTAAGCTATGAAAAAGATAATTCTAACATTTATAATGAGTATGCTTGTGATAGCAGGCTTCTCACAGATAGCATCACCTTATACAGAGCTGAAGAGGCCTACGATCACCGTCTCTACCTCTAACACAGACACTATAAGTGTAGATCTTACGAGCACCAACGCACTGCTAACGACAAATAACGCATACCTTGATAGCATATGCCAGGAGGTACAGTTCCAGGCAGCTATAATGTCTGCAGCAAACTTCGTAGTTCCCTCTCAGGGTTCTTCGGTGACTTTTACCTCTACAAGTTCTCTGACGATATCAGGACTGCCATGGACCATAGGAGGAAATCCACAGATATTATATGTCCATGTAATACTTGCTGACAGCTCGCACTTCTATGCTAATGGGTTTAACTGCGTGTTAAGTTATTCCGGAGGTGTAGTAACCATAACAGGCACTACTGAGACTGTAGCCTTTCCTACTACTGCTTCTTTTGCTATAGGACTTATAGTACCACCGTTGTCATGGGAGGAAGCTCTTAACGCTTTACGGGTTCAGCTAATAAATGCTCCTGAGCTAAAAATGACTTCTCCTGAACTTCTTATCAACGATGCAGATGAAGATTCAGCAAGCGTTACCTCAGCAGTGTTTGAGTTGGCAGCAGCAGGATATAATAAGTTTGCAATACAGAAAAGATTATCAACTACTGGTGCTAATGATAGCCTAAATATGCACATTTACGGAACAAATAATCCTAATGCAGTAAGTACCTCCTTATCATGGTGGGATGACATTACAACTACCATTACAACTAGCTCTATTATAACCGTACATGGTGCTTTACAGACAGACTCTATACCATATAATAGGTATGAGTCATTACTTTATAAGAATATAATGATAAGGATAGACTACTGGACAAAAGCGGTAGGAACTACAGAAGACAATGAAGCAATCATTTACTTAATAAGGAGCAACTAATATGCCATTTCCAATTTATAACAAACAGACAGAGATTACCATTTCCAAGACTATGCAAGAGATATGGGATGGACTTTCTAATGATCTAAAGATAAAACTACTCAAGTGGTGGGATAGTGAAAGAAGTGTTATCGAGATCAAGAAGAAATATTTCAGAAAGCCACTGACTAGGGCAGGGATAAAACAAGTCTTTAAAGTTTTTGACTTTATCACTAATGAGATTATTGCCTATATGAGTGGTGATGTAATTATTACACTGGCTCAATATGACGAGCAAGGCAACGAGATAAGCCCTATTATATACAATGAAGTACCTGCTAGTGTGAATGCTTTAGCCGATATGCTTCCTGATATGTTATTTTCTACTTCTGAAAAACGCTATTATATAACTGAGTTCTCTAACAAGAATGAATGTGAATCTTGGGAGGACTTCAAAAACCTATTTGTATGAGAAAGTTTCTAATATTATGTATCCTTATTCCTTTTATGGGGATGTCTCAGCTTGTAGACTCACCAGTAGTAAGACCTGACTCTACCTATATTCATAGTAATGAAGTAGACACAGCACGGAAGCAGATAACTTTTAAGGATACTACTACATTTTTAGCTTATCTAATATCAGACCAAGCACAACTTGAAAAGATAACAGAGGGAGGACATACTGGATGGGCAATTTTAGGTAGAACGGCTGCTAATTATGGTGATATAGGGAGTAATGCGGTTGATTTAACTTTATCATATGCTACAAGTTCTACTTATGGAGCAACTGGATCAGTTTCGTTCAGTACAGGTAGATATACTACTGCCTCTGGAGAATATTCAGCCTCTTTTGGAAATTATACAATAGCATCTAACGCAAGAGCATTTGTAATCGGCAGTTATGGAAATGCATCTGGACAAGGTTCTTTTTGTGGTGGCATGGGTACAAGTTCAGGAAATTCAGAGTCAAGCGGATATTCTTCATTTATATTTCAATATGTAGAGCCAGGGGTTGGAACAAAAGCCTCAATAGCATTAAGCTCAGCAATCTTAGGAGGTAGAAATAACGAAATAAGCGTAACAGGTACAAACTCAGTTATATTAGGTGGTAGTGGGGTATCATTAACAGACCCAAATACTGTAAAAGTACCTCACCTACAAGTTGATTCAACTGCGACTCTCTCAGGGGTACTTAACCTAGCAGGAGCAGCGACAATGCCAACCTCTCCAAGTGAAGGAGATATATTTCACAAGACAGGAGCAGCAGACAGCTTATTTATTTACATGGATAGCAAATGGCAGTTTATAAATCTAACAGACAGATAACATGAAAAAACTAATATTATTATTCTCGATACTTCTATTCTCTTTAGTAGGATTCTCTCAGGTAACAGAATCGCCTTCACCAAGCAAGGTAAACTTTGCAAGTAAGGCTACCTCACCATTATTTTTAGAGTATGGAGTACCGTTTAATGAAGGGCTTACTATTGTTACAGTAGGTACTTGGGATGCAACGATTGTGTATGAATGAGCTTAATAATCAATAAGTTATGAGAAAGAAACTGATATTTATATTTCTATTACCCTTAATCCTATTTGCTCAGTATCCAGTTACCGATAAGCAAATGGTGTTTCAGGAGCAATTCACTTCTGAGTACGATTTGATTAAGAACGGAGGAACAAGTACTGATATTACCTATGCTTATGGTCAAGCTACTTATAACGGAACTACCTCTAAAGCTAATTACAATCTTCAATTTAAAGGTACTTATTCTATTAGGGTGATTTGTAATCCTGTAAGTTTTGCTACTTATCGCTTATTATTTGATGCAAGGGGTTCTAATAATAATGGTGATGGATATGTATATTTGAATACGTCAACTGGCAATGTTATTACAAATGATGGTACTATATATGTTAATGGAGTTGCAGGTATAATCACAACAGTAGGAGTTAAAAATGAAATTATTGTAACTGGAATAACATTAAATCAAGGTACTGGAATTAATCAATTCCTCATAGGCTCTCAATGGGGTGATGCCTATGAATTTCTAGGCACAATAGACCGCTTAGAGATATACTCAGGCACATTAACACCGAGCCAAGTTTCCAATTTATACGAAGGAAAGACACTTATCCCATTCCCTCAACAGGTGAATGAGCAGAGTTTACAACTCCTTTCAAAAATAGAATCTTCTCAGGGAGTTATCTATGATGTGATGGGTAATACAATAGTAAACACAAACGTAGAAACTATTGATATAGGTCAGACAGAGGTACAAAATTATTCAGGAAACGGACATTTAGTTTTAGGCAATATCGGAACGGTAAACACTTTAAATTTTATTCTTTACTATGATGGTACAGATCAATCAGGTATAATAGATTTAGATGGTGGTACGAACACCGTAGAACACTCAGGAGGCACTTTGACCTATTGGGGTGATGATGCCTATATAAACGGAGTAAACACCAACACGCTTACCTATGGATGGAATTACATTACTATTATAGATAATACAGGACAGGCTGCAAGTGCTTATCGAATTGGATATGATGGAAGTGATTATTTTACGGGTTATCTTGGAGTTGTCGAATCATACTCAGGAGTTTTTACATTGACGCAGCATACTCAATTTTGGACTTATAATAAACAATACCTCAAATGAGAAAACTAATATTATTATCCTTACTTTTTATTTCGACTTTACTGATAGGGCAATCGGCTATATTTTCCACAACATTTTCCGTAGGAAGTTTTAGAGATGCTGCCAGTAATATATTACCATTAATTACTCATGATATAGAATTTGGTAAGGGAGAGAAAGGGTTATACATTTATTCAGATAACTCAGCCCAAACATATTATAGTGGATATGAAGATTTACCAAGTACGTTTACATCTGTATGTTATTTTAAGTTAAAAAAGGGGTTTACGAGTAGAGAAGAATTGTTCGGATTTACAAACACAACTTCGCCAGTATTCACTATTACAGTTGAATATGATGCTGGAACTTATAAATTATATGGAAAGGCAGCATTAAAGGGTTCTGGAACACTTTCACATGGGACTTCTAAGTATGTTAATGTAGATATAAATAAATGGTACTGTGCTATTATTACTTATGATAATGGCTCATATAATTTTTATGTTGATAATATTGAGACTACAAATACATTTAGTGCAGCAAATATATTTAATGTAGGAAATGGAACTTTTTTTGTTGGAACATGGAGTTACATAAGTTTCGGTATGAGGTATTCAAATATTGCATATTGTGCTACATACCCTTACGTATTCTCAGCCCAACAACGCAACAATTCATACATTGATTTCCTTAACCCTCCTTCACTCAACCAGGAGTATACAATTATTTCACAACCACAGAATAAGGATTTAAGTTATCTAAGAAACACAAATTTTACTGGAGATGAATATACTCAAGTTATAGAATTTACAGATAATACTTCAAGCACTTCTACTTTAAGGTTAAATGATGGTGGTGATTTCGCGGTAGTAGATTGGACGGGTGATAGTGATTTTCAAGAAATAAGTATAAGTGCAGAAACTACAAGCTCTGTTATTCCTTCTAGTATTAAGATATTTGCAAAGAATGGTTTACTAACCTATTTCAGAAGTAGTAATAATAATTTTAGTTTTGACATAGCAGACCTTCCCAGTGGATTAACTTATTATTTAAATTATGGTTCAAACACAACCTCTGGAGATATAGCAAGTCTTCCCAGTGGATTAACTGATTATCGTAATAAAGGTTCAAACCAAACTTTTGGAGACATATCAGGGCTTCCCAGTGGATTAACTGTTTATTATAATGAAGGTTCAAACACAACTTCTGGAGACATAGCAAGTCTTCCAAGTGGATTAACTATTTATCGTAATGATGGTTCAAACCAAACTTCTGGAGATATAGCAGACCTTCCCAGTGGATTAACTTATTATTTAAATTATGGTTCAAACCAAACTTCTGGAGACATAGCAGACCTTCCAAGTGGATTAACTTATTATTATAATGATGGTTCAAACCAAACTTCTGGAGATATAGCAGACCTTCCCAGTGGATTAACTGTTTATTTAAATTATGGTTCAAACCAAACTTTTGGAGACATAGCAAGTCTTCCCAGTGGATTAACTGATTATTATAATACTGGTTCAAACACAACTTCTGGAGACATAGCAAGTCTTCCCAGTGGATTAACTGATTATTATAATACTGGTTTAAACACAACTTCTGGAGACATAGCAAGTCTTCCCAGTGGATTAACTTATTATTATAATACTGGTTTAAACCAAGTTGATACCTATACATCAGGGCATACGTTTTCTGCATCAATTAATTACTTTTATCATAGACCAGCGGCAGGATACGGATTAAGTGATACGGAGGTAGATAATTTATTGATTGATCTTGAATCCAGTGGAATGAGTTCAGGAACAATTGATTTAGCGGGAAACAATACTGCCAGAACATCTGCTAGCGATGCTGCCGTTACAAGTTTAGAAAGTAAGGGAGTTACAGTAAACCCCTAATTAGGAGAAAATATGAAAAAATGGATTATTATTTTAATGAGTTTATTATTTGTAACGATTAGTTTGCAATCCTACTCGCAATCTTCAACTACAGAATACAGATATTTTACAAATGAAAGCATAAAAGCTAGTACAGGCTTAGTAGCCTCCTACACCTTCGCTAACCCAATTAAGGGAGAGCTGATAGATGAAAGCGGTAATGGAAACACAGGAACGGTCTATGGAGGTATTTCAACAAGGGAAGGGATGTCTTTTAGTGATGCTTATATAGATTACGGAGCAATAGGAAATGTAAAAACAATAACATTTAGAATTGATTTAGAATCTACAACGGAAAAGATATTCGAGGGTGCTTCTAATGATTTAGAAGTATACGCAAATGCAGGAACTTTAACATATCCTGACTATGATAATGCCTATATTGATGGAATTGATACGGATATTATTACAACGGGCTGGCATACGATAACGGTAATAAGTTCGACAAATGTAAACTTAACGGCTGCTAAAATAGGAATTATAAATACAACGTATGGAGATTTCGAGATAGCAGAAAATCAATTTTATTCAGATGAAAAAGGAACTACATGGATAGACATATATCACGCTAAGTGGGAGAAGGTAGTAAAGCTGATAGACTTTTCTTTTTCTCCTGTGGGTTTATCACCTGTTGGGTTTTTCAAAGGAACAGGTATATTTTTAGTTGCAGAAGAAATAGTAAGCGAAGCACATTCTAAATATCTGAATTGCACATCAAATGGAACTACTGGGTTTTATATCGAAGATATAACGGATAGCA
>Ga0208771_1001376_pt1 | contig 12938 bp, 15 predicted proteins | sample AntAceMetag02UKX_FD_184775 | JGI IMG/M metagenome (GOLD analysis project Ga0208771, IMG submission 184775) | Saline lake microbial communities from Ace Lake, Antarctica - Antarctic Ace Lake Metagenome 02UKX (SPAdes) (version 2) | ecosystem: Environmental > Aquatic > Non-marine Saline and...
GACCAATTGAACAAACAAAGCGCGGACATCGCTAAGCTCTTACACAGTTCCCTGATCAATACCGACGTGCTCGCAAGGCCGACTGTTGTCAGTGAAAAGAGAAATGAATCCGCACTCAAATATGTTGGAATGTGGGGAACATCGAAGGTCAACATTAACACCGCCCCACGAAACGTGCTCGAGGCAGCTTTCGTCTTCGGAAACCGTGAAGTGGAAATCGCCGATGAAATCATTGCCAGACGGCGCGAAAAGCCTTTCAGGGATATAAATGAATTGAAAAAAGAACTGCTACGACATTCTGTTTCGATTGACAAGTGCAAGGATTACATAAGAACCAGTAGCAGATTCTTCACCATTAGAGTCACCGCGACAAAAGGTGTCGCCCGAACCTCTGCTGTTATTGCGATAACAAAAAGCAAAGGCCGAATACAAAAGGTAGGTGTAATCTCAGGATGAATACGAATATGGGCCCGGACGCCAGGAACTTCTTGTTGATGATTTGGAGTTGATAAAAGTGGAAGGTCAGAACTACTTGGGAATTTACATAGGCAAAGACACCGCCACGGCCGCTTGCCTCGGTTCACATGGACAAAAGGGTAATATACTCGCATGCTTCACGGTCACCGCCGAGCCGGGCGAAGAAGACGCAGCCTCCAACATCTCGGAATTGGTGTCTCTGATTGCCGATGGCTGTGCCGAAAGACAACTGAAATTCGACGATGTCGCCGTGGCCGTAAATTGCGCGACGTTTATGCAGCATAACATTCATAGCGAATTCACCGATCCCAAACAGATTGCACAGACTGTCCGCTTCGATACCGAGGAAGTTCTCTCAACAGACATAGCCGACGTCGCGGTCGCTTTCAGAGTTGCTTCGAGCGGAAAAGACGGCGCCGAACTGAGCGTTTTCACCGCACAAAAGAATATACTAACAGAAATCCTTCTTGCCCTTCAGGGCAACGGAATAGACCCGGTGACAATGGAGCCAGACGTCAGTTGTCTCTCGAGATTCATCCTGCAAAAAGTCGCCCCACCGGACGATTCACATACCCTTTTCGGAATTGTCTCACGGCAAAACGGCTATTTTGTCACTGTCGGAAAATCCCGCACGCTGCCGGCTGCGCGAACCTTTCTAGTGGATCCGAGACAGGACAGAGCCGGCCTCTTCACAAGACAGATCCGAATGACCACCGCCTTGACCGCTACAGCCGAGCCGATTGACCGCCTCAGAGTTTTCGATTCGACCGATGCCGTAGACTCTCACCTCTTGGGCGAACAACTCGGCTTCGAAACCGACCGCCTCGATCTCGCCGAAGCCGCCGGTGCAGGACCGGAACTGCTCGTCGACTGTCACGAGCCCGTCGATTTCGCAATCGCCTGCGGAGCCGCCCTGGGCCGGCTCAAAGCAGACCGCGCCGTCAATTTCAGAGACGATTTCATGCCCTATCAGGGCAAGAAGATGCGAATGCAGAGCGCAATGAAATTCCTCAGCATATCCGTCTGCGTGATGCTTATTGCCCTCGGAGTATATATCTCGTCCCAACTCGTCCGGACAAACAACTATCGAGGCCAAATAAGGGACAAACTCAGCAAAAACTACCTCACTGTGATGGTCGGCAAGACAAAGCTACCCAAAAACCCCAGGACAAAACTTGAGTCCGAATTGAGACGTGTACAGAACTTCAAAATGAAGGGGCTGGACGCCGAAGGAAAGAAATCATTATCGACCAAGCTGACCATGTTGCTAAAGGCCTTCAACAAAGTCGCAGCGTCTACAAGACTAAAAGTAAAAGAAATATCCCTGAGCCCCAAGACTATGAGGCTTGTCGGAAGCGTAACCAATGAAAGAAAGCACGAAAGGCTGAGAACCGAAATCAAAAGAAACAAACTTGACATAATCCAGGATATAGTCAAATCAGAAGGCTCAAGAACCAATTTTACTATGAAAATGAAGCCAATAGAGTAGGCAAGGAAAAAAGAGATGAAAGACATATACAGAAATCCGACTTTTTATTACATACTTGTCCCCGTACTGATTGGCCTCTGGCCTTTACTGGTCTGGGCGAAATATTTGCCGGATGCCCAAACCAGCCTCACAAGTGAGCTTGAAGATTACACGAAAACCAGCGTCCTGATGCTCGACATCCTTGCACTCGACAGAGGCCGACTTGACTACGAATCAAAAGACAAAGGTGTCGAATTCGATTATGTCGAAGTTGTCAACGAGGTCGCCGAGTCGTGCCAAATCAAGTCGAGCAATTACAGGCTCAGTTCAGGAGCCCTAACGGGCAAGAGGGGCCGAAAGAGCCAGACCGCCCAGGTTGTCCTAACCGGCGTCGGCGTAGAGGACTTTGCTAAATTTATCTCTACTATCCAGGTCCGCTGGGCAAGCCTCCAGTGCGAACAGATAAAACTCACAAAAAAGGATGGCCTGCCCGATCTCTGGGATGTCAAACTTGACTTCAAGTACTTCTACGACTGACACTCCCCAACCAGCTCGGCCGTCACCGCTATTATCGGGATATAATTTCCGCCGGGCCGGACAGATAACATCCCCTCACACTACATATAGTGTATAGCCCCTGCCGGAAGCCCCAATTGCCGTACGCAGTTTTTGTTCAAAAGGAAGGTTCGCTAAAATCCCCGTTCTTGGTATTGAAAACCACGATCCAATCAGGAAATGACTGATTTTAGCCCATTAAAACCCTTAAGTTTACCCCAAACTTTGTTAAAGTTTTTTCAGCCGGACGGTCGATACCAATACTGTAAGGCAGTTTTTTGGGCCTCAAAACGGATTTGGGGGCATACAACATATTGTGGTCGATAGCCTGCGGATGGGAACAAGGATTGTTTCTCTCAAAGGCTGGTGCAAGGTAGTCCTAATGCCGGATTCTCAATTTGACTCTGATGGCCAATCAGATGGCCAAAATAAACGCACGGATTATGCCTGCGATCATTTGACAACGGATGGGGATTTACTCATGGAGCTCATCCTGGAAAACATTAATACTACCCCGATTGGTAAAGTGCTTAAAAGCATCGCGTCCTTGCCGGAAGTGCGAAAGGACAAAGTCCTCGACGTTCGACGCAGGTTAAGCGAAGGCCAATACAGTCTCAACGACAGACTCGATATTGCTCTCGATAAGGTGCTTGAAGACCTCACAACATAAGGGTGCATCCGGCAAAAAAAAATGTCGTTGAAGCCCGCCGCCGGAGCCCGTGGCAATCTCAGCACATCGCCAAACCCTGTTTTCTTACAGGCTCTAAGAAGTTATTTCCGGAACATCCTCTTCCGGTGTGTCCATATCAACCGGTTTATAGTCGGGTTGTTTAGATCTTTCCAGTTCATCCTCGAAGGCTGTTGTAACTTTTTCCTGAATCCGACGCCTGCATTCTACATTGATAGGATGGGCAATATCGGCGTGGAGTTTCATTCGCCCCTTGAAGTCCTTCTTGGCACGGTTCTCCGAAAGTGCGCCGCCACAATTGTTGCAGTATCTCGCCCTGAGGTGATTCTTGCCGCCGCACTTGTCGCTCATCTTACGAGAAGGCATCGCGACGAAATGGCCACTTGTGCCTTCGATAATCTTGATGTCACGAACCACAAACTCGTTGTCCAGCGTAACTGAGCAAAACGCTTTCAACCTGTCGTCCTTGTTGTCAACCAATTTCACTCTGACTTCACTGATTTCCATGTCACTTGCCTCGCTTAATAGTTTACCATCTATTGTTGCGGACTATAATGGTCCTGCAGTTGATTGATTCCTCAAGTTTCCGTCTCTCATGCTCTGTCATTTTCTCGACCTTCCCCGCGGCAATGAAATACATAGCCGACCCACTGCCGCTGAGGCATACAGGCCCTCGTACCAGAGATTCAGTTTTGGCTTTCAAATCAGAAAGCTCTCTATATAAGCCGAAACAACTTTTCTCTAACATATTTGTACACATATCAGTCACTAAATCAATTCTGTTTTTCTCAATATGCCCCCTCATAGGCCCGCTAAACTGCTCATAAAAGGCCGCATCATGCTCGTAATTTGCGTAAACATCTTTTGTAGAAACACTTACGTCAGGCAGGATCAACATGGCCCTAAAATCAAAAATTTGGCACAATTTCTTAATTTTTTCCCCTCTTCCCGTACAAAGAGCCATCGGACCATTTAAAAAGAAAGGAACGTCACTACCCAGCTCCCCGGCCAATCTGTTCAGATTCTTTGTCCCCGCGTCAAGTTCGAGGAATTGATTTAGCCCGACAAGAGTCCCCGCCGCGTCGCTGCTTGCAGAACCGAGCCCTGTACCGGCGGGAATATTTTTGGTTAGTGTGATCTTAACATCTGCCGTCATACCGCACGATTCCAGCAGCATCGTAGCAGCCCTGTGGATCAGGTTATCTTCTCCCTCCGGAGCCCAGAAAGCCCCTCGGCAGATCAACTCAATCCCACGCCGATCCCCCGCCTCGATCAGAATCTCATCGTACCAGTCAATTTTGGCCATCACAGTTTCTATATCGTGAAAACCATCGTTGCGCTTGCCCGCAATGAGAAGACAAAGATTGATCTTTGCCGGAGCCAGCACCAATAACCCGTCGCCAACTTTTGTGATCTGTTCTTTACGAACCATAGCCGACCAAAGTCTATTACTAATCTTTGTTGACAGTATAACCGATTAACCATATCCTGTGGATAAAAATTGAAGGTGAGCAAATGAATGATACTGACGACCAATCGCAGCAAAGCAAAAAAGTCGCATGGTGGCATTGGCACAGACGCCTTTATGACTGGGTGATTCACTTTGCCAATACCCCACACGGGGCCAGGGCACTTTTCTGTCTCAGTTTCGCCGAGTCCAGCTTCTTCCCAATTCCGCCGGATGTCCTGCTGGGGCCCTTGACTCTCGGCGCCCCCAAAAAGTGGTTCAGATTCGCACTGGCCTGCTCGATAGCTTCCGTTCTCGGCGGAATAATGGGCTACTGCATCGGCATGTTCCTCTGGACAATGATAGGAGACTGGGTCCTGACACATCTGGCGTGGGCGGGTCTGACAGAGGCGAACTTTGCAAAATTCCAAGGTTGGTACGACAGACATGATTTCAAGATTGTTTTCCTTTGCGGATTCACACCGCTGCCCTACAAAGTCTGCACCATATCGGCAGGCGTGGCTGAAATTAACTTCCTCGGTTTCTTGATAGCCTCGACCGTCAGCAGGTCTGCAAGGTTCTTTTTAGTGGCAGGCCTCTTCGGCTGGAAGGGCGAACAGATCAGGCCCTTTATCGAAAAGTACTTCAACTGGCTCTCACTTGCCTTTGCAGCGCTCTTGATCGGCGGATTTCTTGTGATAAAATGGCTCCATTAATTAACGGTGAAGTCTATGAACCACGAACAACAAAACTTTTTACTCAAAACAGCCCGCGATACCGTCGAGGCGGTTGTCAAAGGCACAGCGATTCCCGATCCTCAATCGGATGATCCCGAACTCAACGCCCATTGCGGCTGCTTTGTGACGTTGAAAACCGAAGACCGATTAAGAGGTTGCATCGGCCAGTTCACTTCCGAAAGTCCCCTGATTGAGTTAATCGTTGAAATGGCAAATGCCTCGGCAACCAGCGACCCGAGGTTCCTCGCAGATCGCATAAAGCCCGATGAACTGGAAAATCTCGACATCGAGATTTCGGTCCTTTCACCCTTGCAGCGCACCGACGACCCGCTGAGCCTGCGCCTCGGCGTCGATGGCATCTACATCAGAAAGGGCGGGGCATCAGGATGTTTCCTCCCGCAGGTCGCAACCGAGACAGGCTGGACCAAGGAAGAATTCCTCTCATACTGCTGCGCCCACAAAGCCGGCCTGCCCCCCGACGCCTGGAAAAAAGGCGGTGCGGAAGTCTACCTCTTCACCGCAGAAGTCTTCACCGACCGAGATTGAATTTTGCACCCTGCTATCGCAAAATCCAGTTACGCGTGAGCAATCAGCAAAAGCCAAGGAGTCCGCCGCCCAAAAAATCTACACCGACCTCATAGCAAAATACGACGGAATAGAAATAATAGAACCAGCCAAAACAGCCTGCTTCCAACTCAACAAAAACTAACCCAACCACCCCTCACATCCCACAGCCCCCCACAACGCCCTCACCCGCAGCTGGGTAGGGTATGCTGTGCATACCAATTCATCTAATCAACCCAATCATCGAACATGTAGGGTGAGATATTTTGCACCCCTCAGCTGGGCAGGGCATGAAAAATTCATTTTGCACACGACGCAAAAATAAGTATGATGTCTTCATGTCAAATGCCAGCCAAGAGAAATCCCGTGGCGGACACCGCGCGTGCAACAAGTTGTACATCCCACTATGCTTTTTAGCGATACCGGTGCAGATTGCTCTTGCCAGTGGCTGGAACGATTATAGTACCAAGTTGCCGGGAGGTTATGAACTGGTGCGAACAAATGCCAGTAGCATCATGATATACGGAAGAGATACCGGATTTGTAGTACCACCTAAAATTGTTGCGTTAAACTTTCACGGACGTATTGTTTTTGGAAAGATCGAGCGTTCCTCCTTTCCTGACTTACCAAGTACGCCAGGTTATTTTGTCTTGAACACGAAACGCGAATCTGTTGAACTCGGACTCGACGAACAGGCTTGGCTAAATCGGTTGAGCCAATTGGGCATTACAAAGCAACCGTCGTTGATAAAGCCATCTCGCTTTTTTATATTGAAGGTGTTCGTGGGGAGATTTTTCAAGGCTTCGCCTATTTTACTTTGTGTCGTCCTGATCGGCCTAATACTCTACGGTAGGTGGAAAAAAACTTCTAAACGGCATGCCTCTGGTAACGCAGGATATGAAGCAATCACTAACTCTCCACGGGACTGAGTAATTGTGTTCGAGGAGGCTTTTTTTAAGAATTGAACGATCAGGAGACATGGTTTGAGTAACGGTAGAATCCGGCCAAGTGCATGGTGGTATGCTCTTCCAGGAGCAATTGTGGGCGTTATGGCTATATGCTTTGGGGTCGCACTTATTTGCCTGTTGTTTGGCATTTGGAAGAGCACTCAAAGGGTAGTCGCGCCTGGAATACATGAACTGGAGCTACCCTCAGCAGGAAAGTACTTGATTTTCCATGAATACCAGGGTGCCTTAGCCGGCAAGGCGTTCCGCACAGATAAGCATTTAGTGTGGGATCTGGACTTTCACCTACAGGCGGCTGACGGCACAGAACAACCTGTGGTCTCACGCAGTGAGGCGAACGAGTATTATAGATGGGGCAACACCAATGGCATAGCAGTATTAGAATTCAGCGTGACTAAGCCAGGGAAATTCCTTCTCACTGCGCGATATCCTGACGAAAGGAAAACGCCTGAAATTGTGTTGCGTATCAAGAGACCTCTGCTAACGCAGATTCTTTTCCCATTAATTGTGCTTAACGTTATCGGCATACTTGTCATCGCCCTATGCGCAGGTTTGTTATGGCGTACCTTCTTCAAACGCCGAGCAGCTAAGAAACAGATGGGTTTAACGGTAGCCATATAGGATGCGATATTTCGCACCACTCAGCCGGGCAGGGCATGAAAAATTCATTTTGCACACGGGGCAAGAACAATTATGATGTCTCCATGTCAAATGACAGACGAGCACGGAGAACAGGGATGTCAGATCGGACATTAGCAACAATAAATGCGGTGCTTATGACCTGTGTAATTGTAATGTCCTTTACTGTAGATGGCAACGGCAGGATTTTCGGGTTGGCTGAGACTGCATCAGTAATAATTATAACACTATTTTTTGGCTGTGGGATAATCATGGGCCTGATTACAGCGATTACAAGCAAGCGATTAAGGCTTGGTGCTATCATTTGCCTGATCATCTATCTGCTTCTGCTTGCTCCCGCTTTCCTCCCATAATAGAAAAGGTAGGGTATGCACAGCATACCAATTCATGTAAGGATGGCAACTTGTTCGGCCATGCGGGATATCTTCGTATTGATAAAAATGTTTGGTTTGGGTATAAATGTGAGCAGTGTTTTATTAAGGGATATTGTTGTGGGTAAGGTTTGGTTGTTGAATTTTGTTGTTTTGTTGGTCTGTGGGGCTGGTTGTCTTGAGGCGGAGAAGACGCCGGTTGTGCAAACCGGTGGCAATGGCGGGAGGGTTGATAGTGCGGCGGGGATGATTGATTATTTGCAGAAGGAGAATCCGCCTGCACTTCGGTCAGTGACTAAGTGGGAAAATGAGTATGGGCCGGGAATTAAACTTGTCACGGAGCATTATGAGATTTTCACGACGTTTTTAGAGCCGTTGATGCTTCGGCAGCTTCCGGGGTTTATGGAATCGGCGTACCGCGCTTATAACGGCCAGTTGCCGGAGGCTATTGAGACTAAAGCCAAGTTCACTATTTACGTTTTCGCCGAGCGGAAGCAGTGGGAGGATTTTACGGAAGGCTTTGCAGGGCGGAATGCTGTGATTTTGAAGAAGATAAAGGCCGGGGCGTATTGTATGAACGGCTCGTGTGTGGTGTACAATATCGGCAGAGAGCAGACCTTGTCGGTTCTGGGGCATGAAGGGTGGCATCAGTTTAACAGCAGGCATTTCAAGTTTCGCCTGCCGAGCTGGCTTAACGAAGGGATCGCAATGCTTTTCGAGGCGAGCAGATACGATAAGGGTCTGTTTTATTTTGAGCCGGGACGCAATCTGCGTCGACTCGGTGCGTTGAGGAAGACGCTGATAGACGACAGGATGATGCCGTTGCAGGAGTTGATGGGTCTTAATCCGGGCGAGGTGCTTGCGACTAAGGAGACGGAGGATGTGACAGCGTTTTACGGACAGTCTTATGCGCTGGTGCGTTTTTTGCGGGAAGAGGAGTTCGGCAAACGGCTTGGCAATTATCAGCAGTTGCTGTTGGGCAGCGTTGAGGGGACGTGGCCTTTGGGGCCTGTGGCGGCGAAAATCGCGGCCGACAGGAACATCCCGATGAGTACGAGGTGGAACAGGGTTGTGGGGCCTAAGTTGTTCGAGCATTACGTCAGTGACGATTTCGACCAGATCGAGCGGGAGTATCTGGCGTTTTGCAAAAAGATTGTTTATCGCATAAGGCTGAAGAAAGCGGCTCATGAGTAAAAGCGGCGTCGGTATAGTTTTGGCATCGGCGTCGCCACGGCGCAAGCAATTGCTGACTGAGGCGGGGTATGAGTTTGAGATTTGGCCGTCGGAGATTGATGAGCCAGTTTTTCTTACGGATGGTATTAGTGCGCGTGAATTTGCCGAGACAGCGGCGTTGGCGAAGGCGCGGAGCGTTGCGGAGCGGTTTGCTGAGAGTCTGGTTATAGGGGCCGATACGGTTGTTGATTTTGGTGGGGAGATAATCGGCAAGGCGGGTGATGCGGAGGAGGCGGAGAGACAAGTGAGGAAGCTTTTCAGTGCGGCCCATAAGGTTATGACGGGTGTGGCGATAGTTAAGCTCAGTGAGGGGATCGAGTTGGTGGATAGTGATATTACTGTAGTTTATCCGCGGAAGCTGACGGATGAGCAGATAGCGGAACATATCGAAAGCGGGACGTGGGAAGGTAAGGCGGGGGCGTATGCGATAAAGGAAAACGGCGATGAGTTTGTTGAGCGGATCGAGGGGAGTATGACGAATGTGATGGGGTTGCCGATGGAACTTTTGGGGCGGATGTTAGGCAGATTTGGTGCATGATTTTTTTGGGATTTTTTAAAAAATTGGGGGATTTGGGGGAAAATTTTGGGTGGTTTTTGGGGGGAATGTTTGTTTTTGGGTTGATACTGGTGATTTTGCGCGCACAAACGCGCAAGTTTGGTGAAAAAGAGGGTAAAAAAGTGCTGAAAAAGTGCAGAATTTTGCATTTTTGTACGGAAAAAATACAGAAATATACGGGTTTTGGACAAAATTGAAAGTGGAACTTGCGCGTTTGTGCGCGCCAAAGACGCGCAGTTCGTAGTTCACCCCTGGGGCTAAAATTGTTGGTAGTTCGTCGAGGTTAATTCGTTGTTTGGTTGCCCGGGGTGAGTGGGATTTTAGACAGGAAGACGGTTTTTTTCGATGAAAGTTTTGTGATTTTGCTTGACATGTGCGTGGGGATGGGTTAGGTTGTATTGTGTGTTGGGAGAAGATTCCGCCGTGTTTGGCTGCCGGAGATTCTTTTCCACGAGAGAAGCGGTTATTGTTTTTGCCGGTAGAGGCCAGGTGCTGATTTGAGGACAGGAGACTGGATTGTTTTGGATCGATGCGGGTTGTGTGTCTGGTGGTTGCGGTCTGCTTTTTGGGCTCATCGGTTGAGGGAAAGTACGGCGGGGGGACGGAATGTGGAGGGGCAAGTTAAAAGTTAAAAGTTAAAAGGCATAAAGTCACAAGTGCATAAGGGTAAAAGGGGGAAAGAGAAAAGGGTCTGGGGCGAGTGCTCCGGGCATAAATTGGCCGTAGCGATGGGGCTGATCGGCCGGGTATGGGGAGTGCGAGTTGAGGTGGTTGTTGGGTGGTTTTACGATTACTCAGGATGTGAGAAAGTATACCGTACTCCTTTAATTCCGGCCCGTCGCAATAGCAGTCCGCCCAGACCGAGCAGTGCCAGTGTCATCGGCTCAGGAACATGAAAAATCGTGACGCCCGGACCCATCGCAACCGAACTGTAGGATTCATTGATTGTTCCCAATCCAGCCACAATCCTGTCGCTCAGCGTTACCGTTATCGTACCTATGTTATCGCAGTGTACCAGGATGTGGTCGATCACGATATCACCGTCCCAGCCGCCGGCCGGGGGCACATCTTGAAAACCGACAGAGTACAGCAGATCATTAAAGGGGCCGACAGCGGGGCTGATACCAGGATCCAGATCCCACATACCAGCCGGAATGGTCAAGTCAGTCAGATCAAGAGTCCCCGGACCGGCCACATTTACGACAGTCGAGAGCTGAATAAGCGCCAGCCCATCGCCTTGATCGTCATAGACAATGTCCAGGCCGACCCAATCCGACAAAGATACAAGGAGTTCACTGACCGGGGTGATCGTTTCGCCATTAATACTGCTAATCTGCAGGTCGATCAGACCCGCCGATGCAACCGAGCTTATGGCCAGCACAGCAAACAAAACCAATAATTTTCTCCTCGTTCTCATCGTTCTTCTCCTGTACAAAAAGTTTTCAACATTGAATGTTCTCAGGGGTATAGGTCAGCCCTGATATGTTCGGAATACTGGGCTAATAGAATCTCATCACTCTACCTCTTAATAAGAGCCGCCATCGTTTTCAATGGAATGAGGGTGTGTCATCTCTCACTCCTCCTCACGCTTCCGGCCCACCCCGCAGGAAGACAAAATGATTATACCAGAACCACGCCCGATAATCAAGGGCTAAAAGCGAAAAATGTTGCGATTTGGTGGTTTTTGAGCTGATCAGCGGTGAAGAAGGGCGAAAAGGGGAATCTTTGGTTTTCTGGAATTGGGGTTTTTGGGGTGATTAGAGCAGTTTTGTCCAAAAATTTACACTTTTTTCAAAAAATTTCAAAAAAAACCGTTACTTTTGCCCCCCCTTGCGCACCGTACTATAGAGCGACTTTGGCAGCGATGACGAACTGCCCCCTGTGTGCAGAGTTGTTTTTGGTTGCAAGTGCAGTAACGAAGGATGCTTAAGCAAAAAAGGGCCGTGAATCCTTGATTTTCGGTGGGCTTTATGGTAAAATACGTCCGATATTTGGAGCAGGAACCTAACATGCAAAAGGAGGCCGAAGAATGAAAAACGCAATTCTTTTTCTCGCAGTAATATTTGTTTCTTTGGCTCTATGTGCGGCTGTTCCCTGTGCTGCCGATTCGATCGCGGTCAACTGGGACGGCTCAGGAGACTATCTGACTATCCAGGCTGCGATAGATCCCGCTTTTGATGGTGACACGATTGTTGTGGCAGATGGTACGTATACGGGAGTTGGTAATCGTGATATTGATTTTAAAGGTAAAGCAATTACTGTTCGATCTGAAAACGGGCCTGAAAACTGTATTATTGATTGCAACGGAACTGCCCAGGAAAATCACCGAGGTTTCTACTTCCATTCTGGAGAGGATGCTGATTCTGTATTATCTGGCTTTACCATAAAGAATGGATACTATTATGATGGTGCGTTAGCTGAAGGTGGTGGGATATTCTGTCTTAATGAAGGTACAGAACCGACCATTCGCAATTGCATTGTAACGGACAATGAGGCCAGTCATGGTGGAGGAATCGGATGTTATCGCAGCGATCCACGAATAATGAATTGTACGATAACGAAAAATAGCACAGGCAGCAATTACGGTGGAGGATTATATCTTTGGGATTCAAGCTTGCCACAAATCACAGGCTGCACAATTGCTGACAACTCTGCGATTTACGGTGGAGGAGCTATTTATTCCGGCTATAACAGCAATCCAGAAATAGTCAGCTCCATAATATGGAATAACAGCTCTTCAAGCGGAGCAGATGAAATCAGCGGAAGTGCAACTGTTTACTATTCTGATGTAAAGGGCGGATACTCAGGAGCTGGGAATATTAATACAGATCCTTGTTTTGTAGATCGGACCGCCGGTGATTTTCACCTGCAGGTTGACTCGCCCTGCATCAACGCGGGTGATCCCAATTACAGCGGGGAGCCAGGAGAAAGCGACATTGATGGCGAGCCAAGGCTAATGGTTAGTCGTGTGGATATGGGCTCGGATGAATACTTCTTGTTGACAACCTCATTTATTGAAGTTGCGCCCACAGCGTTCGAATTCTACCTGCATGAAGGCGATCCAAATTCGCAGTCACAGATTCTCACAATTCAGAACGGAGGAATCGGTACGTTGAATTGGGTGGTGACAGAAGAGTGTTCGTGGCTGGAGGTTGACCCAAATACGGGCAGTTCGAGCGGCGATGTAAACGAAGTTACGCTAACGGTGGATATAGCCGGTCTTAACGATGGAACATAT
>Ga0208771_1001379_pt1 | contig 12926 bp, 14 predicted proteins | sample AntAceMetag02UKX_FD_184775 | JGI IMG/M metagenome (GOLD analysis project Ga0208771, IMG submission 184775) | Saline lake microbial communities from Ace Lake, Antarctica - Antarctic Ace Lake Metagenome 02UKX (SPAdes) (version 2) | ecosystem: Environmental > Aquatic > Non-marine Saline and...
ACATATTTTAATTTACCTTTATTTATTTAGTTTGGACAAACTTTACTCATCATTTTATCTTTATTACCTTACCAACACCTGATTTAATAAAATTATCCCCAAAAATCTGTTCAAAAATTTCTATTGCTTTCTCGCCTGTACAATGACTGGGAGCGACGTATTTCACATCCAGTTCATAAATTTCTTTGACTATCTTTTTAATTTTTTCACTACTGTAGCTTCTTAAATGAAAACCACCCATTATCAAATAAATAGGTTCTTTTGAAAAAATGGCGCGAGCATGTTTTACAATATTCACAATCCCAGGATGTGCGCAACCAGTAATAACGACTATTCCTTCTGAAGTACGAACAGCAATAGATTGCTCGGGAATTGCTTCTCCTAATTCACCCAGAGAAAAAATATTAGTAGTAATTTCACGAAACGACTCGACTTTAACAACTTTGGCACCTGCTTTAACAATGTCTTTCTCTATCTTTCTATTAAATGAATTTGGGATATATACTGTTACATCAGCATTGACCTGTAAAAAATCCGCTAAGCCACCTAAATGATCCCAATGAGCATGAGAGATAATTACTGATTTAATGGAATGAGGATCGATGTTTAACTGTGATATATTAGAAAGCAAAACTTTACCATTACTTCCCGCGTCAAATAAAAGCGTATCTTTGCTGGTTTGAATAACGCAACTATATCCCCATTCTGTTTTTAATTCTGGAGAATAGCTAATGTTATTAAAGACAACCGTTAATTTAATTTTTTGTTTTTCTGTCTGCTTATTTCCCATTTTACCTTCTACTGAATTATCAATTAACACGATAAAAATTATAAAAAAAAGAAAAAAACACAATATGGAAAATTCATTTTTAGATATTTGCATGGGAAAGTCCTTGTTTAGTTATTGCTTTTTTCCCCTGCGGGAGCGATTTCTAATCCTCATGCCAGAATTCATAAAATTTTGATTTGCAGGAGAAGAAGGACGGTTCAAATTTTCCAATTTTGAAGATAATAAACTTCCCAGTTTAGAAATAACAACCGGGAGAAGAGCGCTTCCAACTGCTATCGCACTCGATTTAACAGCAGACATTATCGACTGTCTCGGAGACGGATTGATAGAAACTGGATATTGCTGTTGTTCAGTTTGTACTATTTTGATTGCATCATTAGGACATACCTCAACGCAAGCGCCACATTCTGTACACCTGCTTTGATCGATTTGAGCCTTGTTATTTAATAAATATATAGCGCCACTTTTACAAGTTTCCAAGCAAGCAGCACAGCCATTACATTTTTGATAATCAATGTTATACATTAGCTTTTATCTTTTGCAAGTTCATCAATTTTTGTTTTGATATCTTCCAATTGTCCGGATAACGTTTCCGCCTGCATTTTTAGCTCTTGAACTTTTTGTTCTTTGGACTGAACTGTCGGAGCAGGGGGTGGCGTAGTGACACCTGTACCTATTCCCATTTCTCGTCCCATTCCCATTCCTCGCCCCATGCCCACGCCGCCTCCCATGCCAGCATGAGATGGTCCAATTTGTGTAATTGGCTGAAGCTGTCCCTTTTTATAAGCATTGATTGCTTGAGCTACAGTTGCAGCTCCTGTTTGAAAAATCTGAATACCAGCAGCAGTTAGGGTTTGATGTGCATTTGGTCCTACACTTCCCGTAATAACGACTGTCACACCTTTGGAACTCATCAATTGACCCGATTGAATACCAGCACCATGCATGGCATCTAAGCTTGAGTTATTAATGGCTTCAAATTCCATTGTTTCTGGATCAACAATAATAAAATACTGGGCTCTGCCAAATCGTGGGTCCACTTGCGATTCTAAATCTGCTCCTAATGCTGAAATTGCTATGTTCATAAATTACCTCTTTTGGTTTATGTTTCAAAAATTATGTTTTCGTTTTCCGAACTGTCGTCTTTCGTGTCGTCCTTTTCCTCTACATCCTGGCATAACAAATAACGGTGAAAACAAATTATCCGAAAAAAATGCATCAACAACACTTTGAACATCTCCAGTTATCCAGGGAATCACTTGAATTTTTTGTGCCTCTATTAATTTCCGCGTAAGACTGCTTATTGCACCACATATTAAAATTTTTACATTGTTCTGTTTCAACAAATGCAACAACTCATTAAAAGAGTTGTTTTGTATTGGGATCGACTCTGAATTTTCAAATTTATATGACGGTGATTGAATAATAATGAATCTATTCGATGATTCAAACAGCGAAGCGATTTTATCTCCAAACGTTGCTAATGCGATACACATTTTTTTCTCCTGCTTGTTTTGCATTTCAATCAAGCAAAATTGATGCCATCGATTTTATTATAGCAATAATCGCTTAAATATCAAAAAGTTAGAATATCAAATTAAAATATTGTGATTTTAAAAACGGGAGCAATTTATTTCTTTTTCGATAGCATTTGGGCGCAAACTGCTCCCAATTTGTATGTGGTTGTAATCGTGAATAATATGTAACAATAGACGATTTAATTTTGGCACACTATTTTGTAAATAAAACAAACCTCCACCTTAAAATATCGCTTAATTAAATCAGCGATTTTCCAAATGGCTTCACAGTAAAAACGGGACATTGTGCCATACGAACTACTTTTTCAGCAACACTGCCCAGCAATAAATGTTTAACAGTCGTTAATCCATGAGTGGCAATGACAATTATGTCAGAGTTAAAACTTTTCGCAAATTTAATAATATCTTTTTCTGCATGACCCTCAATCACAAAAAAATCTGTCTCTACTTCTGGTCCTTCTGTTTTCTGATTTAATTTTTCCATCGCTTCTCTTGATTTCGTTTCGATATCCGGTATTAAATCAAAAATTGAAACCATCCCGGAAGCATAAAATGAAGGATGAATACTTTGTTCAACAACATGCAATAATTGCAAACGCGCATTATAAGCTGCTGCTATTTTCTTTGCATAAGACAAAGACTGTTGGGCAAAGTCTGAAAAATCGGTCGGCACTAAAATTTTATTCAATACCTCGGCAGGTTCAGGATTCTTAGTTTCTCGAACAGTCAGCAGCGGGCATTGTGCTAATCGTACTACTTCTTCTGCCACACTACCTAAAAACAGGTGTCCCAGCCCTTTACGACCATGGGTACCCATAACAATAAGGTCTATATCATTCTCCCTAGCGTATTTCAAAATTACCGAAGCCGAGGCGATGCCTCTCTCTTCCACTTTTGTGATATTGATATCTTCAGCATGAAATGATCCAATCATAAAGTCCATCTCATGTGAACCAATATCTTTTAGCTTTTTGTAAATATCTTCAATGTCTGGGAAAAAAGAAGCAGCATTATGTGGATCATCTTCATGAAGGACAATTGTATGTAACATGTACAATTCTGCCTTATATTTTCTTGCTAAATAAATTGCCCGCCAGAACGCCTGATTAGCACAGCGTGAAAAATCGGTTGGAAATAAAATTTTTTTTAATCGCTTCATTTTTTCACCCGTCCTTTCTATAAAATTTGTTTTTCAATTTTCTTACGCTAACGCTTTTTGTCGGACTTTTTTTAAGGCGTCTCTTGAATCATGCACTTTGCATTTTTTAATCAGCAGGTAATTTTTTTTCGGTTACCTTAAATTAATAATTGAACTTTTGCAAAAATCTAATTTTTAAAGTAATCATGATATTTTAGTTTTGATTCATGAAACGTTTAACATTTCGTACCTATCAGCACTCCTTTTGATAGATGATTTTGATTTCTATAAGCATTTTGCACCTACGGTGCATTTTGATTCGCTAATTTGAGTCCTGTTAGGGACGAGATGTTTATAGAAAAAATTGAATAAAAAAAATAAAGTCCTGTAAGGACGACATCAATAATCCCTAATTTGTGATAATTAATTAAATTTTCGAAAGTTAAGTTAATAAGCTATATTTCTTCGTCATCAAAAACGCTAAATGGCACCCATCTGCTTTTATCCGTGCTAATAATAGTACTGTAGGAGTGGAGCATTCCATAATTTGAGCTGCGGACTGAATACCAATCTATATCACGATTATGAGCTAATTCAGTTTTAATTTTATCAACCAAAACAACACTGGTTATCTTCTCAGAATGAACTTTCTGAATGATGAATGCTTGATCATCTTCAGTTAAAAAAGAATAAATTGGAGACAAAGCATGTTTGTCAACAAGTTCAACCAAATCTTCAGGATAAATTTCTTTTTTTGATTCCACTTCTATCGCAATGACACTCAACTGTCCGAACAGCCCGCCTGGATTTTCTAACGATGATCCAGGATAAGTAGTGATACAGGGAATTTCCATTCTAAAAATCACTTTTGTTTCATTTTTTATGGACAGAACTTTTGCTGAGTAAGTGCATAAATATCTAATTAGGCATTTTTCTCTGGATACAGGAGTTAATTTTTCAATGAAAAAAGGATACTTGAAATCAATCTTCACGGAATTAGCCTTGAGTTCTTTCAAATAATCTACAATATTGTTCTTTAGGGTTTTTGTTCCTATTCTGTCTCGATGTGAATGAACAATCTGGATAAACTTATCAATCCATCGGGCTTCAAATTCCTGCATTATTCGTGCATTGATTGAAATATTGGCAATTGTAGATTGCCCAGTTGGCTCGACTTTGGATATTGCTTTTATCGGAAAAGGAAAGTCCATCATTCCGACGTCTACAAGAAACTTTTTTTCATCTATCATTTTTATTCCTCCATTGCAAAAGATGAGATTATTTTAAAATTGGGGATGGCTTTTTTTTATGTTTTATTCGATTATAATATTGATTCCAGCGCCTTATTATATTTCGAATTAATCCCCCCTTATGATTTCGTAAATATAAGTAACCTAAGATACCAACTATTAATGATCCAAATAAACAAACGATTAAATCAAACATTGTATCAAGATGCCCTGACTTCTGCATATTGAATCCAAAAAACTGATCCACAAAAAATTCAAAAATTTCCCAAATTGTTCCTACAGCCATCGCTAAAGACACGGAAAAAATAACAATGAACCAGGGTTGACTTTTTACTTTATTCATAAAAAACAACATGTAGGACCAGATGAAACCAATAATCCCAAAGATAAAACCTGCACCACTATGCAATACAAGATCAAACCACCAATACTTGAGATAAAAACCCTGAATTTCACCAAGAATAAAATGAACAACAATGAAGGCAGTAACAAGAAAATCAAGTTCTACTGGAAGAACTAAATGCCAAGTTTTACTAATAATTGCAGGCATAAAAAATGCGATTACTGATAATAAAGCTGAAAAGATTAAAAAATAGTCTTTTTGCAAACATGCCCATATTGCTGCCAATACAAGAATTTATTTCAAAATGGATGATAGAATAAATTCTATTTTATCTGCATTCAGGAAAATATTTTTTTTGTTTTTTGTGGCTGCTATGTATCAATCCTATTTATGCCCTTTCAAATATTTTATTTAGTGCTTGAACGAAAACCCTAATAATATTAATTAATTAAGATGATATTTTCAAATTTATCTCTTATATACCTCATCCCCTAACCCCTTCTCCTGGAAGGAGAAGGGGCAAGCCTTGTCTCCCTCTCCTTTTAGGAGAGGGCCGGGGTGAGGTCAAAAATAATAGTTTTCGTTCAGACACTATTTAATCGTATCACTCAAAGAAGCGCTCATTGAGGCTGGAAATGCAACAATGATTATTCGTTTGATCGCCAATAGGTTATTTATACCCCAGGGACACTTTTCAATAATAGTCAATAAAACAGCAACCACAAGAAGTGATAGTATATAAGTAGCGAATACTCTTTTAATGTATTCAGATACATGTTCCATAAAATGATATCGATAAAAGTTGAAATACACAAATGTCGCAATAAAAAATAGCGATAACATTGTAAGAATCAATACCCTGTTTGAAGACAGGTGTTCACCAAGCACCCAGACTTCCTCAGTAAATGCAACAGGGATTGCTAAAATGGAAGCACCAACAATTATCTGCATTACATCACGTAATCTCAGTTCTACCATAAAAGGAATAATTGCATGGTGTAAAACCTTTCCTTCTTTATCTGCAATTGGTACTATTTTATGTAAATAGCCACCAATTCGTTTTATGGTATGTTTTTGTTTGTTATTTTCTTTTTCCATTATTTATTCTTCTCATTGTTTCTATTCCAAAATTAATTTGAACACATTTTATCGATACCATATTGATAACTTCATCTATAATTAGATCTGCACCTGCTTTTTCAACAAGTGCATCTGGTAAAATATTTCCATCAACACTGTTGAGAAGAAAATCAACTTTTAAACTTGATCATTTTTTTCTTCTTCCCACCACTTTTCTAAAATATGAATTGTTGTTAAAAATCCTAACATATTCCTTTCTTCGTCAACTACAGGAATTTCATTTAAGTCGTTATCTATCATTCTCTTGATAACATCATTAATGTTCTCATTCTCTTGTACTGTAAGTACATACGAAATCATCAGTTCCTCTGCTTTTTCAGCAGTATGGAGAGTATAAAGCTGGCTTATCATTGAATCGGCTGCGACATGGTGAGAAAAGACAGCCTGAAAAATTCGTTTACGATTGATCAATCCTTTTAATTTTCCATTGTTATCCACGACACAGATGTGGTGCATGGGTGGATGTTCTATGAACATTTTCACCATATCAATTATTAATGAACCTTCTTCTACAATGATTGCAGGTTCGTAAGGCTTAAATTCGTTTACAACTTTTTTAATCATTTTTACCTCCAGAAGTAAGGTCTTTTTTATTTTGTGGTGGTATTTCACCAGCTTTTGAGATGGCGAACTTTACGAGAGGTGGCCCAAATATTTGGACAAGGAATGTGGTGGCTGCAATCACATTAATCACAGTATTGCCTATTTGAGCTCCTTCAACTCCAAATTGTCCAAAATTTTGGTAAATATCCAGTGCCAGACCGATGGCTACACCAGCCTGGGACAACAGCGCAAACCCTAAGTATTTTTGAACACCTTTCGGACTACGAGAAAATTTTGCCCCGAAAAAAGCACCGATATATTTCCCTGCAGTTCTGCCAATTACATAGAGAAGACCAATCATTCCCATTTTAGGAAGCAGACCCAAATTCACTCGCGCTCCAACGAATATAAAGAAAAGAATATAAATGGGGGGAACAAACGCTTTAATACTTTCAAAATTGGATTCGTTGCGATGAGGATTTATGTTAGTCAGGTAAAAGCCGAGTATCATATTTGTGAGAATGAAGGAAAGATGAAAATAAACTGCTATTCCACTCGCCAGTAAAATCGCTCCTGTATTGATGACTAATTTGTCGTCACTTTTCTTAACAAATTGTGATGCTTTATCCAAAAAGAATCCCAAAATCACGCCAACAGCAATAGACCCGAAGATTTCAATTAACGGCTGAAGGAGCATAATTTTTAAGCTAAGTGCATTATTCGCCACTAATGCTTTGGCAAAGGCGAATGCGAATCCATAAAGAATCAGTGCCAGTCCATCATCCAATGCTACAATCGCCATAATTGTGCTGGTAAGAGGTCCTCGGGAATGATATTCCCAAAGCACATCCACCGTGGCTGCGGGTGCAGTTGCAGAACTTAAAGCGCCCAACAAAATCCCTAGGGCAACATTACCAGTCCATAAAATAGTAACAGTTGTAACAAGCAGCATTGTCATTAAACCTTCAGAAAATAGGATGGCAAAGAATTGTTTGCCATATTTTCGGAATGTAGAATATTTCAATTCTCCGCCCACCATGAATCCAATAAATGCCAGTGCGATTGATGTCAATGGGGATAAATTATCCAATAACTTATGTGGGATTACATGGGTAATTGAATCGCCAAGAATTACACCTATGATAATGTATCCAACTACCTGTGGAATTCCTATTTTCTCAAACAATCGACCACATACTAATCCTAAAATAAGAATGATACCGAAAATTAATATTATTTGCATGTTGAATTTACTCGCTATAATAATGATTTTCCAAATGCCTTTACTGTAAACACTGGACATTGTGCCATACGGACGACCTTCTCAGCAACACTGCCAAGCAGCAGGTGTTCAATACCCGTTAATCCATGCGTTGCGATGACAATTAAATCAGTATCATGAGTTGTCGCAAAATTAATAATATCTTTTGCCGCATGACCTTCGATAACATGGATGTCTGCTGCTACTTCAGGTCCTTTTGTTTCTTTAAGCATTCGTTGCATGCCTTCCTTTGACTTTATCTTAATATCTGGCATTAAATCAAAAATCGAAACTGTCCCTGAGGCATAAAATGAAGGGTGAATGGTTTGCTCAACGACATGTAAAAGTTGTAACCGTGCATCATAAATTGCTGCAATTTCTTTTGCGTATATAAGAGCCTGTCGAGCATAGTCAGAAAAATCAATCGGCACTAAAATGTTATTCAATGCCTCGTCAGGTTCAGTATCCTTAATTTCTCGAACGGTTAATACTGGGCATTTTGCCAATCGCACTATTTCTTCGGCTACACTACCGAGAAATAAATGTCCCAGTCCACGACGTCCATGGGTACCCATCACAATTAAATCTATGTCATTCTCCTGGGCGTATTCCAGAATTACTGGAGCTGGTGCGATGCCTCTCTCATCTACCTTTTTAATCTTGATATCATCAGCATGATAAGATTCAATAACAATATCCATCTTTTCGTGCCCAATTTCTTTTAACTTTTTATGAATATCTTCAATATCTGGAAAAAGAGAAGCTGCGTTATGTGGATCATCGTCATGAAGAACAATTGCATGTAACATAAACAATTCGGCTTGATATTTCCTGGCTAAATATAATGCACGCCAGAATGCCTGATTGGCACAGCGAGAGAAATCTGTCGGAAATAAGATTTTTTTAAGTTTTATCATGTATTTATCCGTCCTTTCTATTATTTTAAAATTATAGTAAAAGTACTTCCCACATCAGGTTCGCTAATAACATGCGTTTCACCATTATACAGCGAGACAATTTTTTTGACTATTGACAATCCAAGACCGCTGCCAGGGATATTACTGGTCTTCTTATTTTTAATTCGTACAAATTCACTAAAAAGTTTTTTCACATCTTGTTCTCTCATACCGATGCCCGTATCTTCAACATCAATTTGAACTTTTCCGTCGATAACTTTTACTTTAACATCGACATTGCCACCATCACGGTTGTATTTGACAGCGTTTGAGATCAGGTTGTTGAATATTATTTCAATTTCATTTTGATCGGCAATCATAGAAACTGGTTGTTCCGAAACCAGGTTAATGCTGATATTGCGTTCTTGTGCCGACGACGTCATTGTTTCGATGGACTGCCTTGCAACATCACAGACGTCAATTTCTTTAAATTCTCGCTTCTTTTGTCCAGATTCAATTCGGGTCAGATCCAACAAGTCAATGATGAGTTTACGCATAAATTCAATTCGAATAAGTGAACGTTTAATCATTTTGTCATAAGCTGCTGGTATCTTTCCAACAATTCGTTGATCCATAAGTTGAAGATAGCCTTCAACTGCATTAATCGGTGATTTTAATTCATGCCCCAGAACACGGATAAAATCAAATCGCACCTTTTTCTTCTCAAGTTCCAGTTTACGTGCCTGGTATATCATAAGGGCGCTTACTAAAAAAGACAATAGAATGATGAAAAAAATTACTCCCACACCAGTAAATATTGAAGTGTATTTCTGATCAATATAAATTTGTTCAAGCTCTCCAATGTAAAGCATTCCAACAACTGTGCCAGAAGGATTGCGGATTGGTTCATATCTTGATAAATACCATGTATCAACAACTTTGGCACGCCCTGTCCAGGGAACCCCTTTTTTCAGAACCTGATTTTCAACTTCTCGAGAAACCAGTGTGCCTGTTGCTCGTTCTCCATTATCTAAAAGTACGTTCGTAGCCACTCTCAGGGGACCAGAGAAAATAGTTGCTGTACCGATACGCTTACCTTCATATAGTTCATCTTCGAAAAAATCATTTTGGATTTGATCAACAAGTGTTGTTGAGTTATTCAGCCGTATTCCAGCAAGTAAAACACCGTCTGGTTTTCCAGCAGAATTCCGACGAGGAACAACGGTAAAAATGAAAAGAGCATCAACTATTTCCCCTCTAATAGAACAGTTTTTTTTAAAACTTTCATTTTCCTGTTCGAGTACTTCGGATGAAATGTCAGCATATCCAGACAATGGTTGCTCAAGTGGTTGCGTAACAAAACGTTTCATTATATTTTCGCTGACAGGTTCTGATAAATTTGACAAACTCTTGCCGTTTTTATCAAAAACTGCAAACAGATCCAATCCCCATTGTTCTTTTGTTTTATGAAGAATTGTTTGCTTTTGTAATACCGATCTATTTTCAAATTGGCTGAACTCTGGATTATTTGCCAATAATTTAGAGATTATTGTGATCTCATCGTGCTGGTCATTTAAAACATGCCACGCAGCGTTTATGTTTTTCTCAACCCGATTAACTGCCTCATCAATCACCAGAGTGTCAACCCAATGGATTTGAAGTATGGATAAAGCCAATAGTATAATAATTGCTGTAAAAACTGCTAAAAAAATGAGATTTTTTCGAAGTGACATATTATAAGAATCCATTTAATAATTTAAAATTAATTACTTCATTTTCAGAATAATCAAATCACCGCAGAGACAATAGGGCGCTATAAATATTGATTTTTTTTGTGTGACTACCAATTGACGTACCTTTTTATCTCTGCGATGTCTTTTAAACATAAAAAAAAGATTGAACAATTTTTTCCAAATAACTCTAATTTATCAAACCCATCTGTTTTTTAGCAACAACACCAGCAGCTTTTAATAAAGGATAACCGGCTGGTGAAGCCGTCAGCAACGGATGTGTACCAATTTGAGCTGTTAAAATTGAATTAATATCCATCCTGTTCTGAATAATAAATCCGATTATATTGGTCAATTCACCGACAGATAAACCACCAACGACCTCTCCGCCAAGTATTATATTTGATTCCTTGCCGACAATTAGTTTAACCATTTGTTTGTGTGTACCTGGCAGTGTTCCGGGATGTTTGTCCATGCCTTCAAAAACACCGGTAACTATATCAAATCCTTCTTCTATGGCTTTGGTCTCAGTTAATCCGGCAACTCCAAATCCTGTATCACCAATGGCTGTTGCGAAAATAGAAATAGTTCCGCTGAATGTTTTAACAACAGACAGTTTGAACAAATTTATTCCTGCTGTTCTTGCTTCGGCGCATGCAGTTGAAGCCAACATAACAGCATTCGGTTTTCTGGTAACAAAGTCTCTCTTTTCAGCACAATCTCCAACGGCAAAAATGGCAGGGTCTTCTGTTCGCATATATTCATCAACTCTTATGAAACCCAGTTCACTGATTGGTAAACCAGCATCTCTGGCAAGTTCTGTATTTGGTTTGTAACCAATTGACAAAACAACTGCATCAGTTTCTATTGTTTCACCATTTTCCAATAGTACGCCAGTCACTTTTTTATCGCCTGTTATTTCTTTAACACCAATTCCTGTTCTTATTTTTACGCCCCTTTTTTTAATTAACTCTTCCGCCTCGATAGCAATATCCTGGTCAAAGGCGAGTCCCAATATATGCGGCAATTTTTCTACAAGGGTAACATCTTTACCAGCCTTGGTTAATTCATCCGAAAGTTCTACACCGATAAAACCGGCGCCAATGGTTACAACTTTCTTACACACTTTTAGTTTTTCCTGCATCTCATCTAAGTATACTTTGTTCTTCGGAACAGTAAAAACATTCTCCAATTCCGCGCCATGTAACCATTTGGGTATTGCGGGAGACGAACCGGTTGCCAGAACAAGTTTATCATAGGAAATTTCATTCCCATCTTCCAATTTACAAACTTTGTCCTTTCGTGAAATTGAGACAGCCTTTCCTATTTTCAGGTTAACGCCGGCGCTGTCAAACATTTTATCAGATGGTAAAATATTGTTATTTGTACTTTGCACGGAAGCAAAAACGTATGGAATTCCACAGGGAACCAAAGTCTTTTCTTCCATTCGGATTACTGTTACATCTTTTTCAGGATTAACTGTTTTTGCCGTTACTGCCGCTACAAGACCGGCAGCACTACTTCCGATTACTAATACATCTGTTTTTTCCATTTGCTTTCTCCTTTATTTTTTGAGTTGATATCTATTGTTATTATGAAAATAATAATAATAGAAATTAGATTTGAGTTTATTGCTTTTATGATGATTGTTTGTAGTTCATTGTTTTCACTAATGGTTGCAGAAAAGGTTTCACACGGAAGTTGAACAATTTATTAATTTTTAGTTTCGAACTCGACTTTTTTACTAATAATATTTTTTTAATATTTTAACTAATTTTTAATAGTTCCTAATCCATATTACTTATCAAATATTTATTTACAAACTTGAAGCCTTACGTTTTGTAGAACGATGGATTATATATTATCCTATAAAGTATTCTGAATTGTAGCACTTAGTCAGACGTATCTCTAATATTCCCTTATTGAAATTACGCTTAACTTCGCTTGTATCTACGGGAACAGGCAGATGTATTACACGGTTGAAACTTCCATGTTTTTTTTCTATATGGCTAAGGCTATTGTCTCGATCTTCTATCACAGATTTCAGTTCCTCTTTTATTATTAGATTACTTCCAGAGAACGTTATAGCAATATCCTCTCTTTTAATCCCTGGTAAATCAGTTGTGACAAAAATTTCTTCATCTGTTTGTATTAAGTCATAAGCAGGATTCTGTCGTGCCGTTAAACCCAAAAAATGCAGTAGAGGCGTACATCTCCAATCAGCACCCGAATGAGTCTGTCAATTTGGCTGTTTTTTTCAGCCTGCCATTTAAAATAGGATAAAAAATTACATTTTA
>Ga0208771_1001383_pt1 | contig 12881 bp, 10 predicted proteins | sample AntAceMetag02UKX_FD_184775 | JGI IMG/M metagenome (GOLD analysis project Ga0208771, IMG submission 184775) | Saline lake microbial communities from Ace Lake, Antarctica - Antarctic Ace Lake Metagenome 02UKX (SPAdes) (version 2) | ecosystem: Environmental > Aquatic > Non-marine Saline and...
GCCTGCAGACCAGGATTGTTTCTTAACTTCCCTTCTACTTCATCCCACACACCAGCAAACGGGTCTTCCCTCGTTCGCCAGGTGTGCTCAACCTGTACCTCGCTCGGCAGTCTCCTTAAGCTACGATACTTACGCGCCGTCTTCTCATCCATCCCCGCCTTCGCTGCAGCAATGGACAACCTCTTCTCCGTCTTAGAAAGCTTCATCAGTAACCTCACTTGTTGATCTGTGACCACCTAACCCCCTCCTAATACGAAGGTTAGACAGCCTAATCATTCGCTTCCAAAACGGGAATTCTAATTGTCGCCGGACGGGAGTTTTAGTTGTCGCTCATCAACAATTAATGAGACATCCCCGAACCCGTATGACAATGCACAAGCGGAGAGTTTCATGAAGACATTGAAGGTAGAGGAGGTGTATGTTTCGGAGTACCGGACATTTGCGGAAGTGAAGGAGAGGATTGCGAGTTCATAGAACTGATATACAATCAAGAGCGGTTACACTCGGCACTTGGTTATCTCAGTCCGGTGGAGTTTGAACAAGAGATCAAGTCGGCTCAGAGTCATGTATCAATTTCGGTTCCAAAGTGTCCAGCTTGAGGGGTGCCCTTCAGTCATCCCATGTTCTCCTTACATGAGATTCACTGCCTCGCTTCGTGCTCATTTTGTATGAGATAATTCTTCGACTTGACAAATCTAATAACATGACTACAATCTACTGGTCGGTTTATACAGAGAGTATGATGGAGAATATCTTTTTTGGGCTTCTAGATGTATCGATAGATGAAAGGAGCAAGCACAAATGAGGCGAAAATCAGTAAGCCAATTAGTTACTGAGCAGTTCATTAATACTTCTCATTGTGGCTCTGGCGATGCGATTCCTTCTGAAAAGGAACTCATGAATACGATGCAGGTCGGCCGCTTTAGTGTGAGAGAGTCTCTACTCTCTGGTTATCATGTGTCTACTGGAAACCAAACCAGGAAAGGTTATTTCTTTAAAAGAAATGTCTCCCTGCTTTCTTTTCCTCAAGGAAGTAAAATAGCCCACCTTATGATGAAAGAGGAGGATTTCTTTGCTTGAGGTAAAAGAAGTGCTGGAAAAAGGGATAGCTAAGCTTGCCGTTAGGAGAGGTATTCATAGTGATCTCCAGAACATACAAGAGATAACAGATAGAATAAGCCAAGCTGCAGGAAAGAATGAAAATATTTCTGATGTAACCGTTGAGCTGTACCGAGCTTTGGCGGAAAGCACTCATAAGTGCGCCTTCGTCCAGCTTATGGGTAGAATAATTCCTTTGATCGTCTCCAAGGGTAAGGGGATTTCTTTGAGCCCTAAAGAAAAGCTGAGAATGCATATCGGCGTGGAAGATTACCTACACAAAGGTGACGAGGGCTCTATGGTTAAATGGATTGAAGAACATCTGGCCTATATGAGAAAGAAGTTTCTCGAGTATTATAGAGGAACAGGGAAAATCGGACTTGGCAGACAGAACCTTCTAGCAAAGATCTGGGGTTTGTGGGTAGGTGTTTAGAAGTGTTTGTGGTAGAAGATAAGTTCAGTACTTCCATGTAGAGGAGGTGATAAACAAATGCCAGATCTATTTATTTCGTGGAGCATATTGTGGTCGCCGTGATGTTTGCAGGCAGAGGTTAGGTAGTGACAGTAGAAGCAATTTCGTGATTGACGTACAAAGGAGGAAATGATGTACAAGAAAATTGTGTTCTTTCTGTTGATCGGCTCTTTGATCGTTGGTTCGGCAATGGCTGCTACTGGGCCGAGCAACCTGGTAACAGTGGTGATAGTCCCCCCTGCTCGCGTGACCCCTGGTTATATGTCCGGTGGTGCGGGAGCGGTAGTTGCTAGCTGTATTTACGACTGGCTCTTCCGGATTGATAGCACAGGGAAGGTAGCCCCCTCATTGGTACAGCAGTATACCGTCTCGAAGGATGCTAAGACTTGGACTATGGAACTCCACCACGGAGTTAAGTTCCACGATGGGGCGGAGCTTACTGCCAAAGATGTTATATTTACCGTCGATCGTTGGCTTAACCCCAAGTTAGGTATCGGTCTATACGCTGTTTTCAACGACTTAATTGAACAAGTTGAACAAGTCGACAACTACACCGTTCGTTTCGATTTAAGTCGCCCCGATCTTTCTTTCAACTTCAAACTACTAGATTATAATACCGCCGTCCTCTCCAGTAGTTACGACTATGAGAACGAAGGCGAGACACACCCGATGGGCACGGGGGCATTCAAGGTGGTCAGCTATATTCCCCGCGTCCGGATTGAGTTTGAAGCTAACAAAGACTATTGGATCAAGGGTGTGCCTTACATCGATCACCTTGTAATGCAGTTTGTACCCGATATGGAAACTGCAGTTGCTATGCTAGAATCGGGCCAAGCTGACATCATAACAGACATTAGCGTTGACCAGTATAGAAAGCTGATCCAGGACCCCGATACCAATGCCATTTACATCACCTTAGGGCATCACGTAGCCATCACTATGAGAGCGGATAAAGAGCCCTTCAACGATCCAAGAGTACGCGAAGCCTTCAAGCTAGTCGTTGACCGCCCCAAGATGTTAGACGCAGTAATGTATGGTATGGGACAGCTTGGTAACGATACCCCATTCGACCCTTCCAGTCCATATTACGATGCGCTTGGCGGAATTACGAAGCAGGACATTCCAAAGGCTAAAGAGCTTCTCGCTGAAGCCGGGTATCCAAACGGTCTGGATGTAACCTTATACTGCGGATCTAATATCCCCCCTGTACTCTCAACGGTTCTAACATATCAACAGATGGCGAAACAGGCTGGGATTAATGTACAGATTAACACTACTACTCGTGATATATATCTTGCTAAGTATTGGCTATCTGCAGACTTCAAAGCCACCCTCTGGGGACATCGAGAGGATCTCACCCAACTTCTTGCTCTGCGAGACACGTGTAAGGGGCCTTGGAATGAAGGACACTACTGCAACCCGCAGTTGGACGACCTCATCACCAAAGCATCTTCTGCAGTAAATGCGGAGGATTCCCAGGAATATTTTTCAGAGATCCAGCAGATTCTACACGATGATGGACCGGAGATTATCACCTTCTTCCAGCCCTACTTTGGTGCAACATCTAAACGGATTGTGGGATTCTACCTCACGCGAAACTGGATAAATGATTTTAGGTTCATTAAACTTAACTAAGAAAGGAGCGCAGTGGAGGACTTGGTGCTCTATCCAAGCCCTCCACGTTTGAAGATATGGTTCATTATCTGATCCGTCGATTGCTGTTTATGATTGTTGCACTATTTATTGCCTCAGTCATAATCTTTGCCATCACCTCCGTCCTTCCAGGTGATGTCGCTCAGATGATCCTGGGCCAAAACGTTACCCCACAAGCACTACATGCTTTACGTCAAAAACTTGGATTGGATAAGCCCGTATACGTGAGGTATTTGGAGTGGATTGGGTCTGCTCTTCATGGTAATTTAGGGACCTCACTTAGTATACCAGGGGTTCGCATTTCCTGGTTACTAGTCACAAGGGGTGAAAACACTCTTTTTCTCGCCTTTTTCGCTGGCCTATTTCTGATTCCCACTTCTCTTGGCTTCGGTATTGTCGCTGGATTGAAGGAGGGTTCTTGGGTGGACAATCTGATTTCCAGCGTAGGGCTAATCGCCATTTCTTTGCCCGAATTTGTCTCCGGTTTGCTCTTGATTACACTTTTCTCTGTCTGGCTAAGAGTTTTACCCGCAACTAGCTCCATTGATCTCCACCATAATCTGTTCAGCCAGTTTCCCAAGCTAGTTCTCCCTATTTTGACGGTTTCATTTGTAATATTCGGTTACATACTGCGGATGGCCCGAGTAAGCGTAATTGAAGTGTCCCGGGCCGATTACATCCGCACTGCCATTTTGAAGGGCTTACCGCGGCGGCGGGTGATAATATCTCACATCGTGCATAATGCGTTATTGCCATCAATAACCGTTATCGCTATGAACATGGGATGGATGATGGGAGGACTTGTTGTTACAGAGACGGTATTTGCGTTCCCTGGATTGGGTCGGCTACTTTTGTTTGCTCTTAAGCAGCGTGATATCCCTTTACTGCAAGCCACGATACTCACTGTGGGTGCCATTTATCTTTTTCTCAATCTGCTCGCAGATATAACATATGGTTTTCTTAATCCGCAGGTTCGCTATAATGAATAAATATGTAGAAATGCCTTGCCATACTATTAGGTTGGAGCCCTGACGTTGAGATGAAAGCAGTTTATATGATCATCAGGCGAATAAGTAAGTCTAAGATAGGAATGATTGCTTTTGTTATCTTTATTTCCTGGCTTATCGTTGCCATCTTTCAACCCTTCCTGAGACCGTATAGCCCAACCGCTTATCATATAGCCGATCGATTCTCTTCCCCTTCATTGCAATATCCGTTTGGGACAGACCGGTATGGGCGGGACGTCTTCAGCCGGGTCTTGGCTGGTAGTACAACAGTCTTCCTGATAGCTAGTGCTGCAACTAGCATCGGCCTAATTTTGGGTACTGCTATCGGTGTGTCAGCTGGTTATTTCGGAGGATCAATCGATGAGTTACTCATGAGGTTTGTGGATATCTTAATGTCTTTTCCTGATCTGTTGTTTGCTATGCTTATCATTAGTATGTTTGGCCCCAGTTTATTCGGTGTGGTGTTTGTTATTGGGCTGGTGTTCACCCCCCGCGTCGCCCGACTTGTTCGTAGTGCCGCGCTAGATCTCCGGCACAAAGGATTTGTCGAGGCAGCACAGGTCCGCGGTGAATCTAGTTTCTACATCATGGCTGGAGAGATTTTCCCCAATGTCTTGGGGCCACTTGGGGTAGAAGGTGCGGTTCGTTTCGGCTATGCTATTTTTATGAGTGCATCACTGGGTTTTTTGGGATTGGGAGTTCAACCGCCCACTCCTGACTGGGGTTTGATGATGAGCGAAGCAAAGAAGTATCTCACAGTTGCACCTTGGATGGTAATCTTCCCGGCACTAGCGATTGCATCGATAATCGTTTCGGTCAATATCTTAGGCGATATAATTAGACAACTTGAGAATGGTGATCTATAAATGGCAACCAGTGGGTCACAAATAAGAAAGATAGAAGATCCCTTATTAGAGGTTACGAACTTGAGCGTTATGTATTCGACAAGAGAGGGAGAGCTACCTGCGATACGACATGTAGACCTTTTTGTTGCCCGCGGTGACACCTTTGGCATAGTCGGTGAGTCGGGTTGTGGAAAGAGTACCTTAGCCTTCGCACTTATGGGCTACCTGGGGCGCAATGGCTCGATTGCAGAGGGGCAAATAGTTTTTGACGGTGAGGAACTTATTGGTAAACGCGAACGGAAGATGCAACAAATTCGGGGTAAAAAGTTAGGTATGGTTTATCAAGAACCTTTTCTTGCACTAAATCCTTCAATGAAAATCGTGAGGCAAATAGCGGAGGTTTTAGAAACTCACCGCCATCTTTCATCTAAGGAAGCGCAGTATCAAGCTATTGGCATGCTGCGGAAGCTGCAGATCTCTGACCCGCAACTGGTAGCGAATAATTACCCTCATCAGCTTAGTGGGGGAATGCGCCAGCGAGTATGTATTGCTATGGCGGTGGTTACACAGCCATTGTTATTAATAATGGATGAGCCAACTACAAGCTTGGATGTCACTGTTGAGTCGGAAATACTAGACATGGTCAATGACATTAAGAATAGGTTCAGGACAACGATAATATATATAACACATGATCTTAGCGTAATACGTAAAGTAAGTGACCGCGTTGGAGTAATGTATGTAGGGCAGTTCGTCGAAGAGGGACCGGTCAGCGGAGTGATTGGTGGGGCACTTCATCCCTATACCAGGGGGTTGTTGCAGGCGGTACCTAGGTTATCGGTAGGGGCAAAAAAGATGAAACTTTACCATATCCCCGGGGTTGTCCCTGATTTAGTCAACTCACCCTCTGGATGTAAGTTTAATCCTCGGTGTCCCTACGCTGTAGCAAGATGTAGAGTTTCCGAACCAGAATTTAAGGAGGTGAAGCCACGTCATTACGTTCGTTGTCATGAAGTAGAGACAGTGATAAGGGATGTAATGACAGATACGCATAAGCAAGAAACTAGAGAAGAAGTGCATCTCATCAAAAAGAGTAACGGCTTAGTTCTTAGTGTTCGAGGAATCAAAACGTATTTTACGAGCAGAACTTTTGGATTTTCCCGCAGAGGGTCAAATGAGACTGTTAAAGCCGTTGATGGAGCAAGCTTTGCTATTAAATATGGACAAATCTTGGGTGTGGTGGGCGAGTCCGGGTGCGGGAAGACCACATTGGCCCGTACCATTGTCGGTTTAGAGAAAATGACAGAAGGGCGAATCGTTTTTGAGGGTAAAGACATTTCCGAACCATTTCGTGGCCGCGATAAAAAAACGCTACAACAGATAGGAATCGTTTTTCAGGACCCTAATACAACCCTTAACCCGAAACGAACAGTAAAACAAGCGATCATGCGACCGTTGATGCTCGGCGGAGCAAGCTATAGGGAAGCTCTAGATGGAGCCAGGGAGGCGTTGATCGCAGTCGGTCTGGGGCCGCAGTACATGACCCGCTATTCTGATCAACTAAGTGGCGGACAGAAACAACGGGTAGCCATTGCCCGGGCATTTGTCACCCGCCCTAAACTTGTCGTCCTGGATGAACCGACCTCTAGCCTTGATGTCTCAGTTCAGGCTTCAATCATTGAATTATTGCTTAATCTGCGAAATGATTTAGATGTGAGTTATATATTTATTTCGCATGATCTGTCAGTAATTGCTTACATCAGTGATTACATAGCTGTGATGTATCTCGGTAAATTCGTCGAGATGGGTACCGGCATTGACGTCCTTAATCCACCGTATCATCCTTATACGGAGGTCCTCTTCTCGTCTGTTCCCACTCTCAATCAAAATATCGTGCAGAGGAGGATCCGTCTTAAAGGAACCATCCCGAGTCCTCGCCACGTTCCTTCAGGTTGTCGATTCCATGGACGTTGCTTTCGTCGAATAGGAGAAGTATGTGATACCAAAGAGCCGTCTCAGCAGCGTAACGGGGATCATATCATAGCCTGCCATATACCTATGGAAAAATTGGCCGAGATGGAACCGATAGTATACAATGTAGTAAATTCAGACACAAAATGAACCACGAGGCTAAATAATCAAAATCAAAAGAGGTGCTTTCACATGGAACGTAAAGAGCTCGATCCAAGAACGGTCTCTATATTAGGCGGGTACGGGAAGCAGAAGGCAATTGATTATGGGAGTCTTGCGCCCCCTTTGTCACAGAGTGTTGCATATCCCTTTGAGAGCGCAGAGCAGGCAGCCTGGGTATTTAAAACTGAGTTCAACTATGATAAATATGGAGGCTTACAGGGGTATATTTATGCACGGGAGAACAATCCAACTCTTGACATCTTTGAGCAGCGAATAGCCATGCTGGAACATGCAGAAAAGGGTATAGCTACAAGTTCAGGGATGGCCGCGATTTCCCTGCTCGCCCTTGCACTTCTTGACCAAGGTAGTGAGATAGTCACATCCAACGCTACTTATACGTGCTCTTTTGAGCTTTTTTCTCGGACTCTCCCTCGTTTTGGAATAAAGGTCAAAATCGTTAATCAACCAGACAATTTTTCGGAGTGGAAGGAGAAGACTACCGATAAGACGGCTTTTCTTTACCTAGAGAGCCCTTCAAATCCCACTTTGTTTGTGGGTGACATTCCAAAGATCGCTGAATTGGCTCATGCTCACGGAGCGAAACTCATTGTCGACAACACTTTAGCCACACCGGCCCTACAGCGGCCTTTGGAATTGGGGGCTGATGCCGTGATTGAATCGATATCAAAATATATTAGTGGCAACGGTACCATGTTGGGAGGTGCACTTGTCGGTAAAGGTAAATTTATCCAGGAACTCCGAAGGAGAGAGTATATCCAATTTGGTAACGCTATGGCTCCCTTTAACGCTTGGCTTGCACTCCTTGGATTAGAGACACTTCATATGAGAATGGAACGTCATTCCACTAGCGCGATGGAGGTTGCACAATTCCTGGATAGTCATAGCAAGGTTCGGAAAGTCAACTACCCTGGACTAGATAGTCACCCTCAGCATGAACTAGCTGCAAAACAAATGGGCGGAAGATTTGGAGGGCTTCTTTCTTTTGAGATCAAGGGTGGACAAGATAAAGCTTACAAATTCCTAGATTCCTTGAAATTAATACCATATGTTACCCACGAGGGAAGTTCACGCACAGTAGCAGTTCATCCAGCATCGACCATCTTCCACCGTCTTACCGATAAAGAGCTTGAAGAAGCAGGGATTTCTAAGGGGCTCATCAGACTTTCGGTAGGCTTAGAAGCACCACAAGATTTAATAGCTGACTTAGACCAAGCATTACCCAAACTATAAAGAATATGTGGGTTAAATTCACATAAGGAGATCTATGTTGATGGGCATAAATGAGCTTTTTAATTACTGGCAAAGACCTAAGCTTCAAGTGTTTTCCAAACAACAGCTTGAGCAAGTATATTATGCAGCCTTAGAGATTCTGGAGCGGACTGGTTCAGAATTCCGTTCCAAAGAAGCTTTGGAAATTCTCCATGGGGCAGGAGCATACGTTGACGACAAAAATGTCCGGATGCCTTCAACTTTAGTCGAAGATGCGATACGATCGATGGGAAGGAGGGTAGTACTAAGCGACCGGAATGGGAGCAGGAAGCTATTCTTAGAAGGTGATAATACCTATTTTGGGCCTGGTTCGGAGACACCGAACACAATTGATGTTTACACGGGAGAACGACGGAAGAGTACAAAAGATGATGTGATAAACACTGCCACGATAGTTGATGCACTGGACCATCTTGATTTCGCAATGTCTTTCGCTCTGGCAAGTAATGTTCCACCGTACAATGCGGACTGCCATCACTTCCAAGCACTGGTCGAGAACACTACAAAACCAATTTTGTTTACGGCTTGGGATTTAGACGGACTTAAGGCAATCCACGAAATGAGTATAGTTGTAGCTGGCAGTAAAGCAGGACTCCGCAGGAATCCATTTATCATGCTCTATGATGAACCCAGTTCTCCATTGAGACATTCCAAAGAAGCAGTGGAGAAAATGATATACGCAGCCCAAGAAGGCATTCCCATCACATACGCTCCTGCCCCCTCGTTGGGGGCAGCTGGGCCTATTTCCCTAGCAGGGGCTATTACCTTGAACTTGGCTGAGTACCTAGCTGGATTGGTGCTAACTCAAGCTATAAAGAAAGGTTCAACACTAATATTTGGCGGTGGTCCAACTGGTATAGACATGAAAACAATGAACTTCTGCTATAGTGCTCCAGAAACGCTGCTCAGTTTGGCGTTAAGAAAGGAAGTCGGTGACTTCCTCGGCGTGCCTACTTTTAATGCAGGCGGATTTACAGACTCCAAAGAAATTGACCAACAAGCAACTTTGGAGGTCGCTAACTCCTTAATTATTCCCACTTTAGTAGGAGGCAACTTAATTCACGATGTAGGGTATCTTGAGTCTGGAATGACCTCATCTCTCGAGTTGTTGGCTATAGCCGAGGAAGAAATCTCAATGCTCAACCGCTTCATCCAGAGTGTGCAAGTGAATAAGGAGACATTGGGAGTTGATGAGATAAATGCAGTTGGCGCGGGTGGTAATTACCTAATTTCACCTTCAACCATTAAGAATTTTCGAAAACAAATTTGGAGTCCCAAATTGCTGGACCGCAACTTTTATGATAAGTGGGAATCGAGCGGCAAGAGCACATTACGGGACCGGGCTCGGACGAAGGTTATTGACATTCTGGAGAACTATGAACGAGAACCCTTAGAGAACCGACTGATTAAGGAACTAAATGAGATCGTTACTGCCTACGAGAGAAGCCGCTCACGAAGTGGCTGAGGTTAGCTAAACTGCAGATGGGGTGATGGTGGTTATGAATGGAGATGCTATGGATAGAATCGCTGCTTTTATTGCCAACACAGATTGGGGAGATCTCCCAGCTGAAGTCCGTAATAAAGCAATCCTTTGTGCAATGGATGATTTTGCGGCTATTCTGGCTGGTCGGGATGCTCCAGTTAGCCAGATCACTGCCAGCTACGCGGCCGTAGGCTGGCCCGGTAGCGAGGCGACCATCATTTCTAACGGAGCAAAGGCTGCAGCAATGGGGGCAGCCTTTGCTAACGCCTACGCAGCAAATGCTTTGGATATTGATGACTGTGGGCTCTATACAAAAGGCCATCCTGGTGCTCAGCTTTTCCCAACTGCTTTAGCTATTGCTGAGAAGCAGGGGCTTAGTGGTCGAGATCTCTTAACTTCCCTAGTTATAGGTTATGAGATTGCGCACCGGATTGGCCGCTGCTGGCATGACTATCACAGCCTTTTCCATGGTTGTGGTTCCTGGGGCTCAGTTGCCTGTGCCGCGGTTGCCGCACGACTACTGGAATTAAAAGAAGACGAGATAAAACAATCGTTGGGAATTGCGGAATATCATGCACCGCTAATCCCTATGATGCGGGATGCCCGCAGTCCGTCGATGGCGAAGCATGGGATAGGGATAGGGCCTTTAAATGGGATCCTTGCTGCGGAATTAGCTGCCCGTGGTTTTACTGCTCCGGAGAGCGTGTTTAGTTGGGACAAATATCGTGACTGGGTTGAAGACATCGGTTCAGAACATATCATGCTTGGCGGAATTTATTGGAAGGAGTATTCCTGCTGTGCCTGGGTTCATCCGGCACTCGATGCAGTTCGTAAACTACGTGAGCAACATGGATTTCAAGTAGATGAGATCGATCGGATTGTGGTTAAGACGTTCCACGAAGCGACAGAGTTGGGCGTAAATCTACCGGCAACTACTGAAGAGGCTCAATTCAATGTAGCATGGCCGATCGCGGCATTTCTAGTTGACGGCAAAGTAGGGCCGCGCCAAATAAATGAACGCTATCTTAGTAAAAGAGAAATTAGGGAGCTGGCTCAACGTGTGGAAATTGCCGAATCATCAGAGTTCACGGAAGCCTATCGTAAGTCGGAAAAGATGGCAAGCGAGGTGACTATCTTCACTCTTAGCGGAGCCAAATTCAGTGCAAAAGGGAATATTGAGTATCCTCAAACAGGATACGATAAGAAGAAAGTAGAGCAAAAATTTCTGTGGTTGGTGGGTCGTGTATATGGTGAGCAAAAAACCAAGGAACTATTGGAATTAGTCGTTGCGTTGGATGAACTTTCTGATGTCCGGGACTTCATGGCAAAAGCAGTGGTTACGTCATAAACTGAATTATAACATGAGAGGGAAGCCGTTGAGTTACTGAGGTGAAAATATTGATGCATGATACGATGAAACAAGATTGGAAGGATTCTATTACAACTAAGTTTGCATTCCGAGTTCAATCTTTGAAACCAGAAGGGGCTTACGCTGCCCTGGCCAAGGCCCAGAAGATGGAAGAGCAAGGACGGGATATCATTCACTTGGAAATCGGCCAACCCGATTTTCAGACCTTTCCTAATGTTGCCATGGCTGGGATTCGAGCAATCACTGAGGGGGAAACCCGCTATAACTCATCTCCTGGCTTGAGCAAGTTGCGGAAGGTTGTAGCGGAAGACGTTAGCAACCGACACGGAATGCAGGTTCGACCCGAGGAGATAGTTATTGGACCTGGGGCAAAGCCTCTACTCTTTTTTCCTACTCTGGCACTGGTCGAGTCCGGTGATGAGGTGCTCTACCCAAATCCTGGATATCCCACCTACGAAGCGATGATCAGGGTTGCTGAAGGGAAGCCGGTGCCGGTTCCGCTCAGCGAAGAAAATGGGTTCAGTATCGATTTGGATGCCCTTGAGGAGTTAGTCAGCGATCGAACGCGGATGATCATATTGAACTCCCCAGGGAACCCCACCGGCAGTATCATGCCACCATCTGATCTAGAGCGACTTGCTGCCATTGCTGACGATCATGATTGTTGGATTCTCTCCGATGAGATTTACTCCCGCCTGATTTATGATCAGGTCCCCTACGCCAGTATCGCCAGCCTGCCAGGGATGAAAGAGCGTACGATCCTTGTAGACGGTTTTTCTAAAACATACGCGATGACGGGATGGCGGCTTGGGTATGGCATTATGCCAGCAGAGTTGTCCGAGCGGGTTGGACTCTTGCTGACACACTCTATCGGCTGCACTGCTACCTTCACTCAATATGCCGGCATTGAAGCATTGACAGGCCCTCAGGAACAAGTGGAGAGAGCCCGTGAGGAGTTCAAAAGACGCCGTGATCTCATCGTTTCTGGTCTGCGTAATATACCAGGCATCAGGTGTCAGAAACCTGATGGAGCTTTCTATGTATTCCCGAATGTGAAGGCATTTGGGAAACCGGTTGACGAATTAGCCGATTACATATTGGAGGAAGCTGGCGTAGCACTACTCCCCGGAACCGCTTTTGGCGAGATGGGCGAGGGATATTTGCGCCTCTGTTATGCAACTTCTCTGACGAAGATCAACGAAGCACTGGATCGTATTACCCAAGCCCTGAAGAAATTAGGAATACACGCGGGATAGATGTTTCGTATATCTATATGAGGGGAAGGCCTCTTAATCGAGAAGGAAACAAGTTAAAGGCAGAAAGATACGGGAGGTAAGACGAGTGGCGGATCAAGAAGCGTTGTTGAAGAGGGTTAAACAAGTGGTCATAGCTGGGGAGATGGAAGGTATCGCCGAACTCACGAACCAGGCGTTGGCACAGGGTATTGGGGCACGCGAGATACTCGATCAGGCATTGACTCCCGCGATGGATATCGTTGGCGAAGAATACGAAAGAGGCGATCGCTATGTTC